>Ga0210019_1000622_pt1 | contig 43840 bp, 52 predicted proteins | sample CryGeyCG2114_020_2_FD_183969 | JGI IMG/M metagenome (GOLD analysis project Ga0210019, IMG submission 183969) | Groundwater microbial communities from aquifer - Crystal Geyser CG11_big_fil_rev_8/21/14_0.20 (SPAdes) (version 2) | ecosystem: Environmental > Aquatic > Deep subsurface > Groundwater ...
ACTTCCAACTGGTTTGTCCTTGACACCTCAGCACCAACAGCAACAGTTACCCTAAGTGACCCAACCCCAACCAAAGCAGGAAATGTAACCTTTACATTAGACTTTAATGAAGCAATGGACCAAACACTAAATACAACAGTTACACTTAATGGCTCTTCTGTAACAGCAATAGGATGGCAAAGTTCAACACAATGGACAGGTTGGTATAACTTCTCAACCGAAACAGAAGGCAATTACACAATAAATGTAACTGCAGCAAAAGATACAGCAGGAAACACAATGGCTGAAGACACTTCCAACTGGTTTGTCCTTGACACCTCAGCACCAACAGCAACAGTTACCCTAAGTGACCCAACCCCAACCAAAGCAGGAAATGTAACCTTTACATTAGACTTTAATGAAGCAATGGACCAAACACAAGCACCAACAGTTAAACTTAATAGCTCTAATGTAACAGAAATAGAATGGCAAAGTTCAACACAATGGACAGGCTGGTATAATTTCACATCATTAGATATAGAAGGCAACTACACAATAAATGTAACTGCAGCAAAAGATACAGCAGGCAATACAATGGCTGAAGACACTTCCAACTGGTTTGTCCTTGACATCACCAATCCAACAGTTACTGTATCAAGTTCTGAAGCATCACCAACCACTTCAGATACTACAATTATCTTAGGAAATGCAACTGACAACACAGGAGGGTCAGGAATAGCAAGTGTAACAGTAAATGGAGCAAATGCTACTACACTAAACACAACAACAGGAGCATATTCTAAAAGTGTTGAGTTAATTGTAGGTTCAAATGCTATTACAGTTATAGCATATGATAATGCTGGTAATAGTATTACTGATACATCAGTAAGTGTTACGAGAACAGCAGTTACTACCCCTAGCAGTAGTGGAGGAGGTTCAGTTACTTATACTTCAGTTTCAGAGCAGGGAACCAGCATCACATTAAGAAAAGGCTTTATTAAGACATTTACCTTAACTGGAAAATATCACACAATAAAAGGTGTGGAAATAGGAGCTGATTATGCTACATTTATAGTTGCATCAACTCCTGTTACAGTAACACTAAATCTTCTTGAGTCTAAAAAGCTTGACCTTGATAATGACGGCTACTATGACTTACATATCACACTGGATGAGATAAAAAGCAGCATAGCATATATGACACTAAAACATATCAATGAATCTATTACTGCTGAAGCTGGAGAACAACCAGAAGAAGTTCCAGAAGAAACACCAGAAGAGGTACCAGAAGAAGTTCCAGAAGAAACACCAGAGGTACCAGAAGAAGTTCCAAAAGAAGAAATTCCTCCTGCAAAGCCAAACATAGGAGTAATAATTGTCCTGGTAATAGCACTTCTAGCATTAGTAGGTTTATTAATCTACAGGAGAAAAAAGGGATATTAATCTTTTTTTATTATTTTTATTTAACTTTTTAGAATAATAATCTTATAACCCGAGCTCTTCATCAATATTCTTTGCTATTTCTTTAAGATCACTGCATGTTCTTTTGATATCTTTTTCTATCTCATCAACAAGTACCTTAAGGTTTTCAACTCTTAGAATATATTTATTTTTCTCATTAACAACAATGCCTGAGCCCATTAACCTATTGAGATGATGTATAATTGTCCCCCTGCTTAATTCAGTCTTATATGCAAGCTCATCGCTTGACAATGGCTTTTTTTTTCTTGAGCTTTTGACCAGTTCAATAAATATCCTAAAGCATGAGCTATCCCTATCCCTTAGGTTAAACAATCCAAGTGATGAGCCAAGCCACTGAAGCTCTTCATTAATGTCTTTTTTAAGCGGCTTTCTGAATTTTATTATGGTTATTTTCTGGTGCTCATATTCCATATCTAGCTAAGTTATTTCATTTATTTATAAACTTTTTCCAAAACATTTATATATAAGTTGTTTATTCTAATATGTAATAGTTGACTTAAAGTCAACATAACATTAAATCAATTCGGTGATTAAATGACTAAACAAGAAACACATAAAAAATCAGAAATTGAAAATAAAGATAAACTAATAAAAGAATTAAATCACAAAACAAAAGAACTCTCAAACTCATTACAACACCTGCAGGCAGAATTTGAAAACTACAAAAAAAGAATTGATAAAGAAAATGAAAATTTCATTAAATATTCGTCACAAAACCTAATAATAAAATTACTGCCAATAATTGATTCATTTGAAAGTGCCCTAAAAAACCACCAAGATGAAAATAAATTCCTCGAGGGCATGAAACTTGTATTTTCACAATTTTATTCAACACTTGAAAAAGAGGGCTTAAAGCAAATAAACCCTTTAAATGAAAAATTTGACCCATACAAACACGAAGTAATGATGCACGAGAAAAGCGATAACCTTGACAATACAATAACAGAAGTTTTGCAAAAAGGTTATATACTTAACGATAAAATAATAAGGCATGCAAAAGTAAAAATTGCAAAAAAATAAAAGAGGGTGAAAATGCTTATTTCAAAAAAAACACCAAAAGAAACTGTATTAAAGATTGGAAAAGAATGCAGGATGTGCGGCAATTGCTGCAAATACACATCCGGCTTTTTAGTTGATGATGATATTATAAGGATTGCAAGGTTTTTGAGAACAACAACAGACGAGCTCAAGGAAAAATACATTGAAGAGCATGAGAGATTCAATACAAAAATATTGAGGCCAAAATTAATCCAAGGCACCAAACCGTATGGCAAATGCATTTTTTATAACGAGCAGGTTGGCTGCACTATCCATGAAGTAAAGCCATTGCACTGCAGGATAGGCAACTGTAATACATATGGGGATGACTTAAACCAGTGGTTTATGCTTAATTACCTTGTAAATCCAGATGATCCCGAATCAATAAGGCAGTGGAGAACATTTTTAACACAAAACAAACCAATCCCAGGTGGCTCACTAAAGGAGCTTGTTCCTGATGAAACCAAACTAAAGAAGATATTAAATTATGAGGTTTAAAAAATGGAGATTGATATTAATAATGAAAACAAAATTCAAAAGCAGAAATTATACCTTAAAGCAGGGGCCATACTAAAGTATTTCCTTGGAACAAGTGATAGGATAGATACTTTGGTAATGTGCAGGAACAATGAGATTGACCTTGTAACAACAGACCAGGATTTGTATGAAGCATTGGGCTCTTTAAAGGAATATGATAACTTCAACCAGAGAAAGCTTGTAAAGTTTCTTGAGGTTGTTGAAATAGGCTCATTAAAGAGAGTAAAGGGAAGGGAAAGAACAATACTCACTCATAAAAGGGTTGAAGAATTAAGAAAGATTTCCTTAAAAAAAGAAGATTAGGAGGTTTAAAATGGCAGAAAAACAAAAAATAAACATGAGTATAATGGATGGTGATGCATTTTTCTCACATGAAACATCAATTAATTTTAGTCCAACACAGTTTATCTTTGATTTCAGATGTATAACACCAAGGGTAGATGCAAGAAGCCAGACTGCTACAATAGCATTAAAGCATAATGTTATTATGATAGAGCCATATCATGCAAAGCAGTTTCTTAATATTCTGTCACAGGTTGTAAAAAAATATGAGTCTGAGTTTGGAAAAATAGACAAGCCGGATTCAATAAAAAAACTTGAAAAAAAGAAAAAAATCAAAACAACAAAAGAGGGGAAAACAGTGGAATCCCCAAGTTATTTTGGATAATTAACATAGGAGGCAAATAAAATGGCAAAAGAAAAAACAAAAAAAGAAAAGATAATCGGGATAGATTTAGGAACAAGCAATTCTGCAGCAGCTTTTCTGCAGGCAGGAAAGCCGGTTATAATACCAAACTCTGAAGGCACAACTGCTTATGGAAAGGCATTCCCGTCAATAGTTGCTTTTACAGACGAGGGCCAGATGCTGGTCGGAGAGCCGGCAAGAAGGCAGGCTATTTCAAATCCTGAGAGAACAATAACAGCTGTAAAGAGAAAGATGGGCACAAACTATAAGTACAAGATTAATGGCAGGGAATACACTCCTCAGCAGATATCTGCATTCATACTTCAGAAGATAAAAAAAGATGCAGAGGAATTTATTGGAGAGCCAATCTCAAAAGCAGTTATAACATGCCCTGCATATTTTGACGATAACCAAAGGCAGGCAACAAAAGATGCAGGAACAATCGCTGGGCTTGATGTTGTGAGGATAGTAAATGAGCCAACAGCTGCATCTCTGGCTTATGGGCTTGACAAAACAGACAAGGAAATTAAGATTTTAGTGTTTGATTTTGGAGGAGGAACTCTTGACGTTACAATAATGGAATTTGGCGAGGGAGTATTTGAGGTAAAATCCACAAGCGGAGATACACAGCTTGGAGGAACAGATATGGATACTGTGCTTACAGACTTTATTATCAAAGAATTCAAGAATAAAGAGGGAATTGACCTGAAAAATGATCCTGTAGCAATGCAAAGATTAAGAGAGGCAGCTGAAAAAGCCAAAATAGAGCTTTCAACAACACTTGAAACTGAAATAAACCTTCCTTTTATAACTGCTAATGACAAAGGCCCAAAGCACTTAACAATGAAGATAAGGCGCTCAAAGCTTGAGGAATTAGTTGAGCCAATAATAAAGAAATGCAAGCACCCTGTTGAGCAGGCAATAAAGGATTCTAAATTAAAGCCAGAAGATATTGATAAAATAATAATGGTTGGCGGACCTACAAGAATGCCTTGTGTAAGGAAGTTTGTTGAAGACTTTATAGGGAAAAAGGTAGAAAGGGGAATTGATCCCATGGAATGTGTTGCAGCAGGAGCTGCTATCCAGGCAGGTGTTCTTGCTGGAGAAGTAAAGGATATCCTGCTATTGGATGTTACACCATTGACCCTTGGAATTGAAACACTTGGTGGTGTAAGAACCCCTTTGATTGAGAGAAATACAACAATCCCTACAAAAAAATCGCAGATATTTTCAACAGCTGCAGACAACCAGCCTGCTGTAACAATCAATGTCTTGCAGGGTGAGCGTTCAATGGCTGCTGACAACAAAAGCCTTGGAAGGTTTGACCTTGTCGGGATTCCGCCTGCGCCAAGAGGCATACCTCAGATAGAGGTAACATTTGACATAGATGCAAATGGAATTGTGCACGTAACAGCAAAAGACCTTGGAACAGGAAAAGAGCAGTCAATAAAAATTACAGCATCGCAAAAGCTCAATGATGAAGAAGTGGAAAAAATGAGGAAAGAAGCTGAAGCACATGCAGAGGAAGACCAGAAGAGAAAGGAAGAGGTTGAAACAATAAACCAGGCAGATACTTTAGTTTACTCAACAGAAAAACTTTTTAAGGATTTTGAGGGAAAGGTTGACACCAAGGAGCTTGAGACTGTTAAAGGGAAAATAATGGAATTAAAGGAAATGCTCAAGCCAGAGAAGAAAGACGCAGCAGCAATAAAGTCAAAGATGGATGAAGTGAACCAGCTTGTGCAAAAGATGTCAACAGAGATGTACCAGAAAGTTGCAGAAGAGCAGGCAAAGAAACAGAAGCAGACGGAAACAAAAGAAACAGCAGGGAAACCAAAAAAGAAAGGTGACAAAGTAGTTGACGCTGACTACAAAGAAGAGGATGACAAAGAAAAGAAAAAGTAATTTTTCTTTTTTAATTTAAATTTTTAAAGCAGGTATTGTTAATGGCCAAAGATTACTACAAAATATTGGGTGTTTCTGAAGACGCATCTAAAGAGGAGATTAAAAAGGCATATAAGAGCTTGGCCAAGAAATACCATCCTGACTTAAACAAGACAAATCCTGATTCTACTGAAAAATTTAAGGAAATTAATGAAGCTGCATCTGTTCTTGGCGATGACAAGAAAAGAGCACAGTATGACCGTTTTGGCAATACTACAGAAGGATTTGGAGCTGGCACATCTGGTTTTGATTTCTCTGACTTTGGGTTCTCAGATTTTGGATTTGATTTTGAGGATATATTTGACACTTTTTTCAGCAGGGGCTTTGGAAGGCACAGCCGCGGACCAAGAAGGGGAGCTGACTTAAGGTATGATATGGAAATAACACTTGAAGAAGCTGCATTTGGTGCAAAAAAGCACATTTCAGTTCCGAGAATGGAAAAATGCAAGGAATGCAATGGCACTGGAGCAAGATCAGGATCTGATATTGTAACATGTGACAAGTGCAATGGCTCTGGACATATCCAGCAGACAAGTAGAACACCATTTGGGATTTTTTCTACAACAACAGTATGCCCTAAATGCCATGGTGAAGGAAAAACTATAAAGAATCCATGCCCTGAATGTGAAGGAACTGGCAGGGTTCATCACGACAGAAAAATAGAAATAACTATTCCAAAGGGCATTGATAATAACAACGAGCTCAGGATTGCCGGCGGAGGGGAAGCTGGAGTACAGAATGGAAGCCCCGGTGATTTATACGTTGTGATTCATGTAAAACCGCATGAATTATTTGAGAGAAAAGAAAATGATATTTATCTTGAGATGCCTGTAAGCTTTGCACAGTCTGCACTTGGCTCTGAGATAGAGGTTCCAACATTAAAGGGAAAGGCAAAGCTAAAGATACCAGCAGGAACACAAACCCATACAATATTCAGGATGAAAGGAAATGGCATCCCAGACCTTCATGGTTATGGCACTGGCTCACAGAATATAAAATTAATAATTGAAACTCCAACAAGGCTTACAAGCAAGCAGAGAGAACTTATAGAAGAGTTTGAAAAAGAGTCAAAAAAGAAAAAAGGAATATTCAGTTTCTTGTAAAAAAATAGAAAGTTTTATAAACTATTAAGTAGTAACATATAATATGGGAGAACTAATTGTTTTTTGCAATCCTGGAAATGCCTACAAAGGGAAAAGAGAGCATGAAGTTGCAATAGATTATACTTCTATGGCAATTGACGATTACGACAAGCTTGTATCTTTTGATAAAAGTTATTCTGATTTTGTTGATGCCCCGGACTTTACAATAAAAGTAGGGAAAAAGAGGCAAAAGGATTTGATACTGAACTTGTTTGCCCTTCAGCCAGTTATTAGAGTTGGTGATATTAATTCAAGTTTTATTTCTTCAAGTTATCTTTTTAATCCGAAGTATGACAATTCCAATTATATTACTGATAAAGAAATCTTTCTGCCAGATTTGGATATTATTCAGATAGATAATTTTTCTAAAACAAAAGAAGCCGCAAGCATAATAAAAGAATTTTATGAAGAATATGGATGGTTGACCTATATATTTGACGGAAGAATTAACGAAAGAGAAATAATACAACCAACTTCAAAAAGATTTGATGAATTTCTTGAAATAATCCCTCCTAAAACTTTAATGAGCATTGCCAAGGAAAAAGTTAATTATAATTTAGATGATTTATGTTTTTGAAATAATTTTTGTTAAAAATAACCACTAACTAATTAGACAAAAAGGTATTCTTGACTATCGAAAAGTTTATATATATGTTTTCTATTTTAGAATAATAACAATTTTTTGAGGTGAAAAATGAAAAATGAAATATTTTTTGGGGGGATTGTTCTTTTATTGCTTTTAGCAAGCGGATGCAATCTTACAGAAACAAAATATGTTTGCCCAGATGGTTCTGTTGTTACCAACTTGGATGAGTGCCCTGGGGCAGAAGAAGGACTAATAACAGAAATACCAGAAGAGGTTGAACCAGTGGTTGTAGAAGAGGTTGAACCAGAAGTTGTAGAACTGACAAAAATAACAGTTAAAGAAGGGGAACTAGTAGTTTTAAAGCCTGAAAGCGAAGACCCTGATGTAGACACTATTTTATATACCTTTAGTGAGCCATTAGACAAAAATGGCAGATGGCAGACAAAAAAAGGGGATGCAGGAAGCTATGAGATAACTGTAACAGCATCTGACAGCGAACTAACAGACACACAAAAGATTTTATTGGTTGTTGAGAGCACAAACAAACCGCCAGTATTAAAATTAATTGCTGACATTACCGTAAATGAGGGTGAAACAGTAAGCCTTGAGCCAGTTGCAACAGACCCTGACGGTGATAAAGTAACAATAAAATACTCTGGCTGGATGACAAAGGCAAGCTATACAACAAACTATAATGATGCAGGAACACACATTGTTACTGTAACAGCATCTGACAGCAAGGAATCAGCAAGCCAGGATGTAATAGTGACAGTCAATAATGTAAACAGAGCACCAAAGATTGTAAAGATTGTACAAGGCTAATTATTTTATTTTTTATGCACAGAAATGCTTGCGAAAACCTCTTACTTTAATATGAGGATGAGCATTTCTGGCATCCTAAAAATCCACTGTGGATTTTTATGATATTTCTTTTTTACCCCTTTAGAATACTAAACAATAGAAAGATTTTTATATAATTAAATATTCTGATTAATAAAATGAAGAAGTTAATACTAATTTTTATAATCTTATTCCAGCTTGTTTTGGTTAGAGCAGAATTTATGACAATAACAGTTAATGAGGGCGACCTTGTAAGCCTCAAGCCAGAGGCATTAGACGAGGATATGGACAATATTCTTTATACTTTCAGCAAACCATTAGATCAAAATGGTGAGTGGCAGACTGGTTATGATGATTCTGGTGAATATGAAATTACTGTAACAGCATCTGACGGAAAATTAACAGACACCCAGGAGGTTTTGTTAATAGTTGAAGATAAAGACAGGACCCCTTTTTTTGATCCATTAAATGATGCTGTTGTTAATGAAAACGAGCAGCTGATTTTTAATGTTACAGCTATTGATCCTGATGGAGACAAAATAACTTACTTAACAGTTGATTTGCAAGATAATGCAAGTTTTGTTAATAATATATTTAGTTGGACACCAAATTTTAATGTTGTAAAAAAGAACTGGTTTGAAAGAATAATAACAAGGATTCATATCCCTTACAAGCCAAAAAGAGATTTCTTTGTAACTTTTATTGCAAAATCAAATGATCTTGAAGCAGAACAAACAATTAAGATAACTGTTTATGAAAGCAACAGGGCGCCAATACTGGAAAAAATAGAAAAAATAACCATAAATGAGGGTGAATTACTAACTCTCAAACCAGTTGCAGAAGACCCAGATGGAGATATATTAAGATATCGTTACTTTGGCTTTGCAAACAAGAAAAAACGCCAGACTGGATATGATGAAGCAGGGACATATTATACAACTGTTTTGGCATCAGATGGTTATCTCAGCGATTCAGAAAATATAACATTAATAATCAAAAACACAAATGGGGCTCCAATTCTCAAGCCAATAAGTGATATTGCTGTTGACGAAAACAAATCAATAGAATTCAAGATTTATGCAACAGACCCAGATGGAGATAATATAAACTTCTCAGTTGAGAATGCACCAAACACCTCTAGTTTAGTAAATGGAACATTCACATGGATGTCTGACTTTGATACAGTTACTGGTGAGGACAAAAAAGATTTTATACTCACTTTTATTGCTAGTGACGGCAAGATAAATGCAAAAAGAAACATAACTATAAGGATATATGATAAAAACAGGGCTCCAATAATAACAAATGCAAGTCCTGAAGCATTGGTAAATGTCTATAAAAATAACATAGTTGATTTTAAGGTTATTGCTACTGATTTAGATAATAACAACCTAACATATACATGGAAATTTGGCGCCTTTGAAAAATACACAGGAGATAATGTGCATAGGAGAAGATTTACAATACTAGGAACAAAGCCAGTTGAGGTTATAGTTTCAGACGGCACTGACACAGCAAGCTATAAATGGTTAGTTAATGTTATTGAGCCAGAAGAAGAAAAACCTATTAAGCCTGTTGAAAAACAAGTTTACAGAAAATATACTATAGAAGGTTAGGAATTCTTTGCCTAATCAGTTTGTTTGGTATAGGAGGAGAAAATGAATAAAAATAAAGAAGGAAGTATTCCTATCGAAGAATTAGTTGGTTCCAGCATAGTTGTTAACGGAATAAGTATTCCTGTCGAAGAATTAGTCGGATACTATAAAGTTATTAAAGATTTTGAAACAGATTATATGTCCTATTATACAAATACAAATCCAGAAAAAGGAACTACAGTTACTGCTAAAAGAGTAATTAATACTCTTAATTCTTTGCTTAAACACTATATACCAAAATATAGAGAAGAATAGTACAAAAGGATAAACCTATTAGACCTGTTGAAAAGCAAGTTTACAAAAAATATACCATAGAAAGTTAATTTACTTCTTTTTGTTAGATCTTTTAAAATCGAAAACTATATAAACAGATAATTCTATATTATGTTTATGGGGGGTGGTTTAATGGCAAAAGCAAACCTTCTTGTAACATATGACCCAAATCATGCAGGTCTTGCTAAGGAAGAGATAGTTGCTGTTTTAAAACAGCTTAAGACAGAGCCAGAATTCTTGAAATCAGAGATAGAGGGCTTATTTCAGATAAAAATAAAAGAGCCAAAAAAAACAGTAAAAAAGCTTGTTGAAATATGCAAAAAAGACCCATCTATGTTTAGGATTACATTCCATTGGGTTCCTGTTGACAACTGGTGCAAGTCAACTATTGAAGATATGCAGAAGACAATAAAAGGGCTTGTTAAGGATATTAAAGAAAAAGACAAGTGGAAGATGGATATAACAAAGAGATGCTATGAAAAATATAATACAACAGAGCTTATCATGAAACTGACAGATGTTGTTGACAGACCAAAAGTGGACCTAAAAAATCCGGATAAGATAATAAGGGTTGATATTGTAGGCAATGATGCAGGAATCTCTCTCCTGAATAAGGATGAGATGCTGAATATACCTTCACTTAAGCAGTGATTTTTTGTTTAAAACCAGAAAAAAGAATAATTTAAATACTTGCAGAGGAATACCTTTTAAATATAACAAAAAAGGTGATTAACTTATGAAAAGAGGTATTGCTAATAATCTAAATAAAGGGATGTTCAAAAAAAACAACTTTCTTGCTTTAATTTTTCTGGCTGTTATTATCATTCTATTTCTTGCTTTTGTATTCAGGAAACCAGCAGAATGCCCTGAGTGCCCTGAATGCATATGTGTGAAATGCACTGATTGTGTCATGGATTGCTCCTTATGCCCTGAAAAAACAGAAACAATAACAAAATATGTCTGCCCTGATGAAACTATTGTTAGTAATGCTGATGAATGTTCTAAAGAACAGGAAACAAGCTTAAATGCAGGTTTTGAGCCAATCTTAACCAATGAGGAAGGTACATCAATAATTAATGTTACATTAAAGCCAGCCTGTATAAAAGGAAAAAATGGTGGCTTTGTTTATTTCAAGACAGGTGTTCTTCCAAAAGATGTTACATTTGAAGTTAAAGAGGACATTAACCAGGAATACAGGGAAATTTTTAGTATGGATGGGTTATTTGAGGAATACAAGTACTTTGAAATCTGCGATAAATGTACTGGTGGCGCCGACTTTAATCTTGAGGAAAATAAGGTTTATCTGTTTAGGCTAAAATTTAATATGACTGTTCTTAACAAAGTCCAGTATTCTAATGAGTATATAATTAATACAAATCCTGAATCAGGCTACATGACAAAGTTATGTTCATAAGAATTTTTATTTCTTCTTTCACTTTAATTTTTAATATAATCACAGAAAGCTTTAAATATGAACTCAAATCCCACTTTATAGAACAGGTATTAAAATGGAAGATATAAAGGCATTTAATAGGTGGAGCGTAAAGGGAATAACTGTACAGGATCCTGGATTAAAGAGATACATTAATCTAGAGCCAAAAATAATACCAAAAACAGGCGCAAGATATGCTGGAGCCAGATTCTATAAGTCAAAGACATTTATTGTTGAAAGATTAATCAACAAGTTGATGATACCGGGGCACAAGGGCAAAAAGCATTTTATTACATCATACAGGTCAACAGGCAAGGCACAGAAGGCATATTCTCTTGTAGAGGAAACATTTAAAGTCATTGAAAACAGGACAAAACAGAACCCAATCGCTGTTTTTGTCAAGGCACTGGAAAATGCAGCTCCAAGGGAAGAAATAATAACAATAGAATATGGGGGGGCAAGATACCCAAAAGCTATTGAATGTGCGCCTCAGAGGAGAGTTGATATTACATTAAGGTATATTGTCCAGGGCGCTTTTACAAAATCATTCAACTCAAAGAAAGATGCAGTAAATGCACTTGCTGACGAAATAATAGCTGCTTACCAGTTGAGCAATTCATCAAATGCAATTAAAAAGAAGCTTGACATGGAAAGACAGGCAGATGCCTCTAGATAAAAAATATAGAATTCTTAATTTTCAAAAGATTTAAATAAGCATCTTGCAATATCATAAATATGCAGAAAAGGTTTGTAATGGTTGACGGCCTTGACGGTTCTGGCAAGGGGGTTATTGTCAATGCCCTGCAAAAATGGGCTGAGCAAAAACATCTTAAGGTATTTGATCTGAGGGCATATTGCAAGGAAAAAAACAGGTTTCCAGAGCCTGAAGAGATAAATGGCTTTGATGTAATTGTTTCCTGTGAGATGAGCTATTGCTGGATTGGCAGTGCATTAAGAGAGGAAATAGTAAGAAAAAACAACCGCCAGTATTCAATAACATCTACAGCACATGCATTTTCCCTTGATAGGGAAATACTTTACAAAAGGGTTATTATCCCTGCTTTAAAACAGGGGAAATATGTTTTTCAGGAAAGGGGAGTTATAAGTTCTATTATTTACCAGCCTGTCCAGGGCAATATACCATTAACAGAGATTATGAGGCTGCCAGGCAATAAGCTTGCATTGCAGAATTCCCCTAATCTATTGATAATAGCACAGGTTGCTCCGGAAACAGTTATGCAAAGGCTCAGCCAGAGGCAAAAACAGGACAAAGCTATTTTTGAGGAGATAAACTTTCAGAGAAGGGTTGAGCAAAGGTACAACAGCCAGTGGTTGAAAAATCTGTTTGAAAATCATGGCTCAAAGGTTGTTTACCTCAATACAAACTTTCCAAAAACAGTTGAAGAAACAGAAGAAGAAGCAATTAAAATATGGGAAGATTTTCTTGAAAAAAACTAAATCATTACGCTTTAATATCAATCCTTAGTTTGCTGTATTTTTTTTGGCATTCTTTTTTTAGGTTTTCTAAGAATTTTTTTGTTGGTGATTCTATATTACTCAGCTTTGGATCAAGTGTTCCTTTATTAGATATAAATTGCTGCAAGGTCCATCTGCAGTTTAACCCATTAATCTCTTTAGCTATCTCTAGAATATCATTTTTTCTGAACATAAGCCCTGGAACAACAGTTGTTCTCAACTCTATCTGGATTTTATCTTGATTTTTCTTTAATATTCCTATTGTTTGTTTAATATCCTTAATAATATCTTCTGGTCTCTTAAAAAAAGTCCCTGACTGCGTAACTTTTTCGAAAATCTCTTTTTTAAAAGGAGCTTTTATATCTAAAGCAATAAAATCCAGGAGATCTTCATTTACTAATGATTTTATTGAATAGGGCTTTGAGCCATTTGTTTCAATTCCAACCTTTAAGCCAAATTTTTTTGCAAATCTTGCCAGGGTTAGTAATGCCTGCCTTTGAAGGCATGCCTCGCCTCCTGAAAAAAGAACAGCATCAATAAAACCAGAATTTTTTATTATCTCTTTTTTAATGTCCTTTAAGTCTTTTAAGAATTCCTCTTTGAAGTCTATAAAATCCTTATTGTAGCAATAGCAACACTTGAAGTCACATCCTGAAAAAAAAATTACTGTGCAAACATTAGCTGGCCAATCAACTGTTGATAAAGGAATTATCCCGCCAACATACGCCTGCATTTAAACCCCTAACTTTTTTTATCTTTAGATAATTTTTCAATTTTTTCTTCATCGATGAACTCAAATAATTTTGTGTTTTTCTTTGCTGTTTTATATTTTATGCCATTCTTCATTCTTCCACCTTTTTTATTTCTTTTAGAAGCTCATCCTTTGATGGAACCTCTCCCTTGAAAACCGCCATCTCATCTATTACAATAGCTGGGGTTGATGCAATCTGGTACATCAATGCCTCAACTGTTAGGTCTTTTCTACCTATGGCTGCTGGAATATTGCTTGCGATTATTTCATCCTCAGAGGAAACAATATGCATTTTGCTGCCTTCAAATTCAGCAATAGATGGAGTTTTTAAATCCTGGCCATCAATAAGCTTTTCAACAAAATCTTTTCCTTCAATCCAGCCAAGCTCTTTTGCTACTTGTCTTACAACCTTTCTTGCCTGAGGGCACCTTGGACAATGTATTCCTGTAAATAATATTAACTTCACTTTTATACACCTTTTAAATTATATTTATGCCTGTCCATGAATTCTCTTAACTTGCCCTTGTTCCATGACTTAACAGGCGTGTAATATCCTGTTACCCTTGAATACCACTGAATATCATCACCACTTGCCCCACAATTGGGGCATTTTTCATAAACTCCGCTAAGTGTTCTTTTGCATGAGTTGCAATAAGTCATATCTTTTGTATATGCAAAGTATGATGTTAATGTATTGGAGCATATTCTTCTTGTTAGCTTTAACAGAGCATCTGGGTCTGGATTATTCTCACCCAAAAATATGTGTGATATTGCACCTCCCTGAACCAATGGATGAAATGAGGAGTCTATTTCAAGCCTTTTAAATAATGGAATATCTGCTGAATAATTAACATGAGATGAGTTTGTGTAATAAACATCCCCTGTTTTTTTATCTCCTTGAACAACAGCCTCATTCTTATATTCACCTAAGTCAAAGCTGGCAAGCCTGAATGTTGCTGACTCAGCCGGAGTCTGTACCATCCCCCACCTTTGCCCTGTTTCCTCTTTTTTTTTATCAACAATATCTGACATATATTTAATTATCTTTAATGCAAATTTCCAGGAGTCCTTTGATTCATGCATTTCATTGCCTGTTATTTTTTTAACCATCTCATTAAGTCCTATAAATCCAACTGAATTTGTTGCCTGGTCTAATTTGTAATACGGCTTGCCATAACAATCCATTGAAAGAAATGACGCATATCCGCTTTTCATAACATCTTTAATGCATTTTCTCTTTACATTGAATATATCCTTTGTCATGTTAATCCTTTCATCAATCAGTTCATAAACCTTTGATTCATCCTTTGCATTATAGCTGATATTTGGCAGATTTATTGTTACTGTCTGCAGAGAGCCTGAGCGGACATTTCCTGTTTTTATCTCCTCCCAGAAATCACCATCTGGCCTTAGAAAATATCTGCAGCACTGGCTTTGCAGCGCCTCAGGCATGTATGGGGCGGCCATGTTAAGGAAATAGGGAGAGCCATATTTTGCAACAAGCTTATGAACATCAAGCAAAATCTCATCTGCAGAGCTGTCTTTAAGTGTTTCCCTCCTTACCTTGTATTCTGGTTTTGGAAAATGAAATGCCTTTCCAGTATAGTCTCCACCCATCATAATCTCTGTAAAAGCCTTTATTATTTTCCTTGACTCATCAATATAATCAGAGTATGACTCCTTTTCTGTTATTTTGCCTCCGGGCAGAACCACTGGAATATCCTTTAGGTAAGATGGAATATTAAACTCAAAGCTTGCTGATGTGAATGGCGTCTGTCCTCCCTTGACAATATTAAGCTGGTCAAGCTCATAGACAAATGCCTGAACAGCCTGCTTTATTTTTTTGTATTCAAGGCCTTTTGCATAAGGAGCTAAAAAAAGATTTAATGCATCATATCCCTGGCCGCCAGAAAAATATGTCGAGCTCAGCAATAAAACCCTTGCAGCATGTATCATAGCAACCTCTAGTGACTTGGCTGGCCCGGAAACAGCTGTATGGATTCCCCTTCCATCTGACATAAATCCCTGCCTAAGGAAGAATCTTATGTCATGCTCAAAACAAAAGGGCCTTGTTGGGAAATAATCCAGGTCATGGATATGGATCTCTCCTTTCATATGTGCTCTTGAAGCCTCTTTTGGCAAAAGATAAGATAAGGCATATTGTGCAGAAATAGAATCTGCCAGTCTTTTATGTATTGCCTGTAAGTTATAGTTTGTATTTGCGTTCTCTTTTGACTTTTTGAAGATAACCTCTTTGACATCAGAAACAGACATCCCAAGCCTTGAATATTCCTTGTTTTCATTGAGAAGATTTGATTCAAGGAGCTTCATGCATACAATTTCTCTCACAATATTTGTTGTTTTTGGTATGTCGAGTTTTATTAATTCATTATAGGCTTCATGAGCAATTTTTTTTGCATTTTCTTCTGAAATAGAGGTTTCCTTTATTAATGAATTTCTTATCTTCTCTTCCCTCAGCTCAACAAGGTCACCAAAAGAAGTCATGAGCTGTGTCTTAGTGTGGTTATTATTATTTTCCATTTATTAACTCCTTAATTTAGTCCTGTGCTTCCAAAACCGTTTTGGCCGCGTTTTGTATTATCAAGGTCTTTGACCTCTTCAAATTCTGCCTTTTCTATCTTGTTGAAAACCATCTGTGCAATCTTTGTTCCTTTTTCTATCTTAAATTCTTCCTTGCTGTGATTGATTGCTATAACACCAATCTCTCCACGATATCCAGAATCAATTGTTCCAGGACTGTTGCATACAGAAATTCCATGGTTTAATGCAAGCCCTGATTTAGGCCTTATCTGCGCTTCATATCCTTTTGGAATTGCTAGCTTTATCCCTGTACTAACTAAGGTTATTTGGCCTGGCCTAAGGACATAGTTCTCTGCTGAATAAAGGTCAACCCCTGCATCACCTTCATGAGCATAATGCGGCAGAATTGCGTTTTCTTTTATTTTATTTATTTTTATCATTAGGTTTTCTAACAAGCATATCCCTCCTTTTTGATTTTAAAAATTAAAGAGCAAGGTAAAATAAGAAACACAACTCATATTTAAATTAAGTTAAGATTAAAAGTATATAATCAAAACAATTATTGTTCTAATGGAAAAGAAATATTAATAATGGTTTATTTTTCTTTTTAAGGCTCTATTTAGGTTTTTTAATGAAAGTACTCCAGTTGAAAAAACTGTTTTCCATGAGAAATAACACTTATTTCCATGAGAAACAACTCTATTTTTCCACAAAAAAACATTAGCTTTTGTTTTATTTAAGTGGTAATTTAACTAGCTTTGAACTGGAATAATGATACTAGTTCATGCTTGATAGTCTTGCCTGTTTTTGCATCTATTTTTATGTTTATAGTATTTAAAGAGCTGGTGATAAGTGTTAAGTTCCACAGCTGGCCAAGCTCAATATTCTGCAGGATAGCTATTGTTTTTGTTACAACCTCTTTAGAATATTCTTTCTCTTTAATAGTTTGAGCTTTTTTCAATACCTTATCTAAGCTAAATTTAACATTTTTTAGGTTAACCTTTTTTACAGCTGTTCCTGGTTTTTTGAATATATCCTGCTCTGGATTGATTTCAATATTGTTGTTTATAGTAAAAACTGTAACTTTATCCATTTTTTTGTCATAATAGCCAATCTGCCATTCACTTTTTTCTGAGTTTTCAATCATTGTAAATGCATATGTTAAATATGATTTTTTATTCTTAGAAATCCATTTTTTGAATTCACTGCTTTCTTTTAACTTTTTTAGCGCTGTTTTAAAACCCATTATTTTTAGAACAGAAAGGAGATTTATATAATTTTGGTTTTTAAAGGCTTTGTGTGAAAAGTAAGTTAAAGCAATGATTTTTTTACACTTTTTCTCTTTTTGAACCAACCAACAAGAAACATAATCCCTATAAAAAAAGCAATTCCGGAAATCTGCACAGCCCATGCTAAGTAATACACTTTAAAACCTGTTTTAACAGCATTCATTAAAAGGATTGCAATATATAAAATCCCTGCCAGTATAAAAGCAATCCCTCCCACAATTTCATGTTTCCAAGAGATTATCAGGAGGATTGTCAGAATAAATACAGGAATGTTGTGCATAAATAATCCAATGATTGTTCCCCAAAAACCCAATTTCATATCAAAAACATCCAATGACATCAATGCTAAGAATATCAGAAATAAAATAGATAATATTCTTGGGGTCCAATACACAAATCTGCCAATCTTTTTTTCCATTCTAAATTTCCCCTCCGGTTAGAGTATAAATTGCCAATGTGAGACTAGGAAGTCAAAGAGGAATGTAAGATTTAACAGGATAAAACCAAAAAAGGCAACAGCCAGAGCAGACAAAATGTTCCTGAATATTTGGTTATTAAACAATGTTTTCATGTTAGCAAATGCTTATTATTCTACAATAAGTATAAATAAATTGCTATAATTGACTTACTATTTGCATATAAAGCGCTTAATGCACAAAGTCATTTTTAAAGAAAGGTTTTTATATAATTCTCTTTTAGCCTGCTTTATGGGGGAGATAACAAAAATAAGCCCTGAGCTTAAGGCACTTCTGGAAAAACAGCACTATTGCTTTAGCGGAGAGCACTCTGCTGTCAAAATCTGCACATGGACAAAGAAGTCATTATTAGATGAAAATGTTTGTTACAAGGAAAAGTTTTATGGCATAAGAGCCCATTTATGCTGCCAGATGACGCCTTCTGTAGGATTTTGCACAAACCAGTGCATTCATTGCTGGCGTGAGATGGAGTATACTGCCGGAGTTAAGATGAATGGCATTTTAGATGAGCCAGAAGAGATAATAAAAAAATCGATTTTATGCCAGAGAAAGCTTCTTAATGGTTTTTTTGGAAATGAAAAAGCAAATAGGAAAAAGCTTAATCAAGCGCAGGAGCCAATGCATTTTGCAATCTCACTTACAGGGGAGCCAACCATTTATCCAAAACTTAGCGAATTGATTTCAGAACTGCATAAATTAGGAAAAACAACCTTTCTTGTTACAAACGGACAGTTTCCTGATATTATTAAATCATTAAAAGAACTGCCTACACAGCTTTATGTTTCAGTTAGTGCAACAAATGAACAGGATTTTAAGAAATTTAACAAGTCGTGCTTTAAGGATGGATGGAAACGCCTGAATAAAACACTTGAATTAATGCCTGAATTAAAAACAAGAACAGTAATCAGGATAACCTTAATCAAGGGAATAAATATGAAGGATGAAAAAGCTTATGCTGGCTTAATAAAAAAAGCAGGCCCAATGTTTGTTGAGCTTAAAGCATATATGTTTGTTGGCTCATCAAGGAAAAGGTTGCTTGAAAGTAATATGCCGCTTCATGAAGAGGTAAAAGAGTTTGCAGAAAAGGTTGCAGAACTTTCAGGCTATAAAATAATTGATGAGAAAAAAGAGAGCAGGGTTGTGCTATTGGCCAAAAAAGACTATAAAGACAGGATTATGAGGTTTGATTAACTTAAGTTAATTTTCAGTAAAGTCGGAGTTTTTGTTAGTTTCCCCTGAATACTTGGAAAGGTTCGACGAATGAAATGAGGAGAAAGTTACCGAACGACATCAACTAATTGTTCTAGTCCTTTGTTTAAAATAAATGTCCTTCCTTTTAAATCTTTTTTTATTCTTTCTACATCTTTATGTGTGCCATTCCATGGAATCCCATAAGCGTTTGCTGCTTCTTTGTCTAAGTATAATACAAAACTAGAAACCGCGTTGCCGATGAATTCCGCACGCCTAATTTCACGAGAAACATTAGAAGTATAATACTTTGGCAATGGACTTGGAAGTTCCATTTGTGGAAGTTCCATGTGCAATTCAAGAAGACAAGCGTCAGCAAATTCTTTTAACTGTTCAGGATTGCACCAATGGTGATTTGATCCTACTTCATAAATTTTAGATTTTAATAAATATTTGTCATTTACTATTTTTACCACCAAAGGTACTTAGGTTGTTCTTATATAAAAAGGTGTTGTTCAGTAATTGAAACTAACTGAGCAATTGCTGTTAAGTTCTTTTCCCATACGAAGTGTGGGAAAACTGCGTCCGCAGAGTTTTTGAATTGCATTTAAATAGAAAAATTTTAATATTAAGCTTCACTATCAAATACTAGAATGAAATTTGATTCATTTGATATAACACAAATAATAGTGTTGCTGTTTGTAACATTTTATTTATTTGTGTATTATATCATCGGATTAATTGGGTAATATTTTTTTCCTGGACGGCTGACGTCCAAAAATTTTTCTTAATGTAATTCAAAAATTGAATTTAACATTGGGTAAGCCCTGTTATGCGCACCGACCCATACGGAGTATGGGAGGATAGTTAAGGCGCAGGAAAAATCAAAAGAGGAAAATATTTATAAGTAAGTTATTATTCCTAATAGGTTAAGCCGACATATTTAGATGATGAAGTAATTGGAAAGGTGGTTCAGTATTTTAAATCATTTATGACAAATGAAACTGTAGCTCCTTGTGAAGTAGGCAAAAGAGCCTTTTTTCAAAATGCTGTGATAAGGATAGATTTTTTACCAGAACCAATTCAAAAATTAATAGATCAAAATAGAGTAAACACTTCTCAATCTGATTATCTTTTATTACATACTGCATTTAATATGGAATTCTCGAAATATATTCCCTGATTTTTCCGAGCATTAATTGCGTATAACTGAGGAATTCCTGTTATGCTCTCCGTCAGTTACGAAGTTCTGGCGGATTTCGTCCGAAAAGTTTGCCTCCGAGCGTTTATTATTCATTTCTGCGAAGCAGACTATATTTTAGAAGTCCCACCGCACCAATTAAACAAAGGATTTAAATATTAATTAATATCATCTAATAATAATTATTAGATAAAATAAATTATAAAACAAGAGGGGAATAAAATGATGTCGCAAATACCTATAAATCTAGAAAAGGTTAGCAAAGAGATAATCGATAAAGAGATAATAAGGGCAGGAATTATTGCAGAATTAGATGCAATAAATATGTACGAACAGATGGCTGCATTTGCAAAAGATATCAATATTAAAAAGATGTTATTGGATATCGCCAAGGAAGAAAAAACCCATATGGGGGAGTTCCAAAGATTGCTTCTTAATAGGGATGAAGAGCAAGTCCAAGAGCTTGAAAAGGGAAAAGAAGAAGTTAAAAAAGAAGTGGGCGAATAAAGAGAAATAAAACTATATTGGGTTAATAAAAAGATTATTTTTTCTATTTCTTTTTTGTAGTTTTAATTATAGTGCGGTGGGACTTCGTTCGTTCTTCATTTTGTAGCGAGGGGCAAATTGAGCATAACAAAGGAATTCCTGTTAGGCGACCGACCCCTACGAACGATTATTAGATTTTTTAGAAGATAGGAGTGGGGAGAGGGTAAGTTTTTTGCTTTTTCAATTTCTTTAGTTCTATTTTCAACTACTGGCAAAAAATTTCGCCTCAACATCGGAATTCCTGTTAGTTTCTTTGACCCTACAACGTGGGGTCAAATTTCGTCCGAAAAGTCGGGAGAGAGGGCGTTCTATCAGATGAGCGAATGCAATACATCAAGAACAAGAATCAAGGGGCAGTTGCATAACAAACGAAAGGTTTAAATATATAACAATATAACTATATAATTATATTATTAAATTACTCGGGAGGTAATAAAAATGTGTGGAGAATGTAAAATAGTATGCAAAGGAAAGGAAATTGGAACAATTGAAGATAATGGTTCTGAAATTATTATCAAAAGAACCAAAGAAGGAAAAAACTGCTTTAAAGGAAACTGCATCTGTAATGAAAAATAAAATGCAGAAGATCAGAAAAGGAATCCAATTTTTATTTTTGCTAATTTTTTTTAGTTTGTTAATTTTAGAAAATAATAAACTTTGGATGGGAATAGTATTCTTGTTTCTAGTTGGGTCTTTTTTCTTTGGAAGATTTTATTGTGGGTGGATATGTCCAATTAATACTATTATTAGTCCTATTGACAGAATAAAGAGGAAACTGGGATTCAAAAATAAAGAAATTAATGACTTTTTCAAGAATGACATACTAAGATACTCTTTCTTTATTCTTTTCATAATTGGTTTTGTCTTTAAGATACTATTGATGAAGCAGGGTAAAGACTTTCCTCTTCCCTTATTAATCATGGGAATAGGATTATTTGCTACAATACTATTTGATGCAAGAACTTGGCATAGGTATTTATGTCCGTGGGGAATGCTTTTTTCACTTACGGGAAGATTTTCAAGAATGCAGGTCAATAAAGAAGTAGGGTGTATCAATTGTAAAAAGTGCCGAAATATTTGTCCCGGACTTGCTATTGATGAAAAATTGAATTTTGATAAGAAGAATTGTCTTTTATGTTTAGAATGCCTTGATTCTTGTCCAGTAAATGCAATTAAATATGAAAAAAGCAAATAAATAAATAGTCATTAAGTTATATGCCTTTTATGACAAATACTTTAATAGAAGAAACTGTCAAGATTGCAAAGATGTTAGGGGATTCAAATAGACTTAAAATTATTGAATTACTTTCTAAGACTAGTTTGTGCGTACATGCAATTGTCAGAAATCTTAATATTTCTCAACCAGCGGTGTCTAAACACTTAAAATTATTGGTTGATGCAGGAATACTTAACTCTGAAAAAAAGGGAATGCACGTACATTATACATTTGTGAAAGATACATTTGAGAAACACAGGATAAATCTTGAAAAGATAATCAAGAAATGATTATGCAACTGCCCCCTTCTATTTTTTAGCCCTTTCTCCCGATTGAAACTAACACCTATTAAACGAAGTTTTCTAATATTATATGCAAGGCCCAGGCCTATTTTAAATTTTATATGCTTTACAGCCAGAATAGGAGTTTATAGTCAAAGTCAATTTTCAGCAATCTTTTTATACTTATAAAATTTTGATTTGATTATGAACAATAAATTAGTAATTCCACTGATAATTCTTGCTTTGATAGGCTTATATTTTATTGGGAGTAATATTACCGGTTATGTTATATCCCAAAGCTGCTGTTATCCTCCTGACTGTGAGCCAGAAAACATGTGTGATTTTACAGAACAGCATCAAAAATATTCTGCAAGCCTTGATATAGCTAACCATACTGTTTATATTGGCGAAATATTAATTCTTGTTTCAATCTTAACATACATTCTAATGTACCGAAAAGATAAGAACTCTTAAAATAAATTTATAATCTTAATTTTTCTTTCAGTTCGCTTAAAAAGGCAAAAAACTTGCCTTCCTTACTTCTGTCCTGTAATACAAAAAATAATCACTCGTAGGGGTCGGTCGCCTAACAGGAATTTTTCTTTATTAAATACAATTTTTTGTCATCTATAATATAGGCACGCTTCGCTACCGTAGATCCTTTTAATTAGTGCTTTCGCATAACTGCGTTATACGCCTATACTTCATTCCATTTTTGTTTCACAAAAATTTTTCTTAAAAAGAAAAAGACAAATTTTTATTTTTATTGTTGATAACAATTGTTCTTTAATTTGCACGTTGAAACTTTTCCAGCGATTATGTCTGGAAGATTGTCTATAAACCAACTAACTTCTCTTTGGTGGAATTGCATAAGTTCTTCTTGAACTTGAGCGTAAGGTTTATTGAAGATATTGGTAACAACTGCTCCCTTACAAGTAATTGCTTCAAATGAAGCACAAAGGTTTAAACTTCCATCAGGTTCAATAATTATACCTGGCCACTTAACCAAATCTGGACAAACATAATCACTCATTGCTTGCTCAAACTGAGATTCATATTGTTGCAGTAACCCAAATTGGTCTAAGTATTGTCTAAATCTTCCAAGTGGATAAACACGAGTATCTATCCGTGGAATTTTGACTTCTGCTTCATTAATTCCATGTTGAGCATGATAGGTTTGTTTATGGTCTATAGGAGTCATTTCTATACCTGCAAAAATAATTTCCCAATTATCTTGAAATGTTCTCTGAACTTCCTCTGCTTTGGTTGGTTCTTGTTGAGAATATTGATCTCCAAGTAAGGAAATAATAATTCTTCTGGAAAATCCAAGATAATTCAATAATGTAGAATTAACATCTTTGGCAAGTTTGGTTCTGTTTAAATCAGGGTGGTAGTGATGATAAGTAACCATTGTTTCAATATCAGCATCTCTGCTTGTTGCAAATTCTTCCAATCTCTTTAATATTGGGATAGAATGATTTTGGAGAGCTAAAGCAAGAGTAAATTCATTAATCTCTTGTTCGTTAAGCAATTTCATTAAGTCAACTAAATCATGACCACTTGAATGGTATAACAATGGATTTCCCCTTCTTCCAAAATCTGCAACTGAAAAAATTTCTAAAAATTGGGGATCAATACCTAAAAAATTATCATAAGACATAGTTATTCCAGAAGGAGTAGAATCTGCAACGCAATGAAGACAAGAACCAGCACATCTATTATTTGGGGAAATTAATAGTCTTGGATTTTTTGTGAAAATGTCACTCAATTCTTTTACTTCTTCTGTTCTAACTTGTTCTAATCTACGAATAGTTTCATAAATAGTTCTTAGTTCACGTCCAGTTAAAGAAGTCATTTTCAATACCGACAGGGAGCAACTCCACCAGATTTTTCAGACTCGTAGGTGCATGGGGCTACCCCGCCTGATGATCTCATATCATCTAAAACAGGAAAATTCTTAAGGTCAAACATAGTTTCCAGTCTTCTTTTTGAATCAAAAATTTTTAATCCATCTGGTTGAATTCTATTGTCTTCTCCCAAAACCTGTTTATCTCTTAAATAATCAACAATGGTTGTATATTGTTTCCACGGAACTATATCTCCTGAAGGTAATTGCTGACTTTCTTTAAGTTGGTTATACAATGTTTTAAAATACTGTGGTTCAATTCCAAGAGCCGTCATTTCTTGTTTAATTGTAGATTGTTTATTCCTTGCCATTCTAATACTATGAGAGAATAGTTACTTAATAAATGTTTTGTTATTTTCGGCTTCTTAATTATCACTAATTCATTTCAGAAAACTACATTAATCCCTGTATTCAGAAGAATTGGAAACTTGCTCCACTTTGTTCCGCACCCCGCTGCGCTCTCCTCCCTTTGATCTTCGGGTCGGCTAACAGGAATTCCGATGTTAGACAAAATCGAAAGAAAGACCTAAATTCGATGAATGGGGTGAATTAGTTTCGTGATGCGAAGCAATTTTGGGATAACACATATAAAATTTGAATTAGAAACATTTAAATAGTTGAATTCCTGAAATTTATATAGTATTTTGCTTCAATTCAGGATTGGGGGGTTACAGGCCTTAGTGGCCATCCTAAAGAGGTGCTTGCTTTATGAATCCGGAAAAAGAAATAGTCAATCTTTGGCTTAACAAAAAAGGTTTCTTTACTATTAATGATATCAATGCCGGCAAAAACAAGGTAATAGACATTATAGCAATAAAGCTTGCCAATGGAAAGCTTGAAAGAGTTGAGCATGTAGAGGTTAACTGCTCTATAAGCTCAACCATTGTTGACAAGGATATAGATGAATATGTAAAAAAGTTTGAAGACAAGACAGTCATAAAAAAAGTAAAGCAGGTCATAAAGGATTTTGTCGGAACAGACTTCAGCTATGAAAAAACACTTGTCTTGACATCCAATAGAAGCATTAACCTAAAGGGAATCAATGTTTTGAAATTTGATGATATAATCTATGAGGTAACAGACAATATTGACAAGCAGAACTACAGGAACACAACATTAAGAACAATACAGCTTATTAAATACCTTTTGATAGCCAATCCGGCTAATCTTGCAGAGCTGTTAAAAAAAGAAACAGGCAACAAAATCTTAAATCAGGGAACAAGAGAAATGTTCATAACAGAACTGTTAAAGCAGGATGATGTTAAAAGAATACTGGAAAAAGAATCAAATGAGAAAATTATAGTTGATATTGTAAAGGAATCGTCATTAAAGAGGCCGGAAAGGCTTGCAAAAGCACTTGAGCATGACATACTTACAAACAGGACAAGGAGCAGGTTTCTGAAATCATTATTATTACAGGAAAAAATAGCAAAAGTAAGCAAAACTTTGCTAAAGCCAAAAAAACAGAAACCACTGCAGTATTTTTTCAAAAATAAAAAACCCTAAAGCAAAAGTTTAATAAATATCTCTTTTTAACTACTTAAAAAAGCGGTGATATGATGGATGCACTTTTTTATCTTACATCTTTGGCTATTATCATGGTCATAGGCATATTATGCACAATTTTTTCAGAAAAAATTAAAATGCCCAATGTGCTTCTTCTGGTTATAGCAGGCATAATCATAGGGCATGTTGATTATAATGGCAATCCATTAATTAATTTCTCACCCCTTTTCCTGACTAGTGTAGGAACCCTTGCTCTGGTAATGATAATCTTTGACTCAAGCTCAAGGCTAAAGCTAAAGGAGTTTGATACTTTTTCAATGAAGGCATTAAAGCTGGCAGGAATATTCCTATTACTAAACTTAATATTCTTAACAGCATCTGTAATCTTTATCTTCAACATTAATAACATGTTTCTGGCAATGATGTTTGCTGCCCTGATGTCCGGAACAGCGCCGGATATTGTTCTTACCATGCTTAAAAACACAAAGAACAGGGTAGTAGAGCTGCTTAAAATAGAGTCGATATTAAATACCCCGTTAATTGTCCTCATACCATTTATAATCCTTGATTTATTTAAGGATTATGGCGAAGGATTCTTTTTCTCAAGATTTATGGAAACCATGGGCCCATTTTTGCAGCAGTTTGTTACAGGCATTGGTGCTGGTATTGTAGTTGGCATAGTTGTCTTTAAGATAATGAGAACCAAATATTCAGAGAGTTTGTCCCCTCTTGCTTTAATCACTACTGCGCTTATAACCTATATACTTGCAGAAAACCTTAAGGGAAATGGAGTTCTTGCAGTAACAACTGTTGGACTGTTTTTTGGAAATGTTTATGTCAGGGAAAAAGAAACATTGCACGAATTTTCTTCCCTATTTGCAAACTCGCTTGAGATAATTGTTTTTATACTTGTTGGAATAATAATAAAATTCCCTCTTGATATATGGTTTTTTGTAAAATCCATGCTTTTGTTTATAATATATCTTGTGATAAGGTATATTTCAGTCCAGCTTTGCTTTTCAAAACTTAATTATTCAGTTAAGGAGAAACTTTTTATGGCATTAAATGTCTCAAAAGGCATTGCTGTTGCAGTTGTTGTATTTATACTTGCCACTTATGACATACCTGGAATCGAGCCTATATTAAATTTAATACTTGCATTTATAATATACAGCATAATACTTTCTACAATAGTTGTAAAGCTCTCAAAGAAATTCCTAGGGGAAGAAGCAATATGATAAGGCTTGGTCCTGCTGGCTCTCCAATGAAAAGCACATTAGAAGGTCTTGGTTACATAAAAAAGATAGGATTAAGTGCAATGGAGGTTGAGTTTACCTATGGAGTCAGGATGCAGAATGAGCTTGCAGAAGAAATTGGAAAGCTTGCAGAAAAACTTGATATCAAACTTAGTGTTCATGCACCGTACTATATAAATTTAGCATCTGCTGAAAAGCAAAAAATTGGAGCATCAAAGAAAAGGATTCTTGACAGCTGTGAAAGAGCCCATTATCTTAAGGCAAGCCATGTTGTTTTTCATGCAGGGTTCTATGGAAAACTAAAAGAAAATGAATGTTACGAGATGATAAAAAAAGAGGTTATTGAGATGCAGGATATAATAAAAGAGAATAAATGGAAGACAGAGCTTGCGCCAGAAACAACAGGAAAAAAATCACAGTTTGGCTCTTTAAACGAAATTTTAAAGCTCAGAGATGAAATCAAATGTAGTATTTGTGTTGATTTTGCACATCTGCATGCAAGAGATAACGCTATAAATTATCCCTCTGTTTTTGACCAGCTATCTGGTTTAAAGCATATCCATTCCCATTTTTCTGGAATAGAATTCACAGACAAGGGAGAGAGAAGACATCTTGTCATGGAAAGAAATGATTTTTTGCCTTTGGCAAAGGAAATATTAAAAAGAAAAACAGATATTACAATAATAAGCGAGAGCCCGGTAACATGGGAAGATTCACTAAAGATGAAAAATATCATAGAAACCTTAAAAAATGAAAAACATAATCATTGATACAAATTTTTTTGTAAGCGCAATTAGGTTTAAGATAGATATATTTTCAGAGCTTCAAAGAATATGTAATTTTAAATATACTGTCTGCATAGTGGATGGCATAATAGATGAGCTGGAAAAACTAGCTGGAACAGGGAAGCCAAAAGACAAAATTGCAGCAAGGATATCACTAGAACTGATTAATAAAAAAAAGATTAAAATAACAAAAACATCATCTAAAAACAAAAGAGTTAAAAACATTGACCTTTTAATTTTAAACCTGATTAAAAAAGGAAATTTCATAGTTGCAACACAAGATAAGGAGCTTAAAAGGGAGATAAGGAAAAAAGGAGTCCCTATTATTGTTTTGAGACAAAAAAAGTATCTTAAACTGATTATTTAATTAAAATAAGGTCAAAATGTTCTACAAAATGCAATTAAAAGACCATATAAGAATTCCACCCCATCTTTTTGGGCTTAAGCTAGAGGATGCAATGCTTGAGAGAATCAAAAAAAAGTATGACGGCTATATTTCAAAGGAATTTGGTATTGCAATAGATGTATCAAGATTAGACACCATAGGAGAAGGAATTATTATTCCAGGAGATGGAGCATCATATTATGAAACAGAGTTTGAGATAATAACCTTTAGGCCAGAGATGCAGGAGGTTGTTATTGGCAGGATAAAGGACATTGCAGACTTTGGGGCTTTTATCAGCATTGGCCCTATAGAAGGCATGATTCATATCTCACAGACCATGAATGATTTTGTTTCATTCAATAAGGAAAAGACTCTTGCTGGCAAGGAATCAAGGAAAATTTTGAAAATAGGTGACAAATGCAGGGCAAGGATAATTGCCACAAGCTATAAAGACCCCACAAACCCCAAGCTTGGTTTGACAATGAGGCAGATTGGCCTTGGCAAGCTTGAATGGATAGAAGAAAAATATGAGAAAAAGACAGACAAAAAATCTGAAAAAAAAATCTAAAAAGAAATCAAGGAAATAAAAATGACTAAAAAAATTTGTAAGAAATGCAAAATCTTTTTCAAGGGAGACAACTGTCCAATATGCAAGGGCAACCAGCTTGCAAGCAGCTGGCAGGGTAGGATAAACATACTAGATGCTGATAAATCAATGATTGCTGATAAGCTTGGAATAAAGGTAAAAGGAGAGTATGCTATTAAGGTAAGGTAAATTCTATGGAAATAATTGAAAAAAAAGAACACCCATTATTATCAAGAACAGAAATTATAGCAAAAGACAGCTATACCGGGGCAACACCATCAAGGGATTCTATTAAAGACAGGCTAGCCAATACATTGAAAGCAAATAAGGAACTTCTTGTTATAAAGCACATTTATCCTGAATTTGGATTTGGCAATGCAAAGGTAATAGCTTACTTATATTCAAATAAGAAAGATATGGAAAAAATTGAGCCAGAATATGCATTTAAGAAAGGAGTTTCTAAGAAAGAAGAGGAGAAAAAAACAGAAGAAAAGAAACAGAATAAGCCAAAAACTGAGGAAAAGAAAGAAGAAGTGAAACCAGAACAAGTGAAAGAAAAACCTGCTGAACAGAAGAAACAAGATGAGAGTAAACCCGAAGAAAAGAAACCAGAGCAAAAGCAGGAAATAAAAGAAGAAGCAAAACCAAAGCAGAAAAAAAAACAAACCAAAAACTAAGAGATAAAAATGGCAAAAAAGAAACCAAAAAAAGCAGTTGATATAAAATCACTTTATTCAGTAGAAGGGGGAGCACTCAAGAGAAATGCAAAATTCTGCCCAAAATGCGGGCCAGGAGTCTTCCTTGCAAAGCACAAAGACAGGGTTAGCTGCGGAAAATGCGGATATACTGAATTCACAAAGAAACCTGAGCAGAAATAATTCTATTTGTAAGGATATATTCAAGATTTATCACACAACTTAAAATTAAAAAGAATTACTTTTCATTACTATCCAATCTCTGGAATACAAGAAGATCTTCTGTTGTAAGTTTCTTTCCTTTTTTAATCTTATCTTCAACCTTTTCCTCTTTTTCTTTTATTATCTTTTCCTGCTTTTGCTTTTTTTCTTTTTTTGCCTGTTCTTTGGATAATCCTAGTTTTTTGTTTATCTCATTTATTTCAAACAGCTTTTTTTTCAATAAATCATTAACCTCTGCCAATTTCTTTTTAAATTCAAAGAATTTTTTATAAGCAGACTCTTCCTCTTTTTTTAGTCCATCAATACTTTTAAGAAGGATTAGCATCTCCTCATGCTTTTTCTGGCTTTCATCAGCATTGATTTTAATATTTTTGTGAGCATCATCAGCCTCTTTTTTCAGTTTGTCAATTTCATTGGAGAGTGAGTTAGAGTCTTTCCAGACTCGGCTGACTTTTTCTGCTTCTTTGTATTGCTTTTTCTTGCGATTTATTTCCTTCATAAGTTTCTGCTCTTTATCAAAGGGCATTACCTCAGTTTCTATCTTCATCTCAAGTCTTTCAATCTCATGTTTAAGCTGGGAAGGATCTTCCTTTAGGTTAAATTTATTTATAATATCATCTTTTTCTTTGTTAACTTTTTTTATATCAGAAATTTTGTCCTTAATCAAATTGTTGTAGTTTTCTCTTTTAGACTTTAATTCCTTAACTTTTTTTGTCAGATTATTTCTGCTATTTTTTAGTTCCTTAATCTTTTTAAAAAGGTTAGAAAGATCATTGCTTGCTTTTTCTTTTTTCTTAAACCACTCTTCCTTTTGGTTGTCCAACTGATTTAAACTCAATCTTAACTCAATTATTTCCTTTCTGCATTTGCTAAGATTTTTTAATAATTCCTTATTATCCTTTTTTTCTGGCATAGCCTCTCACTTAACAATTAAAAATAAAAAATAACTAACCAAACAACGAACCTAGACCAGCAGCTGCCTGTTCCTGGCTTTTCTTCTCTTCTTCCTTATTAGCCTCTGGCTTTGCTTCCTTCTTTTCTGCTTTTGCTTCAGCAGCTGGTGCTGCTACCTGCATAACAGATGCTTCTTTAATTACTTTTTCAACATCAACCCCATCAAATGCTGCTACTAATGCCTTAACTCTTGCTGCATCTGGTTTTACCCCAGCAGCTTCTAATACTTTTGTTACTGTTGCCTCATCTATTTTTCCTCCAGCCTTGTGGATCAACATTGCAGTGTATACATATTCCATTTTATTTTCCTCCAAATTTTATATTTAATTTTGTTTATCCTGAGTTTCCTCTGTTTTAACTTCTTCTTTTGGTGCATCAGGAAAGTTTAATTTTGATTTTAGTGCAAGCATCTCTTTATTTGCTTTTGCCATAATCTCTTCCTTAACACCATCAGCCATTATATTTTGTGAAAGGGCAAGGCTCTTTGCTTCCCTGAAAGCCTTTGCTATCATCATTTCTGTTGTCTCTTTAGTTAAGAATGATAACTCAATTGCAAGCCCAATAGCAGAGTTATATGCTATTTTTATCTTTTTGATAAACTCCTCTTCATCAATGTTGAGCACATCTCTTGTAAATATTGTTCCATTATCATAAACAGCTGTTAAATTGAGACCAACATTCATTGGCTCAACACCTAATCTTACAAGTATTCCAGCAATAGCAGCACTTACTTTGTTTCCTTTTTTTACAACAACAGCATCGCTTTTAACAACAATTTTGCCATTTTCAATAGCTGTTTTTATGCCTGCTGATGCAAGCTCACTTATAACAGGCCCTGGGCTGAATGGTGTTGGCCCTGCGCTAACTATGATATCTTTTGGTGCAACCTGGCCTTGCTTTGCAGGAGCTGTTGACATGCTTCTCTTTAAGGTCTTTGCAAGCTTGAATGGGTCATCTTTTGTAAACAATAACGCAGGCATACCTATTAGGTATTTTTTCATTTCTTCAATGCCTTTCTTGTTATCTTTTACTTTGTCCAGGACAATATTCATAAACCTTCTTTTGGTCATCCTTATAACAACCTTGCCCCTTAGCTGCCCCCTCATCTTTTGCAGCTGGGCAGTTGGAAGGTTTTCCATATCCACAACACCGATAACAGGGTAAGAATTAATCAAATCACAAAATTCCTTTACAACTTTTTTCTTGGATTCGGCAACGTGAGCCATTTATAACACCTTTACAGGCTTACCCATTGTAAGCTTTAAAAATACTGATTTTATATTATGTTTTTCATTTGGAAGATGATGCGTAAGCTGCTCGTAAATGCTGTATGCATTGTCAGCTATCTCTTCATCTTTCATTTCTTCATTGCCTATTATTAATTGTATTATAAGGCTTGTTTTTGCAGATACCTTGACTGTTTTTTTAAGGCTTTCGCAAAGTGCATTAAAGTCTGTTTTGTCTGTGACAACACAGCCTGATTTTGGGTTAGGCATTTTTCCCTTTGGCCCCAAAATACGCCCAAAAGCTGCAGCAACCTTTGCCATCATATTTGCCTGTGCTATAAAGAAGTCATATTCATTGCAGAGTTTTTTTGATAGTTTTTTATCCCCTGCATACTTCTGAAAGTCGTCTGATACAATACAATTATCACATGATGATTTTGCTTTAGCTGAAAGCTCTGGGCCTACAAGAGCGCATATTTTTGATTCCTTGCCCTTATTGTAACGCAACTTTAAGAAGAATTCTACCTGCTGGTCTGGCTTCTTAAGGTCTAAATCCTTAAGATTAACTATTAAATCAACCTTCTGCTTGAAATTCCTTTTCTTAGAATCTTGTTTTGCCTTATTTAAGGCCTCTAAAAACTTCTTTTTATCCATTAAGCAACCTCCACCCTCCTACTGGCCAGAAAGGCCATTAGTTTTCGGGAATACTGTTATAAGCATTATTATTATGTTTAAATAAGGTCTTTTTGCTTATTTATAAATATTGCTATTTAAAAGGTATAAACAAATCTTTATAGAAATCCTGATGTGATATTTTAGAAAAAGGATGAAATGTATATTTATGCTTTTAAACTTAATTGTGATTTTTAGACTATCTTAAATCCACAACTCCACAAACTATTTAAAGCAGGTGTGATTAATTTATTCACTATCGACTGATTTGGTCATGGTAATAATATGGATAAACTTGAAAAAATCAGAAAAAAGAAGATGAAAGAATTAATAAGAAAGTCTGAGGAGGATAAAATGGAAACTGAAATTGAAGTGAATGACAATAGTTTTAACGAAATGGTAATTGAACAATCAAAAAAAGTTCCAATAGTTGTTGACTTTTGGGCGACTTGGTGTAGACCTTGTTTAATGCTTAGTCCAGCATTGGAAAAATTTGCTGAGGAATATAAAGGAAAATTCATTTTGGCAAAAGTCAATGTTGATGAAGCAAGAACAGTAGCTCAAAAATATAGTATTATGAGTATTCCCTCTGTTAAAATGTTTAAAAATGGAGAAGTAGCTGATGAGTTTATCGGTGCTCTTCCAGAACTACTGGTTAAAAATTGGATAGATAAGAACTTGAACAAAGAAGAGTAAATAGGGTAATAAAATGGAAAAATCAAGTCTTGTTATTGGAATAATAAAAGAGGTTATAAGCACTGAAACAAGAGTAGCAGCTACTCCTAAGACAGTTAAATCCATGACTAAAAATGGATTTAAAGTAATAGTAGAGGCAGGAGCTGGCTCTGGTTCATATACCTCTGATAAAGAATATGAACAAGCAGGAGCTAAGATAGGAGAAGTTTACAATTCTGCAGATATTGTTTTAGGAATAAATACTCCACAAATACATCCTAAAACATCAAAACATCAAATAGACATGTTAAAGGATGGTGCTTGTTGGATATCAATGTTAGTGCCTGATTTAGAATTAGAAACTATAAAAAAATGTGTCAAGAAAAAAATAACCTTATTTTCATTGAATTTGATTCCTAGGATTTCAAGAGCCCAGAGCATGGATGTATTAAGCTCACAAAGTAATATTGCTGGTTATAAAGCAGTTATTATGGGTGCAAATGAGCTTGGAAAATTATTTCCATTAATGATGACTGCTGCTGGCACTATTCATCCTGCTAAAGTTGTTATTTTAGGAGCAGGTGTTGCTGGTCTCCAAGCTATCGCAACTGCGCAGCGTTTAGGATCCAAAGTAGAGGTTTCTGATGTAAGGCCAGAAGTAAAAGAACAGGTTGAAAGTTTAGGAGCACAGTTTATTGATGTTGGCTTTGATAAAAATGCTTCAGATAAACAAGGTTATGCAAAACAGGCTTCTAAAGAGTATCTTAAAAAACAGACTGAAGAAGTAAAGAAAAGAATAGCAAATGCTGATGTTGTTATTACTACAGCTTTAGTTGCAGGAAAAAAAGCACCTGTATTAATAACAGAAGATATGGTTAAATCAATGTCTCATGGATCTGTGATAGTTGATTTAGCTGCAGTGCAGGGTGGAAATTGTGCTTTGACAGAACCAAATAAAATAGTTGTTAAGAATGGTGTGAAGATAATAGGCTATACTAACATACCTGGAACAGTACCTATCCATTCAACACAGATGTTTTCTTCAAATATACTTGCATTTTTATTAAATATTACTAAAGAAGGTAAACTAAATATTGATAATGAAGATTATATAACTTCATCAACATTAATAACAAAGGATGGAAAGATTGTTAATGAGAAAATTAGGGGGTATAAATGATAGAATTATTTTATTTATTGGTTGTATTTATACTGTCTATTTTTGTAGGTTATGAAATAATTATAAAGGTTCCACCTACATTACATACGCCCTTAATGTCTGGAACTAATGCAATATCTGGTATAATAATTATTGGAGCATTGACATCATTAGCTTATACAGCCAACACATTAGTAAATATTATTGGATTATTTGCTTTAATCTTTGCTACTATCAATGTTATTGGGGGGTTTATGGTAACTGACAGGATGCTGCAGATGTTTGTGAGGAAAAAAGAAAAATGAATATAATTATTGAATTTATATACCTAATTGCAGCAATTTTGTTTATAATAGGTATAAATCAATTATCTAAAGTTAAGACAGCACCGAGGGGAAACCGTTTATCAGCTGTTGCTATGTTGCTGGCTGTTATTGCAACAATTGTAAAAATACAATTAGATAACACTAGTTCAATTAATTGGGTATATATTATAACAGGCATTGTTACTGGAGGATTAATAGGAGTAGTACTTTCAAAGAAAATTAAAATGACTGCTATACCCCAATTAGTAGCTATCTTTAATGGTCTTGGAGGGGGTGCATCTGTTTTAGTTGCATTATCATACCTTTTATTTAATGGAGTTACAATTTCACTTGATATGATTACTGTTGTATTAAGCATTATTATTGGCACAGTAACATTTACAGGAAGTATGGTTGCATTTGCAAAACTTCAAGGATTAATAAAAAGCCAACCAATTTTGTTTAAAGGAAGAAATATATTAAATGTATTATTATTTATAGTAGTCATTTCTTTAGGTGTTAGAGCTATCATTATCTGCCAGAATATTAGTACAGCAATCATAATACTGCTTATTATGATGGGTGTTGCGTTTATACTTGGTATTTTGCTTGTTACACCAATTGGTGGAGCAGATATGCCTATTGTTATTGCATTATTAAACTCTTATTCTGGATTAGCTGCTTCTATGGCAGGATTTATGTTAGGAAATTTATTATTGATTATAAGCGGCGCATTAGTTGGTGCGTCTGGTATTATATTAACCAAAATAATGTGCAAAGCAATGAATAGATCTCTAGTTAATGTTCTGTTTGGGGGTTTTGGCCAAACCAAAGAAGACAAAAAAGAAAAATCAGAATACATTAATATAAAACAAGCTTCACCAGAAGAGGTTGCTAGTATTTTAGATGCTGCAAGGTCTATTATTATTGTCCCAGGATATGGCATGGCTGTTGCTCAAGCACAGAATGCAGTTCATGATATTATGACAACACTTGAGCAAAGAGGAATAAAAGTAGAGTTTGCTATTCATCCTGTAGCTGGAAGAATGCCTGGTCATATGAATATTCTTTTAGCAGAAGCAGATGTTCCTTATGAAAAATTGAAGGAATTAGAATTAATTAATAGCCAGTTTAAACAAACAGATGTTGCTATTGTGATTGGTGCAAATGATGTTGTAAACCCTGCTGCTAAAGATGATAAATCAAGCCCTATTTATGGAATGCCAATCTTAAATGTTTATGAGGCTAAAACTGTAATAGTAATAAAAAGAAGCCTGAGTCCTGGATTTGCAGGCATTAAAAATGAATTATTTGAAAAAAATAATACTTTAATGCTGTTTGGCGATGCAAAAGAGATGTTATTAAAATTAAATCAAGAGTTGAATGAGTTGTGATATTTTTTACTAAAGGAGAAAGCTAAAAACTGATGAAAAAGATGGATGTCAATAAAATCAAAATTGAAGCTGATGATAACAATTTTGGAGGGGGCAGTTGAATGGTTAATAACTCAGAGTTAAGTAATGCAATAGACACATCTGATATTATGTTAAAATGGAACCCAGACCCAAAAGGATATTTTACAGTAAAACCTTTTTTCTCTCAGAAAAAAGTCTTTGTAAGATATTATGATTCAAAGAATACTTTGAAATACACTTTTGCTGGCATAAATACATCACAAATAATACAATCTATTATTAAAAGAAAATTAATCTCAAGGTTAGACCATGCTGCCTATCTTGGAAAAGAGATAGAAAAGGCAATGATTACATTAAAAAATAAGCTTAATTATATTCAGGATAGAGAATTGCAATTGAAAGATAAAATAGGGGTTATTGAAAAATACCAGACAAAATACAAAATCAAAAAGTAACTATTCAATGAATCAAATTAGATAAAGATGGATGAAAAAGAACTTTTAGAAGAAGATGAGAAGTCAAATGAAGATTTAAATAGTTATATGAGCAAGATAAGAGATGAGATTTCAAAATTAGAAGATGAATCGAGAGTTTTAATAAAAGAAGAGGAAGAGATAATTGCTTCAGAGGAATATAACCAGCTACTCAAACTAAGGGATAAGAGAAAAGAAATAGAGCTGGAAACCCAAAAACTAAGAGATAGAATATATTTTGATTTTTCAATGTTTAGAAGGTCATTCAAAAAGTACAAGAGAAATGCAAAGCAGTATGAAAAGATTATTGAGAATTATGCAACAGATGCTCTAAATGCATTGCTTACAGACTCTGAACTAAGAATAGTTGAAATTTTAAGGGAAATGTCTAAGAGCATAGGGGGAGGAGAATTACACTTAAAAGATAAAAATACTCAGAAAGTTATGAAACAGATAAGCATGATGAACCAACAGTATTTTGAAGATTTTCTTAAAGAATATAACTCAATAATGGAGAATAAAGAAAGGATTGAGGGCAAAATTAGGGATAATAATACAGAGGAAAAGATAGATAAAATAGATTGCAGGCAAGATTCTATAATATCAGAAATTGATCAGATTAAAATAGAACTGGAATCAGAAAAACAGGGTTTTGCAAAAAAACTAAGACCTTGCCCAAAATGCGGAAAAGAAATTCCAGTTAACTGGCATTATCATGAAGAATGTGGTTGGGAAGAAGACAAAGAAGAAGAGAAAGAAGCAATAAACTCTATTGGAAAGGTCAAGATACAGGTTTTTACCTCTCCCACATGCCCCCATTGTCATCCTGCGTTAGATTTGGCAAAGCAAATTGAGAAAGAAAGAGATGATGTAAAGGTTACTGAATTAAGCACAGCAACTCCACATGGCCATAGAAAAGCAGAACAACTGGGGGTAATGGCTGTTCCAATAATTTTTGTTAGAGGTCCTGCTTATCCTCAGGATATAGGATTTAGGGGATTGCCATCAAAAAAGGGCTTATTGAAAGCAATTGATATTAGTTTAGGTTTAGCAAAATGGGAAGAGCCAAAAGGATTTTTTAGGAGTTTATTAAAAAAGATTCCAATAAATGTTAAATGGTAATTACAGATCAAAAAAGAAAGGTAGTTGAAATGAATTAACTGGAGAATGGGCAATCTAATGACAAGAGAAAGATAAATTTAAAAATAAATATAAAATAAAAGTTTTATTAAAAACAATAAGAGGGAAAATGAAAAAAATAATAGAAGGCTGGTTGTTTAATAGAATAGAAACATTTGGAGACAAGAAATACAATCACATTGGGTGCGAAGGCGAAAACAAGTCCTTCGGCGATTTTCTAGCCCAGTTTGTACCACAAGTAGGCATGAGAAGAAAAGTAAGGTTTACGATAGAAACACTAGACAAATGATAAAAAAAGAAAGAGAATAGGAAATGATAACATTTTCATGCAAGAAGATAACTGAAGAAGAACTAACAAGATGTTCATTTAATCTGAATAAAACCGAATACAACGTCTTAATTTTTCTGTTAAGAAATGACAAGATGTGTACTATATTCCAGATTTCCAAGGCAATGGAACTAGAAAGAACAACAATTCAGAAAGCAATAAAAAACCTTGTTGAAAAAGGACTAGCTAAGAGGACACAAAAAAATTTATTCAGGGGGGGATATATTTTCTTATACAAGTCAAATAATAAAGATGAGATTAAAAGTAAGATGAAAGAACTAACTTATAAATGGTATAAAAATGTTGAAGAAACTATAGATAAATTATAAATAATTTTTATAAATCATTACACAATAGTTCTCATTTCTTAATTTAAGGTATTCTAAGAAACATAACTTTTTTTGCTCTCTATATTTTGGTAAGGAATCTCGCCAAATTCACAGTAGCTGCATGTTGCATCAAGGTTAATCCATCCATCGTCTGTCTTGTATTTCTTCATGGCCTCATCAAGCTTTATCTGCACATACACATGGTCAGGAATAAAAACAAACCTTGTTTCAATGCCGATGGCCATTTCAAGGTTTGCCAAAAGAACTGCCATTCCATCACAGTCAGAGCCTCCTGTGGCCAGAACTTCCCTTGCAGACTCAACATACTCTGTTCTTGGGTCGCTCACATAATCAAAATTATCTCTCACAAAATAAAATATTGCCTTTGCCTGGCAAATTTTTTCGCTGCTGCATGACTGCGATGCAACCTTTGATGCTGTCTGCTTTATCAGCTGGTCATTTGGATTAAGCAAACTCAAAAACTCATTTCTGGTTATTAAAGTCGTATTTCTTTCCCCAACTGTTATGTTTGCCGGAAGAATACTTTCCTTTGATGGAATATTTTTTGGCTCTGGGTCAAGCCTTACTGAATAATAAGGAACAATCCACAAAATCAGGAGTAAAACCATGAACAGAGCGATAATATAAACAAAAGGGCTTCTTCCTTTTTCTTCTTCCAACTCTTCATTTAATTCATTGGCTTCAGGATTCATCTGTCCTCCAGTATGGCCTTATCTCTGTATTTTCAATGCTCTGCCTTTTTCCATCTGTGTATTCCTTTAGGCCCAGCCAGGCAATCATCGCGCCATTGTCAACATTAAACTGATTTTCAAGTATAAAGCATTTAGAGCCATTTTCCCTGCACATTATTTTTGCCATTTCCTGCAGCCTTGTGTTGCAGGCAACTCCCCCGCCAAGCAATAATTCTTTTTTATCGCAGTGAAACATCGCCCTCTCGCTCACTTCCAAAAGCATTGCAAAAACAGTCTCCTGCATTGAGTAAGCAAGGTCTGCATTTGTGTATTTTTTAGAGCTGAATTTCTGCTTTAAATTAGTCAATATGCCTCCAAAGCTGACATCCATTCCCTTAACAATATAAGGCATTTCAATGAAACTTTTTCCCTTTTTAGCAAGTTTGTCAAGCTTTGGGCCGCCTGGAAACCCGAGGCCAATATGCCTTGCAAATGCATCAAGAAAATTTCCAACTCCCATATCAAGCGTTTCTCCGAAAATACGATATTTTCCGCCCTCAAATGCAATGACCTGCGTGTTTGCTCCTGATGCATAAAGTAAAACAGGATCTTTTGCTTTTGTCAATAATTTTCCAATCTCCAAGTGGGCAGTGCAGTGGTTAACGCCAATAATCGGCTTGTTTAGCATTAAGCTTAAAGACCTTGCAATCATTGCACCAATCCTTAAACAATGGCCTATGCCCGGCCCCTGTGAAAAAGAAATCAAGTCAACATCACTTAGTTTTATATTGGCCTTTTCCAATGCCTCTTCAATTACCTTATCGCAGACATCAATATGGTGCTCTGCTGCATTAAAAGGAATTATGCCCCCTGACTTTGTGGTGTAAGAATCCTTTACATTGGCCAATACTTTCTTGTCTTTTACAATCCCCACTCCGAATGTGTGGGCCGTGCTTTCTATTCCTAGGCATATCATCTTAATAAAACATAGAATCTCTTACTTTTAAAACCTTTTTGTTTTGACTATTTGCAGAATAAACAAAAAAATAAAAAATCTAATCAAGAATATATGGATTAACTCTTGTCCATGCAATCAGGTTAGCAAGACCAACAGGAACCCAGTATGACTTTGAATTTGAGTCAATGCCCGGTTGCACATCACTAAAATATTTTTCTATTCCCACAACATAACCAACTTCTTTCTTTGCATCAGATGTTTTCTTGACAAACTCATTAATCTTTTCTCTTGGCACAGCTAACAATTGCCTTGTTTCCCACCTGTGTTCAGGATTTTGATTTATGCTTTCAACAACTTCTTTTACAGTTTTATCAATCTTTACATATGTCAATACTTCTACTTTTTCTGTTCCAAAAATATCCTTATCATTCCCAGCAGAAAATGCAATTCCATTAAAGTTAAAGTTGAGCATGTCTGTTCTTTTAAGACCAACCTCTACATCAAGTTGATGATAAATTAAATCCTCAAGTGGAATTTCTTTACCTTTATCACTCAATTTTTCAGGGTCATGGTGACCTGCGGCAAGATTATGGTACATCTTGTTATATTCTGCAGTTGGACCTCTATTTACAACCAAAATATATCCATCACTGCTTTCGCATATTGCATTTGTTGCAGGAGGGTTAACAAAAAACCCTTGCCTGTTACCTAATAATTTCTCACCTTGTTCTATAAGAAATTTTTTATAATTTTTATCTTCTGCACCTTTTAAAAGAGTTGCAGCAAATGTTCCATAATTTCCAAGAGTAACTTCTATTCCTTCAGGTCTTAAACCAAAAAAATTGTATTGTATTCCTGGTCCAAATCCTAATTTTGCCTTTCTTTTTTCCCTGCATACATCAACATATTTGGTTAATATTAATTCAATAGTTTCTTCAGCTCCTTTCTGTACTCCAAATCTGTTTACTGAATCAAGAGAACAAACATATCCTGGTTTTTCTGAATATATTTGAATTTTAGACAAAACTTCTTTAAGTTCTTTTGCAGCTTCCAAGTTGTTAGCAGCTTCCGGAAATAGAACATTATCTGATTTGATAACCTTAAAATTACTTGCAACATCTTTAGACATAACTGTGACATCAGGCAGAATAAGGTTTTCCTTTGAATAAGCAAATGGGTAAATCATATTTTCATTTATCATTTTATTCTCCAAACTATTTATATTTCTTTGGCACGTATAACATATATAAATCTTTTGATTTTATTACTATTTAAAAGTACTTAAAATATTGCTTTTATTCTCTAGAAAGAAACAAAAATAAAATGAAAACTCTGCAAAGAACTAACATCTATACAAACATCAGCTTTAACAAGTATTGAAATAAAATTGTTAAAAGTGTGAACAATACAGTAAATAAAATAATAAATTTCATTATTCTTCTATTCTTATAATATCCACTTACAAAAGGAGCAATTAACACAATTGTAAAAGCATAGATTATTACAAAAGGAATAAAAACATTAGAATAAAAGTATCTAAGTGACAAATACCTAAATGAGAATCCAATAAATAATAAAGATAATAAAGGTATTACAAGAGCTATAATCAAAATAGTTATAACTTCTTTTCCAAAACTTGTTCTTTTTTGTTGAATTTCTTGTAACCCAACAAATTTAACATCAATTTTATTTATATAGGCTGCAACTGAAAATCCAATCAGAGTAAGAAAGTTCCATAATCCAAATAATGCAAACTTTACTTTTGAAGTCCTAAACCCAAATATAATTATTCCTGATAATAAACTTGCAAGGCAAGAGCAGATTACAAAGAAAAACAAGCCTAACCAGAATGCAAACCTATTCACAGAGTCAGCAAGAAATACTTTTAATGGAACTTCTCTTTCAATCCACAAATCTTCAGTCAAATATTTTGAGGGAGGATCTATTTCTATTTTTGTATATTTTAAATCTTTTTTATTAGAATCACCAAAGAAATCAACTAATTCTTCTGGAACATCAAAATTTTTACGAAAGAAATAATTAGTTTCTGTATATGGCTTTATTTCAGAGTATAATTCCGGCTTGACATAATCCATTACATAAATAACAGCTGGAACTCTCTTGCTTCCATAAACAGATGTTGGCTTTAGTGGGTAATACATCTTTTCAGTAGGGAATGATATAAACACACTGAGAATATTTCCAGCACCTCTAATTTCTCTTAAATATTGTATATCCCATTCACCAATTTCTCTTCCTTCATTAATCCTCTCAAAAATTCTGTTTACATAATAATAGAAACCATATCTTTCATCTTTTTCAGGATCATAATCTAAACTATCAAATAATTCTTTTGCTTCATCTATTTTTCCTTCTTCAAGCAATCCAATAATATAACCTTCAGGCTGTTCTGACTTGAATTTTTCAACATCTGAAATCCAGGATACCACAAAAGAATATTCTTCTCCAATGTATTCATCCAAAATTGATTTAAAATTAGGCGGAACATCTAAATCCTTGCTGATTAAATAATTTGAGAATGAATCACTATTAACTGTAGAAATAAGTTCAGTTGTTAAGCCACTTTTTTCAATACTTTCATGGACAGTAACACCTTCAATACCACCAATACCATCCAGAGATTTCATTCCTTGTGAAGCAAACCCTCCCATACTACCTGTAAAAATCAATAATGGCATTGTATATATCTGGGATGCACGTATAAAACCAAATATATCAGAAACAGAGTTTTCAGCCTTGGATTCTACATCATATCCGCTAAGTTCAGGGAATTCTTTTACTATGTTTATTACTGTTTTTTCAGGTTTTGCAGGAACTGGAAAAATCCATACAGCTTTTTCACCTGTAATTTCTTCGCCAGTATTAACACTTAGAATCATATTCTGGATTCCTTGATTATAGTTTATTGCACATAACTGCTGTTCTTCATCAAGCATCTCCCATCTATCCGTTTTATACATAACCATGCCACCATCAGCATAGACATATGGAACACAAGAAATAATTAACAGACAAAGGCAAATCAAAAAAAGCGTGATATTAATGATTTTTTTCATTATTGTTTAATTTTTTATTTGTAACTATTTAAATGTTTTGCAATATTGCGGTTTAAACCTTAATCAATTTTTTTGCATTAATTTAGAGCTCACGCTAAGACAGTTCTCATTATTTTTTGAATTAATATTTCATAGAAATAAAATAAATGAAAACCATGCATAAGCAAAGTAACTATGGGCTGTTGGAAACCGCGTGCTGAATGCCTCGCCGAAGCTTGGCACTTACACACCGGTCCCATTAAACGGGTCTTCTACCCGAGCCCTAAGATATCTCTTTTCAAGGCGGGTTTCGTGCTTAGATGCTTTCAGCACTTATCCCTTGGGGCGTAGCTGCCCGGCTTACCTTGTCAGATAACCGGTAGACCAGAGGCCCCGAGCCCCCGTTCCTCTCGTACTAGGGGGTCCTTCCCTTCAGATATCCTACATCTCCAGCAGATATTAAACAAACTGCCTCACAGCGTTCTGAACCCAGCTCACGATCCCTTTTAATGGGTGAACACCCCCACCCTTGGCCGCTTCTGCACGGCCGGGATAGGAA
>Ga0210019_1000627_pt1 | contig 43525 bp, 15 predicted proteins | sample CryGeyCG2114_020_2_FD_183969 | JGI IMG/M metagenome (GOLD analysis project Ga0210019, IMG submission 183969) | Groundwater microbial communities from aquifer - Crystal Geyser CG11_big_fil_rev_8/21/14_0.20 (SPAdes) (version 2) | ecosystem: Environmental > Aquatic > Deep subsurface > Groundwater ...
CGGAAACCTTGATTGAAAAGGAAATCAATGATGTAAAGTCAATTTTGAAGTAAAAACCCTCTTCTATCCCCACAAATAGTAGTATAACGCGCCCAACCAAAAGGTTAGGCGCGTTATACTATAATTAACCCTATTTATAATTTGATTAGGGATATTTATAACGTGCGTGAACATTAGAAAAATCAATAAAATCAATAAATATTTTTCTTTTTTGCTGGTCTTCCTGGTCGGACTATTTGTTGTGTCTAGTGCTCTTAGTGCTCCGCAAAAATTGCGACCCACTTGGGAGTCTTTTTCAGTTTTTCCAACTATGATTAAAGGTGAAGGTTGGTCTAATATAGATACGATTGGCGTTCGTGAACAGGATGAATCGGCTGTTTGGCAAAATTTTTCCAATAATAATAGTGCTTCCCTAAATTTTGCTAATTATGGTGATTTAGAAGAAACTACCTCACCGAATATTCAATCAAACTCTGATAATGAAAGTGACCAGTTGGCACCAGAAGCCACTGCTACCATGGGGGAAGAAACCAATAATGTTAGCGAAATTTCCGCAACCACTACCACCCCAATTGCTTCTACCACTGCTGATTTACCAATTACAACTGAAACTGTTCCAGTTGATGAAATAGTTTCACCAATTGAGGAGGCAGTGACTGAAGTAGTACCAGCTGAGGTGATACCAACCGAAGTACCACCAGCCGAAGCAGTACCGAGTTTGGAGCCAACAATAGAACAGCCAGTTGAGTCATTAAATTTAGCTGAACCAGTTTTACCAAATATTTCTAATCAGAATCCAGAACAAAATCCCGTCGTTGAACCAGAGGCACCGCCAGAACCAATTTCATCAACTCCAGCTATCACACCAGCTTCAGTTTCCAGTAATAATTTTCTTAAAGAATTAGTTTGGGGAGTATTTCCTCTAACTAAACAAATTTTTCCTTTAACGCAATTTTCCACCACGGCTTCCACTGTTCAAGAAACTGAGGTTATCTTTTTACCACAACTAAACATTCCTTCAACCACAGAAAACAGTTACCAAATTGATTTTGTCAACGACGTAGCCACTTCAGAAAATTCCTTAATTGAAGGAGTAGAGTTTATATCAACATCAACTACTGACATTTTACCGATTACCCCAACTAGTAATGTGACAGCAGAAAAAAACAGCCTTACCTTAAAAGATTTTAGCTTACCAACCCTTAAATCTGGACAGGTTATTCAGTCAGTTCAATTACGATTGTCATTAGGTGGAAATTATATTATCCAAAATAATACAGATTTATCACCAGCTCTCGCCGTGACCTATCAGGTAGGTAGTTTTTCCGGTTCCGCCGGCGAAATAATTTTAGATGGCGAAATTTCCAATGCTATGAATGGTGGTTATTACCTCCTGTCGTTACCAGTTTTTTCTGACCCAAAATTACTTAGTGATTTATCAATTACCATTTCTTATAAAGGTGATGTTAGTAATTTAAAAAGTCTATATCTTGACGCCGTCTGGCTTGATATTGACGTTATTTCTTTTGACAAACAACTTTTGGAAAATAGGTATGATTTTAATTCTTTAAATAATTTAGACAAACCAGACACAATGGAATTTTTGAGTAATAAAATTGATTTTTCTCGTGATGAAATACCGCAATTTACTCTTAAATATCTTTCGCAAAGAAATTTTATAGTTAAATTTTTCCGTCAGATATTTAGTAATAATTTAGCTGACATAAAATCGGTTACTTTCATCCATGGCAATGGTGATCTAATTGGAGTTTCTCCTATTCTAAATATTACTAACGATGGCCTTATTTCTATTATTTTATCAGAAGCAGATAAAGTGAAACTGAAGCCCGGTGAATATACTGTCAAAATAGAGGTTGATGAGGGTGGTTATCTTACCGATGATTCGTTTGCTTTTCAGTGGGGTTTACTTTCTATTAACACTAATAAAACTGAATATAATCAAAATGAAAACGTCGCTATTTCTATGGGTGCCCTATCTTCCAATGGTAATACAGTGTGTGACGCTAATTTAAATCTTTATGTTACTTCGCCTCAAGGTTTTGTGAGCAGTATTCCAGTTTCAGAATCGGGCTTATGTTTTGGTAATAACATAGTCAATGTACCAGACTACAGTACGCAAATGGTGGTAACGGAAAGTGGTGATTATCAATTAACTCTGGAAAGATTAGCTGAAACTGGTGAGATTATTTCTCACACCACCAAAACATTTTCAGTTGTTCCTGATCAGAAAATTAGTATTGAAAGAAATGGTCCAACTAGAATTTTTCCTCCGGCACCCTACCCAATGACCTTAACGGTTAAGAGTGTAAAAGGTTTTTCGGGAGAGTTAATTGAACGAGTACCAAATAATTTTATAATTTCTAAAACTAACGCCACGATCAGAAAAACTCCCAATGCAATAGAGTTAGTTTGGCAGGTTGATTTGTCGCCACAAGTTAGCCAGACTTTTCGTTATGAATTTGACGCTCCTGATTTGTCGCCTTATCTTTATGAAATGGGACCAGCGGAATTGGTGGAATCATTCACTATGTTGTCACTTGACCCAACTGTTTTACCAGAACCTTTTTCTGAGTTATCTAGCACTTCAACTTTAGAAGCTACTTCCTCCAGTTTGGATCAATCAAGCGCTTCTACTACTGTTATTGCTAATAAAGCAGTAAATCAAAACATACCTGTCTCTTTGTCATCGGTATCTTTATCCCAAAATACCAGGTCAGTCTTTTTGGAACAACAGCGTTGGCAGATTGCTTCTGATGCTACTGGTAATATGATTCTTTTTTGGGATAATGGGGCATCCATTCCAGCTGGTTGGAGTTGTTTATCCTGTGGATCGGGTACTTTTTTTCAAAGATTTGCTGAAGGTGGAGCAGTTTATAATACCACTGGTGGAGCAATCACTCACACTCCTGGTGCGACGGGAGTGGTAAATGCTTCCGCTTTGGCTACTACTAATGGAGCTGGAACATCTGGCGATATTGTCAACCATACTCACACTTATACTCCGGTAATTAATGCAGTTTCAAATTTACCTCTCTACCGCCAATTACGAGTTGTTCAGTATAATAGTGCTGGAGAGCCAGCTACCATTCCGGCTGGAGCCATTGGTATTTTTGACGTGGCTTCATCGTCACTTCCAGCTGGTTGGTTTCGCTATTCAAATCAAGATGGTTATTATATAAGAGGTGAAGATTTGGTTGGTGCGACGGGCGGAGCAAATACCCATACTCATACCATTTCTGGAACCACCGGTGCGTCCGCTGGAACAAACATTAGTAGAGGTAAAGGAGCATCTCAGGCAAGAACTAATCATACTCATACCGTTAATTCTAATACACCGAGTATTAATAGCGAACCGCCCTACATTGAAGTTTTATTAGGAAAAATATCAGCGGATGGCCCTGCCCCTAATGATTTAATCACTATGTGGACTGATGCCGTGCCAACCGGCTGGACGGATGTTTCTTCAGGTGGAGCAGATCCTTTTAATGGGAGATACCTAAAAGCATCAACGACTTATGGAACAATCGGAGGTGCCGTTAGTCATACTCACGCTGATGTGTTGGGAATTGTTAGCTCGGTACCAAATTCCACTAAGAATAATGCCGTTGGGGCTTCCGGAGCCAGTGGTGTACATACGCACTTAGTTGATGTTACTAATTTTACTAATACTGATAATCGCCCGCCCTATCTAACCGTCATTTTTGGTAAACGAGCCGATTTTAGTCCTAGATTGACTCAAGAATCCTATAAATGGTATGTTAATACTGACAACCTCACACCAATGGATGTTTGGCCAGTTGGAGGTACTGATCTTCTAGAGGCAGAACCAATAACAGCTACTTCTTCACCAATTAAAAATGGAGAAAAGATTAGATTGCGCATTAACTCTTCTGTCACGAATGTGCTGTTGCCAGTTGCTAGTAAATTTATTTTACAATATGGAGTAGGAAATGATTGTAGTCTTGTAGCGACCTGGATTGATGTCGGTGCTTCCACCTCAACCGATATTTGGCGTGGTTTTGATAATAACCTAACTGCCAATCATTCAACTATTGCCAGTCTGCTATTAGCGACGAGTACGATTGCGGAAACTTATGAAGAAGATGGTTATGCCACTGGTACTCCGAATAGTGTCCCAGTATCTGGAGTAGGTGAATGGGATTTTATAATTCAAAATAATGGGGCTGCGACCGGTACTGAATATTGTTTTAGAATGGTTAAGGATAATGGTCAAACATTTTTTACCTATAACACTTATCCAAAGTTATTAACCAATCATACTCCCACTGTTCCGACTCTAATTAATCCTTTTTCTAATGAAGAAATTATTTCCTTAACTCCTGCTTTTGATTTTTTTACTACTGACCCGGACAATGATGATGTGGAATATGAAATAATCGTTGACGATAATTTTGATTTCAGCTCACCCGTCCTAACTAAACAATCAGCTAATTTTCCAACCGATCAGGGTTGGACGGCTTCCACAGCCTCATCATCGGCCACCACTACTTATACTGTACAAATAGCGGATTCATTCTCCAATGGAGTTACTTATTGGTGGAAGGTTCGGGCCAGGGATTTACTAGGTTCCAATGAGTGGTCTGATTATTCTAGCGTTAATAGTTTCACCCCTAATAATATTTTAACTGAAAACGCCTGGTATCAGACACTTGGCTATCAATTTGAAACTAATACCCTAAATAACATAGCCACCACGACCGGCACGGCGGAGATAGCCACCCTCGGCTTTTCCACCAGCACCATTACTAACCCTTCTGCTTGGGCGCAACAGTATGCCAGTGTAAATTATCCAGCCGGCACCATTAATGCCAATTACACCGTTTCAGCTGGTACCGATAGAGTTTTGGTAGTGGCAGTAGCTTCAACGAGGACTACGGCTGGTTCACAAACTATTAGTGTCACCTATGGTGGACAAGCACTTACCATGGCGACAGGCGATGATACCAATACTGTTAACTGGAATCATACTTATTTGTTTTACCTTAATGATCAAGGTCTACAAAATGCGGTTGGAACAAATCTATCGGCTACCATTACTGGCGGGGCTTCTTATTATACTTATGTTTATGCTGGAGTTTTTGCGGGAGTTGATCAGACTAGTATTTATACGGATGCCCGCAATTTTAATGATTCTGTTAAGAATAATGCCTTCGGACCATTTAGTTCTGGTTTGATGGTCGGTGAGGGTGACCAAGCGATTGAAATAGCTAATGTGGCGCGATCTGGTAATGGTAATACCGCGCGGGTAATTTCTACTTGGTCAAATACTACTTGGCCTAATCCTTCCACTGTCGCCACCGCCTATTCGTTTACCTCTACCCATGGTCTGGGTCTGCATATTAATAATAGAAATGTTACCACCGCTGGAGTAGAGCCCTCACAACATACTGCTAATTCTAATGGAGTAGTTGATTCATTAAGTGGTTTAAGCTTGAAAGTGGCAGTTTATGGTGCAACTAGCACCATAATGTCTAACGAAATTGATCATGACTTAGTACCTAACAAAAATACCTGGGGGGAAGTGGAATGGAACACCACCGAGCCAACTGGTAGTGATATATTACTCCATCTTTATTATTCCAATGTGACTACTTGCGACACAATTATTCCTGATGGTGCATTAGTCGGTAATAGTGCCGGTTTTGCCGTTACTGCTAGTCCGCTTAATATTTCGGGGTTATCAACTTCTACTTATAATCGGATTTGTCTTAATTTGGAACTACAGCAAGGAACGAGTGTCACTTCACCGACTTTAGATGATTGGGCTGTAAAGTGGGATTTGTCACCACAGTTTAGCCAAGCAGATTACCGTTTTTATGTTAATAATGACGGTATTACACCAACAGATCCTTGGTCTCTCGGAGCAATTGATTTGGACGAAAATACCACCAACGATGTGGACAGTGCGATTCTACCGGCGGACAAGATTAGATTGCGTCTTTCATTAACTGCCACCAGTACGACCGCAACTGCTGGTGCGGTGGCTTTCAAATTACAGTTTGCCCCGGGAGATATCTGTAGTCCTGATTTAAGTTGGCAGGATGTCGGTGGAATTGGTAGTACGACCGCCTTATGGCGTGGTTATAACAACCCGACTGTTACCGATGGTTCTACTCTTTCTTCTACCTTATTAACCACCTCCAATGTGGCTGAATCTTATGAGGAACAAAATAATTCCTCCTTACTTTCTAATGCGATAAATATTGGCGAGAAAGGTGAATGGGATTTCGTTCTACAAAATAATTTGGCGGCTGCTGGAACAAATTACTGCTTCCGAATGACATATACTGACGGAAGTGTTTTAAGTAATTATTCTAATTATCCAATTTTATTAACTAACAGCGCCCCGGGAGCCAGTGCCCTTTATAATCCTTTTACCAATGAGATGTTCGCCAGTACTACGCCGTGGTTTGAATTTGCTAGTGTAGATCCAGAAGGTAATGAACTTGATTATCAAATTCAAATTGATAACAATGCTGATTTTAGTTCAACCTTGATTGACACCAACTCTATTTCTAATATTACTGATTTTTCTAACCAGAATACCCCAGCTGATAAATCTCCTTTTAATAATGCTGAAAAAATGCGTTATACCCTACCTACAACCCTAAGTAATGGAGTAACATACTGGTGGCGGGTACGAGCCAAGGATGTTAATGGTTCTAATAATTATGGCTCTTGGTCTACTGCCAACAGTTTTACCGTAAATACAGCTGTAACAGTCAGTAATTGGTTTCAAACCACTGAAGCCCAATTTGATACTGATACCCTTGAAGGAACCGATGCCACAGTAGCTAATGTAGTGGCATTTGCCAGTGGTTCCACTACCGGCACCACTACTTCCACCGCTATTAATTTTAGTGATGCTACTATTGGCAACGCTTGGGGCTTATTTTCATTTAATGAAACGGGCGCTCCTAATGACATTCTTTATCATCTAGAATATTACAGCAATGGAAATTGGAATATTATTCCCGACACTGCCTTGGCTGGAAATACAGCCGGCTTTGATGTTTCGCCAGTTAATTTACTTGATCTTGACACAGCTACTTATAATATTATTCGTATTCGGGCGAATTTTTCTAGTGGAACACCAACAATTTTAGATTGGACAGTTAGTTGGGGAGAAAGAGTTTCTGTTGTAACAACGGTTGCGCCTTTTGATAATGAAAAATTTTCTAATACTTTACCGATATTAACTTTCCATACCACCGACCCACAAAACGATAATTTAGAGTATGAAGTATCATGGTCCACTGATTATTCTTTCACTGCCAGTAGCACCAGAAATTCTAGTTCTAGTGCTGGTTTTAGCAATCTCACTAATGGTGGTGACATTAATCCATTTAATTCTGGTGATACTATTTCCTATGCTCTTCAAGGGGGTGAGACTTTAAACTTTGACACCACTTATTGGTGGCGAGTACGCGCCAAGGACCCATCAGGTAGTAATAGTTTTTCTTTTTGGTCAGAACCGGGAAGTTTTACCACTGCTACTTCTGGGCAAACTATTAATGTTTCTACTTGGCACCAAACTCTGGGTCAACAATTTTCTAAGGGAACCTTAGTGGCGGCCACTACCACTGCCGGTACTGTAGAAATTGGCGATGGGATTACTATTGATAGCAATTTTACCTCCAATACCGCTCTCACCACTGGCGCCACTATTACATTAACTAAACCGGCCAATATTGTTAGTGGAGATTTATTATTAATTATTGTCGGTAATGATGATAATACCAATACGGCACAATGGAATAACTCCACTCTCAAACCAACCGGTTTTACCATGATTAACGAAGCTGGAAGTAAAAGTCCAGATGCTCATGTGGCAGCTTTTTATCGGTTGGCTGATGGTACTGAGGGGGCGACTGTGGCGGTACCCTCCGCCACTAACGCTGATTATTGGGGATACTACATGAGAATCACTGGAGTAGATCAAACTAACCCAATTGATGTGTTGGGGGTAGATTATCTGGTCAATAACCTGGCTAGTCATGCTGTTACCGCTCTTACTACCACTGTTCCTAATACTCTGGCTTTTTATGTTTTGTCAGCGGATGGTGGAGATACCTTCCCTTTCTCGGTCTCGGGTACTGGTTGGATAGAAAGTGCCGAGATTCGGGCTGGTGTTGGTGCTACTAATAGTGCTGGTACTTGGGGGACTAGAGCGATGGCAACAGCTGGCAACACTGGTGTGGCAACCGTGGCCATGAATGTGATTGATGGTGCCTCTGGTTTTCAGTTTGCTCTTACACCAGCCACGATTACTTCTGGGACCCTAACTGCCGATGCTATTAACTTTGATACCGGTAGTGGACCAGCTTGGGGACAGTTGGCTTGGACTGATGTTGAACCGGGGACAAGTCAGATTTTATACCAAATAGAGTATTTGAACGCTATTGGTAATTGGGAATTAATTCCCGATTCCGCTCTAACCGGTAATGCTACAGGATTCACTATCTCACCAATTAATTTAGAGACTTTGAACACCACTACGTACCACGATATTCGTTTGTTAGCTAATTTGAATTGTAGCGTGGCGGATTGTCCGATTCTTAATGATTGGACTTTGGAATGGTCTCGAGGATTTACTGTTTCTGGTACTGCTTTGGAATATGATGGAATTGCTTCCACCACGGCCGGAACAGTTGCTTTAGCGGTTAATGGTAACATTCAACTTGGTAAAACTGGCACAATTGATAGCAATGGCAATTGGATTATTAATGATGCGACATTTTATAGTGGTGATGTGATTACTGTATTTGTTAGTGGAGCGGGAAGCGCTGATGAAGCGGTCGCTGTGACAAAATATGACGGTGTACCAGATATCACTGGCATGAAATTAATTAAGCGTCATCTCACTATTGGTTCTGCTGACAATGCCAGTCTGACTAATCAGGATTTGAGTTTATATGATTTTACAATGAGTGGTGATGATGTTTTCTATAATGTAGTAAATGCTGGCAGTGGATATGATTTAAATATTTGTGCTGATGTTGGTTGTGCTGATGCCGGCTTAATTGTTTTGACTAATAATACTTATGTTCCGGGGACTAGTGCCGATTTAATAACTCACGATATTAAAAATGATGGGGTGATGACCTTTAGTAATAACATTCTTAGAGTGAGTGGTTCGTGGGATAATAATACAATTGCTAATATGGGTGCTTCTACCGTTATCATGACAGCCACTAGCACTACCGAAACAATTGATTCCACCGGTGCCAGTGTCAGTAGTTTTTATAATTTAACTTTAGGAGAGACTAGCGGAACGGCCACTTTTAGTTTAAGTAGTGATTTGACAGCGACACATAATTTGACGGTGACTTATGGTACTTTGGCACGAACCACCCTACCGATCAATATTGTTAGTGATCTAACTATTGGTGCTAATGGTTATCTGACGGGTACCGGAACCACCACCTTTAATGGTAATGCTATTTCCACTTGGTCAGATGCTAATGCTACTAAACAAAATATTGGGGAAGTGGTGGTGAATGGTACAGCTCATACCCTTTTGCTTGGTAGTAATACTCTAGCTAATTCCCTGACTATTGCATCGGGAAATACTTTTGATTTATCAAATAATAATAGAACAGTACAAATTTTGAATAACTGGACTAACGCAGGTACTTTTGAGGCACGCAACGGTAAGGTTAGCTTTATTGCCACCAGTGCCAATAAAACTATCACTACTGGTGGGGCGTCATTTTACAATTTAGATTTTGCGGGTAGCGGTGGTTCATGGTCATTTGTTGAGAATACCCTAACAGTGGGTGGTAATTTCACTTTAGCTATTGGTACAGTTACTTTACCTTCAGCCACCACTACTATTGCTGGCTCATTTACTAACACAGGTGGTACTTTTGTTCATAATAATGGAACGGTAAAATTCACTGCCACTAGTGCTAAAACAATTACCATGTTAGGAACCACTTTTTCCAATGGTTTTTATGATTTATCTTTTACTGGTTCAGGTAGTTGGACCATGACTGATACCAATGCTACTTCCTCACATTCTATTATTAAAACTGCCGGCACTCTTACTCTTCCTAGCGGAACTTTAGCTGTTGGTGGTTCTTTCCTTAACACTGGCGGTACGCTAATAGCGAATAATGGTGACGTGGAAATGTTTTCTACCAATCCACAAACTATTACTTTGAGTGGCTCAGCACTTTATCATTTTAATATTACTGGTAGTGGCTCTGTCACCATGAATGATACTAACGCTACCATAGCAGGAGATTTAAGTGTTTCTGCTGGGGAGTTGTTATTACCGACTGGTACTTTGACCCTAAGTGGTTCACTTATAAATACTGCTCTTATTACCCCACAAAATGGCACAATCCTTTTCAACGCAACAGCATTAGGTAAAACTATTTCATCTGGTAATTCCAGTCTTAATAATATTATTTTCAATAGTGTAACTGGTGGTTGGACAATACTTGATAATGCCACCACGACTGCCGATACCACCCTGACTGCGGGTAGTTTCACCTTAGCTACTGGAAAGACCTTAGCTGTTGGCGGGGTATTTACCAATAACATTGGGGGAGCTTCAACGACATGGTCTGGTTCAACTCTCTTGCTTTCAGCGGGTGCCTACAGTATCAATACTAAAACTACTGGTGGTGATAATTATGATAATTTAACTTTGCTTCCAAACGTGGACATTAAAATGTGGAATTCATCGGCCACGACTACCACGGTGGCAGAAACGAGCTCTCTCTATTCTCAGGATCATAATGCGACCGATGGCGAACTTTATATCTGGGGAGATTACCAGAGAACTACTGGCACAGAACATTGGGATTATGCGACAGATTTTGATGGCACCATCCTAGTCGGCAGTGAACGCCAAGTAAGAGTGAAAATTGCTACCAGTAGTGTAATCACCATTGCCAGTAGCTCACTTTCTCTATTAGGTGATGCTAACGCCTCTACTACTATTTCCGCGCAAGGAGGGGGAAATTATACATTTATAGCTAATAACACCACTATTAACGCTCGTTATTTTACTTTTAACGATAGTGACATAAATGGTCTGCAACTAACTGGTTCTACCACATTATCGCAGTTTGCTGATGGATCCTTAAATGTTACTCCGACTTTTACGGCCCTAACGATTGATAACACCACGGTTGATGCAAATTCTGCTCAACAATTTTTGCATATCAATTTTGCTACTACTACAGTTGGTTTAGGATCAAACGTCACATTGATTGGATCACCAAATTCATTTATTTGGTTTAAAAATGGTAGCGGTAATATTTATGGTGAGGATTATGATGTTAATGATAGTAATCCTGGTGCCATTCGTTTTGATGATAGTGCCTATTTAATTACCGTATCCGGTACAGTTTATGCTGATGCTGGTTTGACACCGCTTTTGTCGCCGACCTGTGATGGTGTAACTAACAACGTGCGGGTGGTGGTTGATGGTGGTTCTTATGCCTCTTCTACAAGCTGTAGTGCAGTTGATGGTACTTATAGTTTAACTGGAGTCGCTTATGTTGGTGATCCAAAAATGGTAGTCTATCTTGATACTAATGGTGGCGAAAAGGGTAGTGTGGTTACTAAAACACCGACCGCTGATATTACCGACCTGGATATTTATGCCCATAGAGTAATAGTTCGTCACGAAGATGTTACTGCGCTTTCCATTGCAGATATGGTTAGTTACGATGAAAACGATGATAGTGATTTATCGTTTTTGACCACAATGGGCACGCCTAATACTTTGGTATTAGAACCAAATACTGAATTATTTATTTTTGCCTCTTCCACCTTTACTCCGGACGGAAATGTTACTCTAAATGGAAATGGCAATAACAATGACTATGAAGGTACTTTAGCGTTGGCGACTTCTTCATCATTTATTGCACAAGGTAATGAGGTTCACACTCTTTCTGGTCGTCTGGTGTTATCTAATGAAGCCACCCTAAGTACCGCTTCATCTACTTTCATTTTTACCGCCACCACTACCGGTAAGAGTATTACTGCTAATAATACCCTCACCTTTAATGAGATTGATTTTACCGGTGTCGGTGGGGCCTGGAATATTACGGCGCCTTTAATAGTTTTGGCGGACATGCATATTGCCACTGGTATTGTCACGGCCACTAACAATCTTACTTTGGCCAATGGTTCACTTTATGGTGATGGATTGTTTTCCCAAGGCGCTGGCACGGTTGAAATTTCCTCAACCAATACATTGGGTGGAACAAATGCTTGGACCTTTAATAATTTAACTTTAGGTAGTGGGGTAATAGTTGGTACTACTACTGTAGCTAGTTCTGCCACCACATCAATCAATGGTGTCTTAACTATTGGTAATGCCCATACTCTAGTGGCGGGTACTTCTAAATGGGATTTAACTAGTACTGGTAATCCGTTAATCATTACCGGTACTTTTGCTCCAGATAGCAGTAGTGTGAGGTATAGTGGAGCCAATGCCAATATTACCGCTACTACCTTTTATAATCTTATTTTAGAAAATGCCGTGGGAAATGCTATTTATACGGCTCTTCCTAGTGGTTTGGCAGTTTTGCATAATTTAACAATTGGTGGTGATGCTTCTACTACAGCTGATTTCAATACTAATGATCCAGTCGTAACCGTTACCGGTGATGTCGCTATTGCTCTTAATGGTACTCTATTGGCTAGTGCTAGTAGTGATTTAAATATTGCCGGTAACTACAGTAATAATGGTATTCTTACAGCTAATAACGGTAGCATTAATTTTACTGGTAGTGGATCTAAAACCATCAGTGCTGGTGCTTCCAGCTTTGCCACTCTTAATATAAATGGTACTGGTGGATATACATTACTAAGTGATGCTACCACTACGGCTAATTTTACCCTTGCCAGTACCAGTAATTTCACCTTGACTACTGGTAAAAACTTGGCGGTGGGTGGAACGTTTACTAATAATTCTGGCGGATTAGCCACTACTTGGACGGGGAGCACTTTGTCACTTTATGGAGGAGCAAATTATTTAATCAATAACAAAACCATTTCTGATAGCTATGAAAATATTTTAGTTGGAGCTAATACTGATATCAGAATGTGGAATTCTACAGCCACAGCCGTTACTGTTGATACAGGAGGATCATTATATTCTATGGATCAGGGCGGAGTTGATGGAAGTCTATTTATTTATGGTTCTTATGAAAATAATAGTACTTCTGATTATTGGAGTTATGCGACTGACTTTGATGGTACCGATTTAACTGGTAGTGAACGCCAGACTCAGGTTTATATTTCTGCTCTCGGTAGTGTGCTTTATCAAACAAATGGTGACTTGGCCATCATCGGTATTGCTACGGCTTCTACTACAATTCAAAATCAAGGCAGTGGTGTTTATAGTTTGACTATTGGTAATAGTGGTTCAACCACGATGAAATATTATGATTTTCTTAATTTAGATAATACTGGTCTAAATTTTACCGGTGCGCCAGTGGTAAACAATTTATCCTTTGGTCGGATTGAAGTGGCAAATACAGCTGGTTCGGCGATGACGGTCGCTGGTTCAGCTATTAATGCTAACCCGGCTAAGACATTTACGAATAATATCTTTGCTACTTCCTCTGGCGTCACCTCGGCTACCAACGTGACCGCTACTTCTAGTTCGGTCAGTTCCTGGCGTTTTACCAATCATAGTGGCAGTATTGCTGGTGAAGTTTTTGATAGTGATCCAGCTGGTGACCCGGGTTATATTGTTTGGGATGATTCCGCTGCTTTGATTACGGTGGCTGGTAATGTTTATAGTGACGAAGGAACAACTGTTTCGGGGGCTTGTGATGGAACGACAAATAATATTCGTCTAGTAGTGGCAGGATTAACTACTTATGATACCAGTTGTGCGGTGGCAACCGGAGCTTATAGTATTTCCAATGTGGCTTTCAGTCCGCTGGACACCTTGACACTCTATATTAATGGGGAAGTAGAGAAGGCGGTTAATGTCAGTATGGCGCCAATTTCTTCTATTAGTGATATGCATCTTTATGAAAATCGCGTCATTGTTCGTCATGAAAATACTGACCCACTGACTATCGCTAATATGGCAATTTGGGATAGTAGTGATGATGCAGATATATCATTTACAGCTGTTGATGCTGGCACTGACACTCTTACTTTGTCAGCTGACACTAAGCTTTTGATTTGGGCTAGTAAAACTTTTGAGCCAAATGGAAATGTAACCTTAAGTGGTGGGGGAGCCGGAGCAGATTATGACGGTACGCTTGAAGCACAAACCAATGCTACTTTTAGAGCTAAAGGAACAGAAACACACAGTATTGGTGGTAGTATTATCTTTGATACTGGAGCGGTGTTCACCTCGGCCAGTTCAACTCTGACCCTGACAACTACTGGGGCTAGTAGAACTTTGGCGGTAAATAATGCCAGTTTGCACAATCTTATTGTTTCAGGCAGTGGCAGTTATGTCATTAGTGATAATACTCTCACTCTCGGTGGTTCCTATACTCAATCAAGCGGAGCTGTGACTTTTCCTACCGGTACCACTACCATCGGCGCGGACTTTAATGTAACCGGTGGAAGCTTTACTTACAATAACAGTCCCTTTGTCTTTATCAGTGCTGGTGCTGGTAATACGGTACACTTCAATAATTATACTGTTTCATCTTTAACATTCACTGGTACTGGTACTTGGAATATGACGGATACTGATGCTACTAGTACTGGATCCGTTCTTATTACTGGAGGGGGTGTTACTCTCCCAAGTGGTAGTCTGGCGGTTGGCGGTAGTTTCCAAAAAACTGCCGGAACACTAACTCATAATACTAGTGATTTGATCATGACTGCAACCTCCTCCGCTCTTCTGACCGTTGGTTCTGCTGATTTGTATGCTGTAAGATTTGTTGGAGCTGGATCATTTACTATAACTGATTCCAGTATTACCTTACTTGATTCATTAGAGATTGCGACTGGTACTGTTGCCTTGGCTAGTACAACAACGACAGTTGGGGGTTCATTTATAGCGACTGGTGGTACTTTCACCAGTGCTTCAGGTACAGTCCTTTTCAATGCTTCTGCTTCTGGTAAAACTATTAATCCCGGTAGTAGTACATTCTACAATTTACAAATTGGTGCTCCAGCTGGGGGATATACGCTTTATTCGGCGACAACAACCAATAATTTCACTATTAGTAGCATCAATAGTCTATTGGTTAATTCTGGGGCAACAGTATCAGTCCTCGGTGTTTTTAGCAATTCGGTCGGGGGAACGGCAACTACTTGGGCAAATACCATTTTATATTTAAATGGACAAAATACTTATAGTATCAATACTCGTTCTAATAATGGAGATAATTATGAAACCTTAATGATTGGTGCTAATTCAGATATTCGCATGTGGTATAGCAACGCTACCACGACGACTGTGGACACCTCCAGCTCGCTATATTCGCAAGATCATGGCAACACAAATGGCAGTCTTAATATTTATGGTGATTTACATATTGCCACTACTACTGAATACTGGAGTTATGCGACTGACTTTGATGGTACCGCCCTAGGTGGTGGATCAAGAACAGTAAATGTCTTTCTGGCAAGCAATGCTACCACCACTGTAGATAGTGGAGTATTAAATATTGTCGGCATCGCTAGTGCTACTACTACCATTACCAATCAGGGAACTGGAAACTATTCATTTAATGTCAATGGCGGTACATTCAATGCGACTAATTACGCATTTCGCAATTTAGATCAATTTGGCTTGTCTATTTCTGGCACTCCAGTTATATCGTCACTAAATTATGGTGATTTTGAGTTGGCTATAGACGGTGGTAGTTTAATTAGTTTAACGGCGGAAGCGTTAAATGCTAATGCTTCGCTAACAATTATTGGGGCTCGCTTAGCAACCACCACTGCCATCACTGGTTACAATGTTAATCTCAACGGTTCTACAGCCAGTGCCTGGAGTTTTATTTCTCACACTGGAAATCTGGCTGGTGAAGCTTTTGATATTGATGGAATTGATAATTGCGGGGTGATTCGTTGGTCTGATAGTGCTTGTCTATTGACCGAGCAAACTCATTATCGTTGGCGCAATGATGACGGAGGGATAGATGTGCCTAATAGTGAGTGGTATGACAGTAATTGGAATAAGCGAAAACGAGTGCAAATAGCTAATGCTGATGCTACGACCTACACTAATGCAGTTGTTGAACTTTTGGTTCCTTACAATACTGATATGCAAAATGATTTTAATGATTTACGCTTTACCGACAATTCTGGTACAACCACTATTCCATATTTTATTGCTTCGTCCACTGTCGGGGTCGCGGCTGAAGTTTGGGTGAAGGTGCCAAGCTTAAGTTCAGCAGAAACGAGTGTTATATTTATGTATTATAATAATGCTACTACCACTTCCAACAGTTCCAGTACCGCCGTATTTATTGCTAGTGATGATTTTGAAAGTAATTCAATTTCTAATTACGCTGGGGATACTGGTTTATTTACCACAAGTGGAAGTTTTGCTTATGCTGGGTCTTATGGCTTAGACAATGTCGGTAATCAAAACAATAAAGCCACTGATGGTATTGCTCGTTTTGACCAAACTGTCAGTCAAGGTGAAATAATTCGTTATCTACAATATATTGATACTAGTACCGGTAGTGGAGATGAAGTTTGTACTCTTTTTGGAGTACAAACGCCAGTTACCAGCAATAATAATTATGCTGTTTGTCTAGAACAATTTGGTACTGATCGATTATCGTTAGTAAAGAATGCCCAAAATACTGATTCCTCTGGTACAACTTTGGCTTCCAGTACAATTTCTTTCACTACTGGTTGGTATGAGGTTGAGATAGATTGGAAAGTAACCGATGAAATTTCAGTGATTGTAAAAAGTGGTGATACCATCGTGGCTTCCACTACCGCCACGGACAGTTCATATACTGCCGGTGGTTATGGCTACACTTATTGGTTTAATCATGGTGGTTGGGATAACTTTAGTAGTAGACCAAGAGTGGAAAATGAACCAACTATTATTTTTGGAGAAGCACAGGTTGATGGTGGTGCTTCATGGGCAAGTAATGTGGATACACCAGCGACTAATTTCACTGCCAATCAAATTGCGAGATTACGTTTGGCGGTGGAAAATACTGGTATTGCAATTACTGATGCTTATCGTTTGGAATATGCACCACAGGGAGCGTCACCTAGTTGTGAAGCTGTCAGTCCCGCTACCTATGTGGCTGTACCACCATTTGCCAGTTGTGGTTCAGCTGAAGTTTGTATGGCTACTAGTACCAATGTGACTCTCGGTGAGAACATTACGGATTTATTATTTGGTCCAGCCGGTGATTATATTCTCGGTAACTTTGTGGAAGATACCTCCAACACTTCTGCTCCCATTTCTATCAGTCAAAACGCCTACACTGAAGTGGAATATGCTATTAAGGCAACGAGCAATATTACTGATCAGAATCTGTGTTTCAAAGTGACTGACGCTGGTACCGATATTGATAGTTATCAACGTATCGCTAAATTGAATTTAAAGTTTGATCCAGTTTTTGGGGCTATAACACTGAATGGTGGTAATGATATTAGTTTAACTCCCGGCGCTACCACCACCATTTATGCTACTAGTACGGTTACCGATTATAATGGTTATGCAGATTTGCTTGCTGGTACTTCTACCATTTATCGTAGTGGAGCGGGGGCCGCCTGTACTCCTGACAATAATAATTGCTATATTTCCAGTACCGATAATTCCTGTTCATTTAGTAATTGTAGTGGTAATACCTGTGATTTGTCTTGCTCGGCTGATATTTATTTCCATGCTGACCCGACCGATTTAGGAGACTATGTGGGCGAAGAATGGCTCTCTTATATGGAGGTGGAGGATCAATCGGGTGGTTATGATTTTGCTTCTGCTATAGGAGTAGAATTGATAACAATGCGCGCTTTAACAGTTGATTCCGCTATTAATTATGGTTCCTTGGCAGTTAATTCTGACACTGGTTTTTATAATGCCACTACCACCGTAGAAAATTTAGGCAACACTATATTTGATATAGAGATTGATGGTGGTAATCTTACTGATGGAGTGAGCTCAGTGATTCCAGCTGACGAACAAAAATTCTCCACCTCTACCTTTAATTACAGTGCTTGTCTCTCTTGTTCTCTCGCCTCTAGCACTGCTCCCACACCGCTTAATCTTGGGTTGGCTAAACCAACGGTGGATACACCACCAGTGTCGGCCCCAATTTATTGGGGAATAGCTGTTCCCTTAGGTATTAACAGTGCCCCCCATACTGGTACAAATGTCTTTACACCAGTTTCGCCATGAAGATAATAAATAAATGTTATTATATATTTAACCCTATGTACAAGATTGTTCTTTTTTTAGTTATATCACTTTTTCTTTTTTCTGATTTCCAGTATGTTTATTCTGTTGATCAAACTGCTCCGGTTATTAGTGATGTGGTGGCAAGTACTACTTCTCAAACTTCTGCCACCATTTCTTGGAAAACCAATGAATCAGCCGATTCTACGGTTAATTATAGTTTGCAACCCGATTATGGGGTGGTGAGGGTGCCGACTGCCGACAAGACCACTCATTCAATTACTTTAGAAAATCTTGAAGCTGGGCGGACTTATTATTTTCGGGTGGTATCGGCTGATGCCGATGGTAATCAAGGCATTTCGGCTGATTATAAAATTCAATTATCGGGTACACCCCAAACTGGGCAAGCGGATGGTAGCGGGGAAGGCACCAGTCAATCAACCACTAAAACTACTGCCGAAATAGTCAAAGAGATCAATCAAATTGCCAATCCAGTGCAACTAAAGGAAATTCTTAATGAAATAGTAAAAGCGATTAAAGGAATAACCGAGGACCTTACCATTATTGGTCCACCTACGGTGGTACCAGAAACAAATTCCGCCCTAGTGTCTTGGACTACCGATAGACCAGCCACTTCCGAAGTAAGATTTTCGGCTTCAGCTGGTTTTAATGGCAATGATTATACTTATGCTCAATCCAGTCCTGATGCTAAAACCAATAATCATGAAATTCGCTTAATTGGTCTTGAACCATACACTGAATATAGTTTCAAGGTTTTATCAATTGATGATTATGGTATTACCGGGGAAAGTCGTAATTTTACTTTTTTGACCAAAGCGTCACTACCAGATATTAAAAATTTGCGCATTGTCAAAGTTGAAGAAAATGCTGCCACCTTGGCTTGGGACACTACCGTACCGGCTAAGGCCTTGATTGAATTTCAAGACTTGACTACTGGTCAGCAAAATTCGGTCGGTAGACCCACTCTCGCTACTACTCACCAAATGCGTTTGGCCGATTTAACTTTAGGGACCAGATATGTGGCTTATGTTATCGCCGAAAATTCTGGCGGAGATCGAGTGAAAAGTCAACCAATTCAATTTATAACGGTGCGTGATATTGCCGCCCCGATTATTACCAACGTCACTAATGAATCCACTATTTTCCCTGGTGGCGAGTCACGAATACAAACTATTATTGAATGGAATACTGATGAACCAGCTTCATGTTTGATGACTTATCAGGAGGGAGTGGCAGGCGGTGTGGATCCGATTACTATTAAAAAAGACACGATTGAATATAATACTAAACATGTGCAAGTAATTATTGACTTTGCTCCAGCGACGGTTTATCAATTTTGGCTTGATTGTTCCGATGAAGCAAAAAATTCTGCTCGGTCAGAAAATTTTGTTCTCTTTACTCCTATTCAGGAAAAAAATATCATTGATTTAATTCTGGAAAATTTCCAAAGCACCTTTGGTTGGGTTAAAAATATTGGTGGTAAACCATAAACAAAATTCAATTTGGGGATAGATTAACTGATTGTCTAAAAATTTAATGTCATAATACTAACATGGCGAAACCTCTCATCGTTTGTCGTGATCTTTCCATTATCTATAACAAAGGAAAATCAAATGAATTTAAAGCGCTCACTGGCGTCAATACCGATATTTATGAAGGAGAATACATTATTCTGTTTGGTGCCTCCGGCTCAGGAAAATCTACTTTAATGTATTCAATTCAAGGATCACTACCACCCGGAGAAGGTACTTTGCTGATTGGTGGGGATGATATCTATTCTTATCCACCAAGCGAGCGAGTCTATTTTCAGCGTTATGTGATGGGTATTATTTTTCAATCATTTAACTTGATACCTTCGTTGTCGGTCATTGATAATGTGGCCTTGCCAATGATTTTTTGCAGTGCCGATAAAGTTACTCGGAACCGTCGCGCCCAATCATTACTGGATCGTTTTGGAGTAGGAATGGTATCACATAAAGTACCCTCTATGCTTTCTGGGGGACAACAACAACGTGTGTCGGTGGCGCGGTCTATGGTGAATGATCCCAAAATTCTCTTAGCAGATGAACCAACCGGTAACCTAGACTCAATTGCCACTCAACAAGTAATGGACAAAATTGATGAAATTAATACTTTTGATCGGCGAACTATTATCATGGTCTCACACGATGCTGCCCATTTAAGTTATGCGCATCGGGTTTATTATCTCAAAGACGGAGTGATTGTTCGTGAAGTAGTAAACCCACAAAGAAAACAAATCAAACCAGTGCGCGAGGGTGAAACAATTGTGACCGAACTGGAACAATTAGCTCATCTCTATCCCTATGATTCTATTGATTCATTACGAATTAAAAGTATGGTCAATTTTCTTACTCAAGATTACACTCTTGATCAATTGAGTCGCCTAGAAAGAGCCATTGGTTTTTTTATAAAAGGTAAAATTGATCGTGATGCTTTTATCAAGGCCTTAGTTTTACCATTGGAACGGGGTGGGGTAGAGATGGACGAAAAAATCGCCCGAGAGATGGCTAGACGCACTGATCTACTGTTACATCAAGCTGATGATATTAGACGTTTTAGAGCCAAAAAAAATAACCCTGGAGTATTTTTCAGTCAACACAAATTTGCCGAACGACTCCGAGATCATATGTTGGGAGCGTTTAGAATTAAGCTTTCAAAAGTCCAAGATGATAATTTGGTGGAGTTGGTGGCCGATAGAGTTACTGGTGTGATAGAGGAAGATGAATTTAATAGTCGTTTGATGTCGGGACTTCGTGGTCATGGGTTGGGTCTGTCTGAGAGAGAGGCCGATGATTTAACTCGTTATTTTGAAAAATTGATCGCTCAAGGAGTTGATGTCAGTTATAAAAATTAGAATATGCGAATACAAGATTTAGCCCAACTTTCCACTCGTGCCTTCAAGACAAATCCGCTTCGTACCTGGCTTACCATCCTTGGGATGGGAGTGGGTACGGGAGCGGTGGTAGTTTTGGTTGGTCTAGGTTTTGGTTTGCAACAAATAATTCTAGAACAGATTGTGTTTGGCGAAACCTTACTTTCACTGGGGGTCTCTACCACTGGTGCCCAGAATCTAAAATTAGATACCGAAACCGTTGCCAAATTTGAAGCAATGCCCGAGGTCTTGGATGCCGCTCCCATGGCTCGTTTTCCGGCCTTAGTTACCTATAAAGGACTAACCGGAAATGTTTTTATACAAGGTGTGGAGCCACCTTATCTGCGTTATGCGGGAGTTTCAGTGATTGCTGGGGAAACTTATACAGATGCTGATTTAGGTGACAATTCGTCAGTGATGATATCACCAGCGGTATTAAAGTTGTTTGGTGTAGAAAAACCCGAAAGCTTTATTGGTCAAAAGGTATCTTTTAGAATTTTAATTCCCGCCAACGATGGCACTAATTCAAATACTGAGATTGTGCTTGAAAAAGAATATTCCGTTCGGGGAGTGATGAAAGATGACGGTACTCTAAATGCTATTATGATGTTGCCTGAATTACGAAATTATGTCGGTGTTGATGAATATGAGAGAATTCAGGTTAGAGTTAAGAGTGGTCAGGAATTACCGGTGGTAGAAAAAAAATTGATTGCCGACGGCTATAGAGTTACCGCTCTTTCTAAAACGGTAGAACAGGCGTCTAAAATCTTTCAAGGAATTCAAATAGTTTTAGCTACCTTTGGTGGCATCGCTTTATTGGTTTCAGCGATTGGTATGTTTAACACTATGACGGTGACGCTTTTGGAGAGAACAAAAGAAATTGGTATTATGCGTACAATTGGAGCAGCTCCTAATGATGTTAAATATCTATTCGTCTCAGAATCAATTATAGTAGGATTTCTTGGTGGTATTAGTGGTATCGTGATGGGTGTTGGTTTTGGTATAACCATCAATGTTTTTCTTAATTTTATTGCCGGACAATTTGGTGGTAAGGCAGTGACGTTATTTTCTTTTCCCTTTACCTTTCTGGCCTTTATCGCCATCTTTTCAGCTGTCGTTGGTTATTTGACGGGAATTTTTCCAGCCCGAAGAGCATCAACTTTAAATCCACTTGATGCGATTAGATATGAATAAAGCTGTGTATAACTGTGGTATAAACTGTCACTTATCATATAAACTATAGAGGTAACTTATTATATGACGTACAACAAACAAAATTTACCGCAGTATGTAGAGACTGCTGGTCAGATCACAATTTTAACAGCCATAACTGGAGTTCTTATTTTCGCCTTTATTTTCTTATTTAATATTGGCAAGAATGAAATCCAAAAAGTAGAAGCCGTCACTAATGGAGCCGCGACCACTACCTTGACCGTTCTTAACACACCACCAGTTTGGACAGTTGGTCTAGAAGGTAGGGAGGAATTTGAATCTTCAACCTCCACTCCGACTAATTCTAGTTCAGACATCTCCTGGGTCGGTTCTGCTGTGGATGCAAACGGCGCGCCATACTTTATGATCGTCTGTGAAAATAATGCTACTCCAACTCCGCACGCTGCCGTTGATAACTTTAATCTCGGAACAGCCGCCCCAACTTGCACTAGTGGAGTAGAGTGGGGTGTTTCTGCCTCTACAACGAGTGGTGCTGAAGCCAGAGTTTCTACTACCACTACTGAAGTTTCTCCTTTCGCTGAATCAAATGTTTGGTATGCCTGGGTTTGTGATGATGATCCAGTTAACCCACGTTGTAGCGCTACTTATTCTCAAGGTGTGAGCGCGACCAATACTTCTCCATTTAATGTCAATCGTCGGCCAGTTTTTACCGGCTTCTACAATTCCTCGCCAACTGATCCCGGGCAAGTGGTAGTATTTAATTCCACTTCTTCTGATCCTGATAGTGTGGACACACAAGACGAGATATATCTAATTGTTTGTTCTGCCGATACCTACAGTACTACTACTAATGAGTGTGGTCCTGGCGATTTTATTGCTTCAACCTCCATTAGTACTTTTGATAATGCTTCTTCCAGTTATACGCTACCAGCAATTATTCAGGATACGAATTATGATGCCTTTGGTTATGTCTATGATATCCATGGTCACAGTGCTACTGGTGGAGCGGAAGGTACCAATGTTCAGTTTACTGTTGCCAATGTGGCGCCGACAGTTGCTGGTGGTACATTAAGTCTTAACGGTGGACAAGATATTGTTCTGACTGTACCGGCTGCTGAAACTACTGGTTTTTTACTTGATTTCGTAATTGCTGATGCTAACAGCTGTGATGCTGTTGGTGGTGGTTCTGCTGATGAAATTACTGACTATGTGGCTTCTGTTTTCCGTAGTGGAGTTGGTACATCTACCTGTGATGGTTCTGCCGGCAGTTATGATCCTAATTCATGTTATCCTTCTGGCGTTGGTGCGTCAGTTTGGAATATTTCTTGTACGGCCTCGTCTACTAGTTGTACTGGCTCCACTGATGATACCATTGTTTATAATTGTACCTTCCCACTATGGTTTATTGCCGATCCTACTAATGGTTTGATTACTGATACTCCATTTTATGATCAAAAGTGGTCAGTCGGAGTGTCTGGGGTGGATGATGACACCGCTACTGGTACGATGGCTACTTCTACAACAGATGTTGAATTGTTAAGTTTGGTGGCGATTGATTTACTTGATCAGTTGATTGCCTATGATCAATTGGAACCAGGTGATGCCATGGCCAACCTTACCGCCTCTACCACTCTGCAAGTAATCGGTAATACTGGACTGAATCAATTGCTTGGTGGTGATTCTATGTGTGGTACTTATGCTTCAAACAACCCATGTCCGGTTTCTGCTACTACTACTATTCCAGAAAGTGAACAGCATTATGCAACTTCTAGTATAGCTTATGGTTCAGGGGCAGTTTTGCAACCTACCTCTACTCCTGCCTTATTAGATATTAGAATTCCTAAACCAACCAGTACCTCTACTCCATCTACTGGTGACACCTTCTGGGGAATAGCTGTACCAGGAACAATTTCTCTTTCTGGTGCTTACACTGGACAAAATACTTTCTTGGGTGATATCTCGGCACCAGGCACTTGGTAAAACGCAACACACTAAATTACTTTAAACAATCTCTGTTATCCGACGGAGGTTGTTGCATTTTTTGGCTTTTTTTTAGATAATGAAGTTATATCTGCATGCGAAAAAAACTTGTTATATTTTGTAGTGCATTATTTACTCTAGGGGTAATTTTTTTGTTTACACCACTTCATAATATTCAAGCGGGCTTTGGTATTACGCCACCTTATGTACGGAACACTAGTTTAACGAGAAATTCAACTTATGAACAACAAATTCTTTTAGTACGTGGTGATCCGACTACTGATTTAAATGCCCAAATTGTGGTTGATGCGCCTGAAATCCAGGATTGGATTGAAATTGTTGAAGGTAATAAAATACTGCTTCCACGTGGGGTGCAAAAAATACCCATGACAGTTAGAGTTAAAGTACCAGCCGACGCCAAATATCAGGATTACAACGGCAAAATACGTATCCGTACTTTAGCCACCGACGACCAAGTAGCTGAAGGGGTGGTTAGTATTTCTCTAGGGGCCCAAGTTGATATTAGTCTAACGGTGATAGATAAAATCATCCAAGACTTTAAAGTGAGACGAATTTCTGTTTCTGATTTAAATGAAGGACACAAAGTGGGCTGGTTGTATTTCCCTGGTAAAATCCAATTTGTTATTTTGACAGAAAATACTGGTAATGTGGATATTGCTCCCTCTAGAGTCGTCTTTAGAATCTTTGATAGAACCGGTGCCGTCTTATTAGAGGAAACAAAAAATACCAGCAAATTAAAAAAGATTGCTCCTTATGCCATTGCGGAAACTTTTGCTTATTTACCAACAAAACTGCCGGCGGGTAGTTACTTAGCTCGTTATTCAATTTATAATGGGGAGGAATTAAAACAAGAAGGGGAATTAAATCTCAGTATTTTGCCTTATGGCACTTTGCAAACTGCTGGCTATGGATTCTTGGGCTTATCCCTAGCTCATAAAATTTCGGTACTGTTACCAATCTTTTCATTCCTAATTATTACCCTTTATCTTATTTATAATCGTCGTTTGCGGGTTAAAAAAAGCCAGTCTTAAAGTGTTTTGTTCATGTTTAATTTAAGACTTCACATTATCGGGGTGTTGGTTATCAATTTATGTTTTTTCTATTCGCAACCTGCTTTAGCGACTACTATTTCTACCGCTACCACCACCATTAATCTCAGTATTTGTGGTAATGAATTAGTTGATGTAGGAGAACAGTGTGATGTTCCCGGGGAAATAGGACTGTATAGCACCACCATTGCCGGTAGGCAATGTAATAGTCAATGCTTATTTGGACCTTACTGTGGAGATGGAATTATGCAATCAGCCCACAGTGAGGAATGTGATGATGGTAACAATGATGATGGAGATTTTTGTTCAGCCCTTTGTTTGATTGAGCCGGCTGGTTCGGGCGGGGGCGGTTCCTCTGGTGGTGGAAGTGGTGGAAGTGGCGGTAGTAGTACTAAGTTGGGAGATACAGTAGTTAGTGTTTCTGGTTTAGCTTATCCCAGTCAGACGGTAAATTTTTTGTTGGACTCCAAATCAATCGGTTCCGTTCGCAGTAACAGTTCTGGTTATTTTGAATTTTCTACCGTTGCTTCACCTGGTACGGCGACACTTGGTGTCTGGTCCAATGACTCTGCTAACAGAAAATCCATTACCCTCAATCATACCTTTGATGTTACTCATGCTGCTGTGACTAATGTTAGTGGCTTAATTTTACCACCTACCATTTCAGTTATAAATCAGAATATTATTCCCGGTTCAACCATAGCTATTTCTGGTCAAAGTATCCCTAATGCAAAAGTGGAAATTCACTTTAACAAAAGTGAAATTGTAAAAGATACCAAAAGTGATAACAATGGTTTATATCAATTACAATTTGATACAACCCCACTAAAGGCAGCAGAGTATTCAATTAAAGCTAGATCAGTAACTGGTACACTACCACTATTTACGACTAGTGGTTTTAGTAGTTCTCTGCAATTATTTGTGGGGGTGGATGGTAAAATTACCAGTTCTTCAGATCTAAACCGTGATGGCAAAGTGGGACTGATTGATTTTTCTATTTTAATCTTTTGGTGGCAGACCGCTGGTGGTGATTCTAATCCACCAGCTGATATTAGTGGAAATGGTAAAGTGGGACTGGAGGATTTTTCAATATTGCTCTTCAATTGGACGGGGTAAAATGAGCTACAGAGCGTAGCGACAATAGCGAATTTTCGCGAGTAACCAGCCCCCTTGTCCTAGGGCTGGTTATCCGCGTCTAACCAATTTTATTATTGATCAAACAATTTAGTAGCGACAATAGCGAATTTTCGCGAGTAACCAGCCCCCTTGTTTCTTACAGAAACTGTCCACTCATTGGTTATCTTGTTCGCTTTCAGCTCACAAGCGTAACTCAATGAGTCTTGCGAAGTGATATCAAATCACTTCTCACTAGGGCTGGTTATCCGCGTCTAACCAATTTGATTATTTAAGTCAGCGAAGCAAACATACCATTCAATTGTATTTGTGAATAACCCAGTCGCTGACTTGCGAGTCAGAGCGGAGCAATCCATTAACCTGAATCTGAAACCAAATCAAAACCAAAACTTTGCATAAATAACTCCGCCAAAACCTTTCATTCAAATGAAAGGTTTTGGAGCTCAATTACCTAAATATTCTATTAAACAAATTACCATGTCAGTTTGCCACTAAATAATTAATCATTCAGATTCTTTATTAAAAATTGAAGTTAATAAATATATGCACATTTCATAAAAATAAGATTGTATATTTGTGTATAAGTTGGTTAAAAAAAAAATTACTAAGTTACAATAATATAGTACTTACGTTGGAGGTATTATTTTAGGATACTGCACATTAAGTTTTAATTTTTTGTGGGCGTTTCAGCCAACGTTACAGCGTAAGTATGCTCATATCAATCATCACATATACTGATGGTGTGGAGACTTGAAGTATATGTCGGAATCTTCGGATTCATGATTACTCATTTTTATTTATTAAAATAAAAACGAGTAGTGTGGGCTAATACAACGTAGAGTAAATTATGAGTAGAACGAATACCACGTTCGGACTACTCCAAGCAACAGCTGTGATAGCAATCCTAGCCATCCTTCTATGGTCAATTGGTTTGCCATCATTCCGTTTAGCGGAAGCAGCTAATGTCACGTCGCTTAGCGACACACTCTCTGATTCTGCACCATCAGTTGGTTCAGATCACACCATCACATTTGTGACACCAACTGGTATTGCAAATGGTTCAACGGTTACAGTAGATTTTTCCGACGGACCATTTGCAACCAGTACAGTGGACTTCACTGATATTGATGTCATTGATGATATAACGCCACTAAATGTGGCGGCGGATTGTTCTGGAACGGAGGAGATTGGGGCTGCCTTTTCTGGCACAACTCTAACTCTTACCTTCTGTACTGGAGATGGAGGAGCAATTTCCGCTCTGGGCACCACGACCATTAAAATCGGTCTTAATGCTACTGGTGGTAATGCTCAACTAACTAATCCAACAGCTGGTTCATATACAATTGATGTCACCGCTGGTGCCAGTGATTCTGGTACTACTCGGGTAGCAATTGTTGCTCCAGTTGTTGTAACAGCGTCGGTTGATACTACCTTTACCTTTGGTGTGGCGGGAGTGGTAGGAGGAGGTACGGTTAACCAGGAAGCAATCACTGGTACCAGTACCGCCACCACTATTCCTTTTGGAACTTTGACAGCAGGTTCAGCTACTACATCAGCACAGGAACTAACCGTTTCTACTAATGCTAGTTATGGATTTGTGGTCACGGTGCAGGTGGATAAACAGTTAACATCCTCAACCGGGGCAGATATTGATGGTTTTGATAATGGTGCTTATACAACAACCCCAATTGCTTGGGCAGTACCATCACAAAACATTAATAATGAAAATACCTGGGGTCATTGGGGGCTAACTAGTGATGATGCCTCACTAACTGGGGGATTAACAAATCCTTTTGACGTCGGAGTAGGGGGACAATTATTTGTTTCAGCTTCAACTACACCAGTTGAAGTATTCCGAAACGATGGACCAGCCGACGGCTCAACCCAAAATATTGGTAAGGCCAAGGTTGGATACAAAGTAGAGATTAGTGCTCTACAAGAGGCAGGAAATGATTATACTGCTACATTGACATATGTAGCGACACCAGTGTTTTAGTTAATATTGGTCCAAGCTTGGAGTACTATGCAAAACCCTATCTCCCACCACGAGTAGGGTTTTTGCTTTGTGTAAAACTGTAATTATTCAAAAACAATACGGTATAATAAATTGACAATGTCATTTAGAGTATTTTTTTGGATGCTAGTTTTTTTTATCGCTGTTCCAACTCAGGCGGCAACTTTATATATTGATCCCAATACAGCCACACTTAATCGCGGTGATTCAGTGTCGTTAAATGTTAGATTAGACGTGGATGAAAATAGTAATGAATGTATCAATACAATTGATGCGATAATTTCCTATGATGAAAGTGTTATTCCAGTGGATGTTTCCACTGGTCAATCAATTTTGTCATTTTGGGTAGAAACACCGACCATTCATCGCGACACTCATACTATTACTTTTGCTAGCGGTATTCCTAACGGTTATTGTGGTAGAGTAGAAGGAGATCCAAAATTAACTAACTCTATTGCTACCCTGATTTTTCGCGCCCCTGGACTTCAAGTTGGTGGCGGAGAGGAGCGTAAACAGGCAGTAATAAAATTCTTACCAGAAACAACCGCCTACCTAAATGATGGTGCAGGAACCAAAGCTAATCTTCGGTTACTTGATTCAACTCTTAAACTAAATGATAGTATCGGGGCTAACATTACTGATGATTGGCGGACAATTGTTCAGAGTGATAATATTCCACCCGAAGAATTTAGTATTTCATTACAACGTGATGAAAAAACTTTTTCTGGTCGCTATTACATTGTTTTTAACACTACTGACAAGCAAACTGGTATTGATAGTTATGAGGTCATGGAGGAACCTTTAAACCGCCTACGTTTTTTTGATTATGGTGCCGTCAACATTCCTTGGGAAAAAACTGAAACGACAGTTTATAAATTAAAAGACCAATCACTGAACAGTTCTATTAGGGTCAAAGCGATTGATAAAGCTGGTAATGAGTATGTCGCTGTTTTGTTACCAGATCAGTCTATACGATCCAATAACTGGTTGCTCTTTTTACCGACTATCATAGCTAGCTTAATATTTATCTTAATTCTAGTATTTGGTTTAGGATGGGTAGTTTGGCAAAGACGTTATCATAAAATAATCAAAGAAGATTTAAATCAAAATGATCACTAAAACCACAAAATTATTTTTTCTGTCGTTAAGGCTAAATTATTTTCGCTTGGTTATTTTTGTTTTTTTGATGGGACTATTTTTTCCCAACTTTATATTGGCAGCAACATTAGCGGTTTCTCCAGCTACTGGTGTTTATCAAACCAACTCCACCTTTTCGGTGACTGTGAAAGTAAACACTAGTGGTTCAGCCATTAATGCGGCTGATGGTACTTTGACTTTTAACCCTAGGGAGTTAAGTGTGGTATCTGTTTCGCGAACTGGGTCTATTTTTAATCTTTGGCCAGTTGAACCAAGTTTCTCAAATTCTGCCGGCACTGTTTCTTTTAGTGGCGGTATCCCAAGTGGCTACACTGGAGCTAACGGCTCGGTTCTTTCAGTTACTTTTAGATCCTTAACTTCTGGCACTGCCAAAGTAGCCATAACCAACGGTTCAGTTTTGGCAGCAGATGGTCGTGGAACTAATGTTCTGACTGCCATGGCGGGAGGAACCTATACATTATCAGCGGTAACAACAGCACCAGCCCCAGAAGTAATCGTTGAATATGTTGCTCCAGCCAATACACCAAAAATACCAATAATTACCTCTAAAACATTTATTGATCAAAATAATTGGCAAGCCACCACTTCTACCGATTTAGCTTGGAGTATCCCGTCTGACGTTATCGCAGTAAGAACACTTTTAGATTCCAGTCCGATTTCTATTCCGACAAAAGTGTATGATACGCCGATTAAATCAATTAATTTAAATAATCTTGAGCAGGGAGTTTCCTATTTTCATCTGCAATTTAAGAATCAAGATGGTTGGGGAAAAATTGCTCACTATCGGTTAGCAGTAGATACCGAAAAACCAAAGTCATTTACGATTGCTTTACCAGATCAAGCTGATTTATCTAATCCTAATCAAACCCTGCTTTTACTGATTAACAAGGAGGAAGAAGTGTCAGCTGTAAATAATTTTAAGGTGCAACTAGATGGAGCGGAACCGTATGAATTCAAGGACGATGATTTAACTGGCAAATTGACCTTGCCGGCCTTGGAACCAGGTTATCATACAGTTATTATTGAGGCCTTTGATGAAGCCGGTAATTCCTTGATTAATACCTTTTCGTTCACAATTTTGGCTTTTACCAAACCAATTATCACTGACTATCCGCAACAACTAAACGCCGGGGTAATTCCAGTCATTAAAGGTCAGACTCGTCCCAATTCTAAAGTGGAAATTACTTTAACAAATGGTATGACTGAGCCACAGCATTATACCGTGAACAGTGATGATAAAGGAGAGTTTGTCTTTATTCCCGATGGACCACTCACTATGGGAGTCTACACCATTTCTGCTCTAGCGATTGACCAGTACGGTGCACGCAGTTTGCCTTCTGATACGGTTAGAATAGCCGTAGAACAAGCCGGGTATATTGCCCTTGGCTCATTCCTAATTAATATTTTGTCTGTCTTTATTCCTTTGTTGGCTTTATTATTTGTCACAATTTTTGGTTTCTGGTATGGTTTAATCAGAATTAAAAAACTACGCAAAAAGGTACTGGTAGAATCAAATGAGGCATTAGATATCTTAAAGAAGGAATTTACCGTTATTCATAAAGTTCTAAACGCTCAACAAGAAGAATTAGTTAAATCGCGCAAGACCAAGAAGCTGACAAAAAGTGAATTTGACCTGATAACCAAGGTTAATGAGTCGCTAGTAATGGCAGAAAATAAAGTTACCAAGGAGATGGCTGATGTTGAAAAATTAGTTACTAAAAAATAGCTTATCTGATATGAAAAAATACATTATTACCTTGATTATTTTGCTAGCGGTAATCGGTCTGATTTATTTTGGCAGCAAAATCTATTTTGCTAAATGGATAACTAATCAAAATGAAGTAATATTACTTAAGGTAGATACCAGAATTGCTAAACAAGAAGCCTTACTTTTTTTGGTGTTAGATCTAGCAGAAAAAAATGGTGCCGACGAGATTGTAAAAAAAATAATCGTTGATTGTAGTTTTGATGATAGAAATCAGTTTGATACTCTGCTTGATAAATTATCGGAAACAATAAATTCCAGTGAGTTAAAAAATTTGAATAATCTTTTTTATAAATGCGGAAGCTTTTATTCTGACCGGAAGGCAGTAATGTCGGCCAGACTGCAACGCGAGGTTGATGTTTATAGTGATTATATTTCTTTACGCAATAGTCTGCTTGAAACTGATGATATAAAAGATCAAGACAAAGTTGAGCTTTGGTCAAAGCTGGCGAAAACTGAATGGCAAGTGTCTGAAGACTTTAACCATTTGGTAAAACTTCAGGGAGATATTATTGCTAGTCTGCTAGCTGGTAATGACAGGGATTCTTCCACCATCAAAGATACTCTTAATGAAGTCCAAATCACTCGTGACAATATGACGGTTGGCAGTAAACAAATTGTAAAGTTTCGGCAACAGCTACAAGCTATTTAGTTATGTTTAGGAAGTTTATTAAAATACTTTTTCCCTCCTTTCGCTTGCATAATTATAGAACAGTGCATTTCGCCTTCTCTCTATTATTTATCTTCGCTGGTTTTATGGGAATGGCAGCCGTGGTTTCCAAAAATTCTTCTTATGTAAAAATAATCACCTCAGCTACTCAGATTGAAACGGGATCTAAATTTTCAGTGGATGTTTTTGCATATGCTGATATACCAGTAAATACTATTGATATTGCTATCTCTTTTCCTGAAAAGTCCGTGATGGTTTTGGGAATAGATCGTGGTGAATCAGTGGTGACTTTATGGACTCGTGACCCTTATGTTGAAGGTGGCACGGTATTTTTACAGGGCGGTACTTATCGGAAGGGGTTTGTGGGCGAACATAAAATTGCCACTATCAATCTCAGGGCTCTAGCGCCCGGGAAAGCCGAATTTGTAGTAGCAAATATGCAATTATTGGCTGGTAATGGTAAAGGAACGGCAGTAGCCGTTAATGATCATTATGCTAACACCAGCGCCTATATTTATGATACTGGAACAATAGCCAATGTAATCAAGGTAGATACCGCCGGATTGTTAGTGACTGATGTTGACGGAGATGGAAAGGTAACTTTTAGCGATATTAGCATTTTTATGGTCGGTTGGTTTAATAATCAAAAATATGACTTTAATGGTGATGGTCTAATGACTCTCAAGGATTTTTCATTGCTTCTGACCTCATTTTTTACCCAAAAGTAGATTGAATAAACTGTTGATAATAAACCAATAGCTGTAACAAAACTGCTATGATTAGTTAGATGGGAAAAATGTGGCTGGTCGCGACACAGTTTTTGGGTGTAAACGGCATTGATTAACATTATGATAAAAAAAGCTATTTCTCCACCTGACTTAGGTAAAGTTTACCAGGTTGTATTTGGTACTCGTCTCATCGGGGGAGTGGTTTTTTTGTTGTTGCTTTCTTTACTTTTACAACCAATTGAAAGAGCTTATGCGGTGGAAGAAACCCCGGAAAATGTTTCAGTTATTCCGGTTGATAATGATGCATTGGCAAACGAAGCACCAGCAATAGATGCTCCTGTTGATTCTAGTTTACCCCCTTCAATAACTAGTGAAGAAGTACCGGTTGTCAATTTGCCAACTGATGCCAGTACTTCAATTCCAGTATTGGACATTCAAGCTACTGCTAGTTCAGTTGAAGAAATAATCGCATCTGATAATGAAGATTCATCCACCACAATTATTACTCTAGTTGGTCAGACTAATTCCAGTGATGTAATAGTTGATGAATTAGATAGTACTATTGATAATGCTACTACCTCCTCAACCACGATGGAAAACATCGTTCCTGATTCTGATAATTTTTCTCGCACCACAGTAGTGCAGGCCACCACCAGTGATAATTTGCTTGTTACAGAAACAGCCGTCACATCGATTGAGCCAGCAGATAATGTGGCAGACAACACAGTTGGAGAATTATCAGTGGCGCAATCTTTTGTGACTGATGAATCACAAATTCAGTTTGATAAAGATGCTTGTATTTTGTTAGCTGATAACCAATTTTATTGTCAAAAAAAGGATCTCAATAATACTGATCGGGCAGATGGTTTATATGCCTTACCAGATCAGGATGGTGATTTGGAAATTTATTTACAAAAAGATGGCCAGTTGACTCAGATATCTCACAACACTCTAGACGATAGTTCACCTAGTTTTGATGCTGTATCAAACACAATTGTTTGGCAACGGTTAGTCTCCGATCGTTATCAAATTATTTCTTATGATATTGAGACTGGAAAAGAGGAGCAATTAACTAATGATAGTGTTAATAACATGGAGCCAAATCGGTCTGGTGAATATACCGCTTGGCAACACTGGGATAATAATAGTTGGCAGATTGTCTTGGCCGATAGCCAAACTCGGACTCAGTTAACTAAAACTACTGATAATAATATTACTCCAAGCATTCGCAACGGATTGGTAGTTTGGTACCAATTAGCCAAAGATGGTAATCAAACTATTCAACTTTATAATCTGAAAACCAAAGAATTTACGACAATTACCGATACATCTGGTGGAGCTATTTCTAACCCTCGGATGGTGGTGATGTATGATAGCAAATCTGATAATGGTGATGTGGTGACAAAAGGGTATGATTTAATAACGGGACAAATAATTGATTTGGGTACCAGGCCAGTAGAATTACCCGATAAAATTCCGACACCAGACTCTACTGGAGAGACTAGAGCTTTAATTCAGGCCAAGACTAATACCAAGGAAGATATAGTTGTTAGCGATGGTCGGGTAATCAGTGACAATTTTGATCCAAATTCTGAACCTAATTACGCAACAAGCACAGGACCTATTTCTGAGCTGGATTTAGTGATTACCGCGACAGCTACCACTTCCGCCTCAGAACTTACTGCCCGGGAATTAAACGATAGTCTGTCCTTAGTAGCTACTACTTCTACTTCTACAATAGAGGAGTTAACTCTTGATCTTGCCACAACTAGTCCTTCACTATCGCCAGCTAATGAATTAGATTTGATAGTCCCTCCTTATAACCCAATTACTTCTAGCTCTAGTAATAATGAAATTGCTACTTCTACTGACCCTACTTCTTGATAAAAGTAATACCCAAAAATTAGCTTTTTAGCTTTGGTTATAGGCCAATTTTGTGAGAAAATAAACTTATGGGAAGTTTTCCGGCGTTTTTTCTTCGTAAGAAATTTTTGGTACAAGAAACCACTTGGTTAGTTTTGTTGGCAATTTTTTTTACTCAGCTTAGTTTTTTGCCTTTTTTACTCCCTCGCTTGGTAGAAGCGGCAGAAATAACCATTGATGCCACTGTTAGTACTACCGCCTCCGAGCATTTGTTTGCTGGTTCCCAAACAGTTTTTCTTTCTGATTTAGTTGGCTATAAATTTTACGTTGATTCCACTGGAGTTTGTGTTTATAGTAAAACTATTGATGGTGGAACGGCCTGGGGTACGGCTACAACGGTTGATGCCCAGACTGACTGTACTAGTATTTCAGTTTGGTACGATGGGTGGACTCCGGGTGATGCTGGGACCAATATTCATATTGGTACTATGGATACAGGTAATGATGATTTGTGGTATAACCGTCTTGATACATCAACCGATACACTATTGTTAGGTACAACACCAGTCTCTACTATTATTAACTCGGGACAGGTTCCTACTTATGTGGCAGGAACTAATAATCTTTCAATTACCAAAGGTACTGATGGGATTATTTATATGACATCTCAGGATGCCTCGGATTCTTTTGTGGTTAGCTGTGGGGCTAGTTGTGACATTGAAACAAACTGGAATGAAGTAGGTACCAGTCCCTACACTTTAGGAAACGATTGGTCAATTTTAATGCCACTACTCGGTGGTGGAATCTTACTGATTGACCGTACTTTAACTTCTGATTTAATTCAATCAAAAAAATGGGATGGTTTCAATTGGTCAGCTATCTGGACTACGGTTGATACAGCGATTGAGAGTAATACTTATGATGTCGGTATGGCTGCTACCCTAGATCATGATACTGGGGATATATTTTTGGCTTATGGAGCAGATCATGATAATTACAACGTCTTGGATCATGATTTAAGAACGGCCAAATATAGTAATGGTAATTGGTCAGTTACCACACCATTATTTACTAATACTACTAGAGGACTTAATGGATTAGCTATTTCGCGTGATGTTAATACTGGAGATATTTATGTGGCTTATGTTTTAAGAACTACTCCAAAAACAGCTACTACTGGTAATGTTTATTATGCGATTTCCACAGCATCAATGAATAGCTGGTCTATGGAGCAAGGTCCGGTTAATACCACAGCCGGTAATATTTATGGTATTGATATGAATATTCTGAGTGATGAACGAATTTATGCTACTTGGGAGGATCCGACTCTTGATGATATTTTTGGTAATACGATAGTTGATTTATCTCCACCCACTAAAGTTTCAAAAATAGGCAGTCCCACCGCTACTATAACTGCTGGCACTAATGGTGTTTATTTGGGTGGCACTTTTGTTATAAAGGAAAGTCAGAGTAGTCGTAATGTCACTTCGGTAACAATTACCGAAGGAGGAACAGTTGATGCGTCTAGTAATCTGGCAAATATTAAATTATTTTATGATTTAGATACCACCGCTCCCTATGATTGCGTTAGTGAATCTTATGCTGGCACAGAAACTCAATTTGGCGTTACTGATAGTAATGGTTTTTCGGGCAGTAATGGTGTATCCGCCTTTACCGATGCTGTTGGTATTAGTACCACCCAAGCACTTTGTGCTTATGTTACGGCTGATGTCTTGGATACTGCTAATAATGGTGAGACAATAGCGCTTTCAATTAATAATCCGCCTACTGATGTTACTCTTTCTGGCGGAATGACGGCTGTTCCAAGCATGCCGATTAGTTTTACGACTTCTTCTCTAATTCAAAATGATAATCTTACCCAAATTCATTACCATTGGCGAAATGATAATGGTAATGAAACTGGTGCCACTTCAGCCACTTTTGGAGTTGAAGATACTGTTTTATCAGCTGTTAATCAGAATTCTCCTCGTCGTTTGCGTATTGAAGTTTCCAACGAAGGTACTGCTGGTGCTCCTGCTAGTCAGTTCCGATTAGAGTATGGAGAAGCCGCTCCGACTTGTACTGACGTATCTAGCTGGACTGATGTTGCTTCAACTAGTGATGCCTGGGATATGTATAACTCTACCTTTATCACAGAAGGAGGAGACACAATCAATATAGCAAATAGCATCGGTGGTGTTACTGATGCTAATATCACCTTCTTGACTCCCAATGGTGGAATACGCGATATCACTTCCCAAACTGGGGCACTTACTTTATCCGCTACTAACTATCTTGAACTGGAATATGCTATTGTGCCGACTTTATCATCAGTTCAGGGTACTACTTATTGTTTTAGAGTGACCGATGCTGGTACGCCACTTACTACCTATACCGAATATCCCAGTGCGACTGTGACGGCCGATGTTACTCTATCTGCTCTTGGCAGTCAGACTGCCCAAATTATTATTCCGCAAGTCAATTCCTATGTGGGTGGTACTTTTGTTTTAAAAGAAAATGCTAGTTCTCGTGATGTTACGGATATTACCATTACTGAAACTGGAACAGTGGATGGCACTAGTGGAGTAAATAATATTAAATTATTTTATGATTTAGATACCACCACTCCTTATAATTGTGTTAGTGAATCTTATGCTGGCACAGAAACTCAATTTGGCTCTACTGATACTAATGGTTTTTCTGATATAAATGGTAGCTCCACTTTTAGTGGTACTTTACCAATCTCTACAACACAAACAGCTTGCGTTTATGCAGTTTTGGATACCACCACAACAGCTAGTAATGGTGAAACCTTATCTTTAGAAATTACTAATGGTGGTAATGATATCGGGCTTTCTAGTGGTTCAATTTCTCCCAGTACACCGATAAATTTCAATTCCTCTAGCACTCTAGCTGGTGCGATCATTAATCAGACGCATTATCATTGGCGAAATGATAATGGTAATGAAGTTGGCGCTACCTCGGCAACTTTGGGAATTGAAGATACTCCAGCAATAGACATATCAGCCAGTAGTTCAATTCGTCTTCGTTTGGGAATTGCTAATATTGGTTTAGCGACATCAACTAATCAACAATTTAAACTGGAATTTGGAGCAAAAATTACCACCTGTGATGCGATTGGTATTTGGACTGGCGTTGGTGATTCAACTGACGATTGGGATATGCATGATTCTTTGAATTTAACCGAAGGAGCTAATACCACCAATATAGCCAACGGTTCGGGGGGAGTAACCGATCCTGGTGGTAAATCATTTATTGGTACCAACGCCGGTGTCCGCGATACTACGGGTACCACTTCTAATATCACGCTTGGTTTAAGTCAATTTGTGGAGTTGGAATACAGTTTGACTTCTACTGCCATTACGGCTTTTGACACTAGTTATTGCTTTAGAATTACCAATGCTGGTACATCGTTGGGACAATATGATAACTATGCAGAAATTAGAACTGCTCCCAAGCGTGACTTCAAAACACAACAAGGTTATGCCACTGTATCAGGTACTGGTATAACTTTGACAGCTGGTGTTGATTATGTTGCTCCAGCTTCTACCTCCTCGGCTTTTGTTCGTTTAACTGGTATGGATAACACTGGAGCAGGAAAATCAGCGTCTCGTGGTGGTACTCAAAATGCCAGGGATGTGACTGCTTATATTAGTAACAGTAGTGACTTGACCACCAATTTTACTATTGGTAGACCAACCGGTGCTATTAATGATACGGTGGTTACTTGGGAAATAATAGAGTTTATTGGTGAGGCCTTAACGGACAATGAGATGATTGTTCGTGAAGTTGGCTCTCTAACACTCGGAATTGCAGACTTAGTGGCTACAGGAACAGTTCTGAGTAATGTGACTGATAATAATAAGGTGGTTGTTTATGTTACTGGTTCTGCTAACCCCAATGCTGGTCGTAGTCTTTATTATTCAAGTCAAGTGACTTCAAGTTGGGATAACGTTACGCAGAGCCCAGTAATCACAAGGGGGGCAACTGGTAATAATGCTATTGATGTTAGTTATGCAGTAGTGGAATATACCGGCATTAATTGGAATATTCAAAGGGCCGAACATACTTATACCACGAGTGGAGTAGCTGAAACCGAGTCCATCACCTCCGTGAATAGTTTATCAAGAACATTTATTCATACTCAAAAACGTATGGATGCACTTGGTAATGTTAATAATTTTGGGCATACTGCTTGGCTGTCAAGTATTGGAGCGGTATCGTTTATGTTGGAGCCAGCTGCTACTACACCCTCTGGTCATACGTCTGTTGTTTGGATAATTGAAAATATGCAAACAAGTGCCGGCCGAATGGTAGTTCAAAGACAAGGCGGAACCACGACTGATGGTGTTGAACCGGTCACTATTCAAATTAATATTGGCAGTTCACTCGCCGCTGTTAATAATTCCTCTATTTTTGCTAATGCTTATGTGGTCGGTGCTAATACCAGTTTTCCATTACCGATGTCCAATGCGATTATTACCTCTACTACTACCTACCAGCTTTGGCGTAGTGAAGCATCAGCACTCTTAACCTACAGAACTGAATTAGTGGAATGGCCGGTACATGGTTTGGCACTTCGACAAAATTACTATCGTTTTTACGTTGGAAACGACAGTTTATTACCGACAGATGCTTGGCCGGTTGGTGGTGTTGATTTGGGTGAAAATACCAGTATTACTTCAACTGATGACCCACCAGGCGATGGTGATAATTTACGCTTAAGAATGTCGGTGCGGATAAAAAACGCCAATCTTCCGGCTGGTCTTTATGATTTCAAATTACAATACGGTTTACGTGTTACTTCTTGTTCAGCAATTGAGAGTTGGGTTGATTTGGGTAGCTCTGGTAGTGGTTCAATTTGGCGTGGTTATAATGCAGGTAGTGTAATAGATGGTACCTCACTATCCTTAAATCCACCGACAGCTGGGGATTTGCTTCTGTCTATTTCTGATATTTCTGGAAGCTATATTGAACAAAATCCCACGCCGGCTAATCCTTATTTGGTTAATGCGGATAACGATGTGGAATATGATTGGAACATTCAGCATAATGGTGCTCTCTCTCGTTCAGTTTATTGTTTTCGGATGATTTATTCTGATGGCACACCGCTTGACGGTTATTTGAATTATCCCCAAATTTATACTTCTGGCTTTTCTCCTTCGGTTAAGGACTGGCAATGGTATGATGATAGTGAAAATGAAACTCCAATTACTCCCTTAGCCAGCCCAAATATTGCTCCAACTGAAGTAGTAGGAGGAAACAGCATCGCTCTCCGAGTAGTTGTTGGTGAGCAAAAAAATGTTTTAGGAACAGATATAAAATTCAAATTACAATATGATGAAAATCCTAATTTTACCAATCCTCATGATGTAGTCGCCACCAGTACCTGTACGGCGACGTCTACTTGGTGTTATTCGGAGCTTAGTACCGCTGACAATACGGTTGTCACTACGGCTACTCTACCATCAACTGACAGCTGTGTAGCTGGGGTGGGTAGTGGATGTGGTACGCATAATAATTCAGCTACTTATGTGATTGGCCATAACCAAAGTGGTCATGTTAATGCCGAATATGCTTTTTATGTTAAACCCGAAGCTGCTCGTGTTGGGGCTGTTTATTATTTCCGACCCTATGAAATCAATAACGATCAACCAGCTATTACTGTTGGCACCAGTACCTATCCTAGTTTAGTGGCAGAAAGTGCCAGATTAGTCTTTACTGTGGGTGGATTACCTTCTGGTACGAGTACGGCTGGAATTATTACCACGGCTACTTCTACGGCTTCGGCCATTAGTTTCGGATCAATACCACTGGATACACCATGGTATTCGGCGCATCGTATTACTATTGATACTAATGCCACTGAGGGCTATCAAGTTTTAATGTACGCCAGACAACAATTACTAAATTCATACGGCACAGCTATTGCCTCAGTTACTGGAACAAATCAGGCCCCAACTAGTTGGGCGTCTGGTTGTTCTGTCAGTGTTGATGGTTGTATTGGCTATCATACTTCCGATGGTTCACTAGCTGGTGGTTCAACTAGATTTTCTGCTTTTGATACTTACTCTGGTCTTGAAACTTCACCTGTGGAAGTAATGTATAGCTCAATCCCGATTAACGATGTTTATGATATTGTGTATAAGGTTCAAGTTACTCCAGCCCAACCGGCTGGTACTTACGAGACTGAAATTGTTTATCTAGCTATACCGTCTTATTAATACACAAACATGAAATATATTTTTCTATTGCTGGCAATTTTAACTTCAACACCATTGTTTACTTTGGCGTCCGATTATTCTGTTACCCCGTTACTCATTGAACATAAAATAGAACCGCGTGACATTTTTGAAGAATCAATCAAAATCACTAATCCCACCGATCGTATTCTTCGTATTTTCCCCACCGTTAATGAAATAACTTTAGGAGATGAGGGTGAAATTAAAACTTTTGTACCGGCTTCCATGAGTGATAATCGCACCAGTATTACTAGTTGGATTGCTATTAAGAGAGGTAGAATAGAAATTGCCCCGGGCGAAACTATTAAAATTCCTGTTTCAATTTCGGTAAATCCTAATGCGGAACCGGGTGATTATTACGCTTTTGTTGGATTAGCGGATGCATCTAAACGCGATACGGCTGAAGCTTTGGTACAAAAGGGAGTAGCCCCGGGGACAATAATTCGGCTAACATTAATTGATAAAAAAAATGAGTACTTAAGATTAAATCGTTTTTTCATTAATCGTTATATTTTTTCTCTTGAAAATACCAATTTAACCTATGATTTAGAAAATACTGGTGATGTGGAGATTATTCCTGGAGGGGAAGTGATCTTTTCTAATATTAAAGGTGAAGAGTTGGTAGCTCAAAACTTAAATACAGAAAATATAATTATTAAACCTGGTGAAAAACACTCGTTTAACGTTGTCCTACCAGATGTGATTGGTCATCTTGGTAAATATAAAGCTTATTTAAATATTAAATATGGTAAAAACCAAAAGGTCAATTTGAATGACACCGTTTATTTTAGTGTTTTGCCGTGGTATTTAATTTTAATTATTTTTGCTGTTGTAGTTTTAATTTCAATTATCTTAGTTTTGTATTATCATAGACGAAATGATAATTTCATCTCCGACGAAAACGGAGATGATGTCCCAGTTTTTATCCGTACTGTTAGTAATTCAAGTGAAATGGAACATGATATCAATCTCAAAAAATAAAAATAAAAATGTTTTTTTTGCCAGTTTGCTAGTAGCTTTTTTAATTGGCTTCCTTTTTTTATTGGTTGATATTGTTAAAGCCGCTGATCCAACAGTTCAAACAATCAGTGTGACTCCAACTCTGTTTAATATCAAAGCAGTACCCGGGCAAGTCTGGAAAAGTGATTTACGAGTGATTAATGTTAATGATTACGACATCACAGTTTATCCGCAGGTGGTAAATTTTACCGCTCAGGGTGAATCCGGACGAGTAAATTTATTGCCGGTTTTAGAACCAGAGCGTAACGGTCATTCTCTGGCTGAGTGGATTGATTTATCATCGGCCGGGATTTTAGTACCGAGTCAAAAAACAGTCAGTCTACCTTTTTCAGTTTCCTTGCCGACAGATGCTTCTCCAGGCAGTCATCATGCAGCCATTTTAGTTGGTACCAGACCACCAGCTTCGACAGATTCTTCATCTAAAGTGCAGACAGCGCAGTTTGTGACAGCTTTAGTCTTTTTGCGAGTGGAAGGAGATGTTTCAGAGTCTGGTTCAGTTCGTTCTTTTAGAAGTTTAAATTCAATTATACAAACAGCCGAGGCATCATTTGAATTGCGTTTTGAAAATACTGGTAATGTAGATCTGCAACCACAAGGCGATATTACTATTTATAATATGTGGGGAGAAGTCCGTGGCTCCATCCCTATTAATCAACAAACTAATTATGGTAATGTAGTCGCAAATAGCATTAGACAATTTTTATTTTCTTGGAAAGGTGAGAATTCATTTTTTGATATCGGTAGATACAAAGCCGTCGTTACTTTAGGTTTTGGTGAGGAAACTAAAAGTTTTGTTAATTCCTCTACTTATTTTTGGATTGTACCCTATCAACAAATTTTAATTTTAGCTGTCATTCTTTTAATCCTTTATTTATTTTTTAGCTGGATTACCCGCCGTTATATCAGGCATATGCTAATTATAGCCGGTATCAATCCTGATCATGTCGCTACTGGTAAAACTGCTTACATATCAAGGTTTAATGATCAAACTTTAGTGTCAGTAAAGAAAAGTAATCATGACTTCAAAAAATATCAAAAACTGTTAGCGCCGATCAGTTTTGGAATAGCCGATTTACATAGAAGACTAAGAGGAGTTCATACTATTTCCGCCAGAATTATCACCTTTATACAATTTTTATTTTCTTATCGGTTATTGTTGGCGACATTGGTAGTCATGATAGCTATCAGTCTTGGTTTAATTTGGTATTTTAATTCTGTCCATGTTGTTAATCGCCAATATGAAGTTGTTATTTCTGACGCTGATAACAAAATAACTATTTCTTCAGAAGAAATATTTTATAACAATTTAGCTGGAGCAAAACAGGCCGGTATTGAGAATAGTACAGAACAAACCTTTAGCATTAATATCACTAATACCAGTGGTAAGTTGGGAGTGGCCGCTTTGACTAAATTAA
>Ga0210019_1000628_pt1 | contig 43481 bp, 44 predicted proteins | sample CryGeyCG2114_020_2_FD_183969 | JGI IMG/M metagenome (GOLD analysis project Ga0210019, IMG submission 183969) | Groundwater microbial communities from aquifer - Crystal Geyser CG11_big_fil_rev_8/21/14_0.20 (SPAdes) (version 2) | ecosystem: Environmental > Aquatic > Deep subsurface > Groundwater ...
TTCGAAAGCTCCTCCGAGCTTTCTTTTTGTTCCAAAAATTCTGGCGCCTGTTAATCCAAAATATGAAAATTCAAATTGTGCACAACCCCCCATTACAAGGTTTTTAGACTTTTTCAGAGATGACTAAGTATTGAGAAATGTTTTGGTTTCTTGCGCGCTGTCTAAGTGCCTGAATTCTGATGTAAAATAGCCTTGGGGAGTTGTCTTGAGGGATAATGTCAAAAGTTTGCAGAGCCTAAACAAGCTAATCAGCAGCTCGGAACAATTGGAGCGGTGGGCCGTTGCAGCAAAAGCTTTAGAGAATCTCTGCGAAATTTATCCTCAGATTCCTCGTCTCCGGCACAAGCAAGCCTTACTGTATCTCCAAGCGCAAGAGCCTGAAAAAGCAAAGAGATGCTTTCAAATTGCCTTTGACGGATTTATGTCACAGGAAAAACCCATGATCGCGGAATCACTGCTGCATGTCGCGGTCAAAGCCTTTCCTGGAGATCAAATCTTTGCAAATGCCTTGAAGGAATTAAATGCTTCTGGTGGTACGAGCATCATAAAAATTAAATTTGAAAGTTTCGCAGATATGCCGAAGCTCGAGGAATCCGAACTCGAACAACTTCTGAGAGGTCTGGATGCGGACTTAAAAACCGATTTCGAGGAGGGTTCACCTGTCGACGTGCCCAAAACTGAGAACGACATTGGCGCTCAGCTGAAGGCTCTTTCAGGTCATTCTAAGCTTTTACGCAATCTTCCAGAGCGATTCTATCCGACTCTGATTGAAAACTCCGAATTACATGAATATCAAGTAGGCGAGGATATTTTGTTGGCAGGTGCCGCCAGCCCGTATTTTATGTTCGTAGTCGAGGGGGCTGTCCAACTTGTGATGGAGCAGGGTGCGGAGACCGAAGAGTTTTGTCAATACAAGGAAGGAGACTCGATTCTTCCAATTGGTAGATCCAAGGAAGAAGATAAAAGCCTTCATGTTGTTGCGTGCGAAACTACGAAAATTTTGAATATTCCTTGGAGCAATATCGATCAACTAAAATCCATGAACCGTGAGTTCGCACAGTTCTTGACAGATCAGGAGCTTAACGCTTGGACCGAACTTTTAATGTTAAATTCTATGTTGTTCAAGGGTCTTTCCCTCAGACAAATTAGGCTGCTCAAGAGTATTTGCGTGGCGAAGACTTTTAAAAAATCGGTACTTTTGATCGAGGAGGGAACGATTCGGGAGCCAATGCTATACTTTCTTGTTGATGGGATCGTTGGAGTCTATCGAAACTACAGGTCTAATCATCGAAAAAACTTAAAGGATCTTTTTCCTGGAACTTTCTTTGGAGAAAGAGGATTTTTAACTTCGCAACCAAGTATTGCATCTGTGGTTGCCGAGTCTGATGTTCAGGTCTTGATGATGTCCAGAAGTCAGATGGATAATGCCCTGGCTTATTGCCCCGAGTTTACTTCACGACTGTCGATAATAGCCGAAGAACGGATACAAGATACGCTTGGGCAAGTATTGGACGACGGCACAGCGCTTAATGCTGGCCACATCATTGAGGGAGTTAAAACGTATCAGAAGGATCCTGTCGCTCTCACTAAATCGGAGCTATTCAAGGGGATCGATGAGGAAAAGATAAAAAAGATTTTAGCTGCCTGTGAGCGCAAAACATATCCGGCCTATCGAACAATATCTAAGAAGGGAGCAAAGGGAGATAAGCTGTATATTATAAAATCTGGAGCCTTGAAGGAATTTGATTATCAAGAAGGTGGGGAAGAGATCAATTATGGAAATTATCCTTCCGGCCATGCTCTCGGGGAGTATTCATATCTTTCAGGTGCCCCGAATGTTATATTTTTGGAAACCTTGGAAGATACTGAGCTTTATGAGCTTTCTTTTTCGAAACTGAAAGAAACGGCAAAAATCATTCCGGCCCTAGATATTAATATAAAGAATATCTATTACAGGCGTGCTGCCAACCGAATGCTGGATCAAGCCGTGTTTCTTAAGGATCTGAATGACGACCAAAAAGAAATATTAAGTGCTTTGCCGATGGCGCACTTTTCGGATGGGGATGTTCTCATCGCCGAGAGAGAAAAACGCAATAAAAGTCTCTTCATCATCATCTCGGGAGATGTTCAGATTAAGAAGGCTGCAGATGGAAAGAAGGCTATCGTTCTTGCCCAGCTAACCCGAGGTCAGGTCTTTGGTGAGGCGGCATTGATCACTGGTCTTGCAAGCTCTGCAAGCGTTCACGCGGTGGGAGCTGTAAGCGTATTTCGACTTTCAGAAGACCAAATGCCTGAGATTTTGGAAAAAATTCCGAGTCTGGCTTCCTATCTTGTTGAGTTATTTCGTGAACGTGTAAATTACAATATCGAAGCCATGATCTCGAGCTGGCGTTCGGGCGTTTCTAAGACCCTAAATCCTAAAGACGATTAATTCCAAATACCATCGAGGCATGCTAAATCATGAAATGTGGGCATCCTTTTGACGGCGCGATCATTATCTAAATCATATGATACAAGGCCGCTTTTTGAGAACTTAAGCTTTATTATTGAAAGTGGGGAGCGGATTGGACTCATCGGCCCCAACGGGGCGGGTAAATCAAGCCTCTTAAAGATTCTTTCGGCAAAGGAATCGGCCGATTCTGGTGAAATCATCTCCCCAAAAGCTACGCGCATCGGATTTGTGGAGCAGAGCCCAGTATTGGATGCCAGCTTAAGTGTTCGGCAAACTCTTGCAGGACCCGACACGCCGGAGGATGACTGGGAACGCCTCCTTAAGGCCGATGAGCTCTTATGGAAGCTTAAGCTCGATGTGGCGGGCCTGAAACCCGAGACTGTTGTTGGAAGCCTTTCGGGTGGCTGGAAAAAACGACTTGCGATTGCTCGAGAGCTAATGTCGGAGCCTGATATTTTGCTTTTGGATGAACCTACAAATCACTTGGATATTGAGGGCATTTATTGGCTTGAAAGCCTAGTAAAGGAGATGGCATCTGCAACGCTTACAATAACTCACGATCGAGCGTTTCTTCAGAAAGTTTCAACACGCATTCTTGAGTTGGATCGCCGAAACGTTGGGGGTATTCTGAGCGTAACCGGCAACTACGCTCGCTATCTGGAAATTAAATCAAGTTTAATGGAGGCCCAAGAAAATCGAGAGGAAATTTTGCGAGGTGTTTTGAGGCGAGAAACCGAATGGTTAAGGGCCGGCGTTAAAGCACGTACAACTAAGCAACAAGCGCGCGTTCATCGGCATGCGGAGATTAAATCTGCTGTGACAGAACTAGGTATCCGCAATCAAAAAGCGGAAATGAACATGGAGTTTCAGTCCGTTTCAAATGCTCCCAAGCGATTGATCGAAACCAAGGGGCTTGCAAAGTCTTACCCTGAGCGAGGCCTTATTTTTTCCGGTCTCGATATGATTTTGTCTCCTGGAGCACGATTAGGAATTATGGGCCCCAACGGTTGCGGTAAATCCACACTCATTCGCACGCTTCTCGGCCAGGAAAGGCCCGATAGGGGACGCATATTTTGGACCGAGCAACTGCAAGTGGCCTACTTTGAGCAAGGACGGGATCAGCTGGATCCGAAGTTGTCCTTGATCCAAACCGTCTGTCCCGCGGGCGACCATGTTTTCTATCGGGGAAGGCATATCCATGTGCGATCCTATCTCGAAAGATTTCTATTTCCTCAACAACAAATGGAGTTAGCGGTTGGCTCGCTTTCGGGAGGCGAGCAAAGTCGAATCCTATTGGCCAAGCTGATGTTGATCGAAGCGAATCTTCTTGTTTTGGATGAACCTACGAATGATCTCGATATTGCGACGTTAAATATTCTCGAGGATTGTCTTCTAGAATTTGATGGAGCTATTTTATTGGTAAGTCACGATCGATACTTCTTGGATCGAGTCGTGACTCAAATTCTTGCTTTTCCCACGGATAAGACTGAGATTACGAAAGGCAAATTGACGACATTTGCTGATTTGGCTCAGTGGGAGGCATGGCATAAAGCGATTGGCAATAAATCCTCCTCGCCATCGATCCAGATTCTTGAGACTCCAGCGACTCCTTCCACCTCCAAGTCATCATTAAACTCAAAGAATTTGATGAGAAAAATTGAAAAACTGGAAGCCGATTACGCTCGATTAGAAGACGAATGTTCGCTTCCCGTGAATCTTCGGGATATTCCTAAGCTCACGGAGATGGGGCGTAAAATGAACTCTCTTCAGGAGCAAGTTAAAGAGCTCTATCATACTTGGGAGTTGGCTGAGAAATGAGTCTTTCGTAGAATCATGATGTTTACGGCACCAGAAAAATTAAATATAAAATAAAAAGAGCTTCAATATACAGGTGGCAAAGTGTCGGAATCCAAAGGCTGCGCGTGCGAATCGCGATGAGACTAAAGATCGGGCTAGCAATCAACATTCCGAAAGCCTCGAGATCGGGCTTTATTAGGTGGTAGAGAACTTCGAATGAAGCCACCCAAAGGATGCTAATCGTGGAGGCATGATTTTCGACGATTGTGAAAGACGAATTCAAAATTTTTTTCAACCCGAACAATAGAAAACCTCGATGCAGGAAAGCCCAGCCAAAAAATGTACTCAGCGTAAACAATCCAAAGCGGCTCAATCTGGCGGCGACTGAGATGTGGGGGTTCGTATAAAAATCATAATACTCTTGGTAGGAGTCGTTCGATAGAATGAGCAGCATAACGATAGGTACTGAGACTACATAAATCCCTAGAAAAATAAGCCAGGCCTTGCTCATTGTGGGCTTCCCTAAACCTAATTCCTTAAATCGCCAGCCAAATACAAATTTGGCTATCAAAGGCAGGGCAACGAGGCGCAATACAAAAGCTATGAGGTTGAACGAATCCCAAATAACAAAATAAGGACCGTAATAGCGGCAGAGAAGCTGGACAGTTAGACCAATAATTATCAAAACAATGAGTTGTTTCGTGGCATCAAGCCTGGGTAGCTTTAAAGACATTGGCTTATGCTTCATGTTCTTAAGATAGATGTGCAAGGATTTTTTGAATGATTCATTGGAATGTTTCTCCCGCCTTATTTGAAATTGGAGGTTTTTCCCCTCGATGGTATGGGCTTTGCTTTGCTTTTGGTTTCGTTGTTGCCTATTGGATTCTTCGAGAAAAAGTCTTTCGCAAAGAGGCTTACAAAATTGAAGATCTAGACTCACTGCTCATGCATACTATTTTGGGAACTGTAATCGGCGCTCGACTGGGTCACTGTCTGTTTTATGAACCTGAATACTACCTGCATCATCCCCTCAAAATTTTATTTATTTGGGAGGGAGGATTGGCCAGTCACGGCGGAACAGCGGGGGTTTTGGTCTCTACCTATCTTTTTTTGAGAAAACACACTCAGTATACCTGGACTTGGCTTGTGGACCGAATGTGTCTGGTGATTGGGTTTGTTGCAGGGATGATTCGCGTGGGAAATGTGATGAATTCCGAGATCTATGGAAAGCCGACAAATTTGCCTTGGGCTTTTGTTTTCGAGCGAGTTGATCAAATTCCGCGACATCCGACTCAGCTTTACGAAGCCTTAAGTTACTTTGCGATATTTGTGTTTTTACAGATCTATTGGATGCGGGCCAAACATATTGGAAAGGGGGCGGTGTTCGGCTGGTTTTTTATTTTGGTTTTTACTTCAAGATTTTTCCTAGAGTTCACAAAAGAAGCTCAGGCCAGTTTTGAGATTGAATGGCCTATAAAAATGGGGCAGATCTTGAGCATCCCCTTTGTCTTAGCTGGATTATATTTTGTTCTTAAGAGTCGGAAGCTCGAGGATACTCGAGCCCCTTCGGGTCATCAGAAAAAGAGAAAGAAATCAAAAAAATCCTAGTTGCTCCTGAATTGATAGTGTGTGTCGCTAAGGCTAAAGACGCAGCCTTTGTTCTTTTGAGTCAGGGGGGGGCGAAGCTTCCAGACCGACACTGAAATAGGGAAAGCTGTTTCCTCTTTCAAGCGAGAATAGACTTCTTGTGCCAAGAACTCGATCGTTTGAAATTCCCTCTTATCCAAAAAGCCTTCGATGAGCTCGGCGAGATGAGCGTAGCAAATCGTCTCATCTAATTTGTCCGTTCGACAGGCTTCAGGAGTTTGTGGAAACTGAATATCCAAGCTGATACGGATGGCCTGAGCGTTCTTCCTCTCTTCTCTTTGACAGCCAAGGTAGACCTCAAACTCAAGCTCTTGAATCTTAAGGGACGAGCGAATCATGGACCTCAGGTAGCTAATTTGAATTGTTCTGAAAAGCGCCTTCTCGTAGATTCTTGCTATGACTCCAGAGGTCTCGATAAAGTTAGAAAATCGTCGCGAGGCTCTAAATAGCCTTCATAGGCTCATAAGAGAAATGGAGCCAAAAATCATTGGGGCCTTAAAAGAGGATTTGAATAAGAGTCTTTTTGAGGCTGTGGCGGGGGAGTTAGAGGCTTTAGCGGCCGAAATAAAATTCAGCCTCCGAAAACTGAACTCCTGGGTCAAGCCGATAAAAGTGGGAAAACCATGCTTATCCATCTCCCATTGGGGCTCCAAAAATTATATAAGACCCGAAGCTTTTGGGCGGTGTCTGATTATGGGCCCTTGGAATTATCCGTTTTATTTAATGCTCACACCTCTTGTGAGTGCTTTGGCCGCAGGGAATCGATGCGTTTTAAAGCCCTCGGAGATGGCGCCAGCGAGTTCTCGCTTGATAGCTGAAATGATCAATAACAACTTTGATTCTGAGCTTGTTCAAGTTGTGGAGGGTGATGTAGGCGTGGCTCAGAAGCTGCTCGATCAAGTCTGGGATTTGATATTCTTTACAGGGAGTCCGAGAGTGGGTCGCTATGTTATGGAAAAAGCTGCCAGGAATCTTAGTCCGGTCATCCTTGAACTTGGGGGTAAATCTCCCTGCATTTTGGATGAGACTGCAGCTCTTGGGCGGTCTTTGAAGAGAATTCTGTGGGCCAAGTTTTTTTGTGCTGGCCAGACTTGTGTTGCCCCGGATTATCTGATGATCACCGAAAAGGCTTGGGCGCAAAGCCTAGAATTGATTCCTTCGCTAATGGACCAACTTTTTCCTGCTGATTTTGTCCGTACAGAATTTGCTCATATTGTAAATGATAAGCATTTTGCGCGTTTGGAAAGGCTAATCGAAAACGAAAACGTTTTTCTAAGTTTAGAGCGTCGAGCTCAAGATCGATTGTTTGGGCCATGCATTATTGTGGAGCCAAGTCTTCAATCTCCGGTGATGCAGGAGGAAATTTTCGGGCCGATACTACCGGTCCTTAAGGTCGAGAGCGTGAATCGGGCCATCGCAATTGTTCGGTCTAAACCTAAGGCGCTCGCGCTTTACCATTTTAGTAAAAACAAAGAATGGATGAATCGAGTGGAGGAAAATTGCTCTGCCGGTGGCATGATGTTTAATGATGCGCTTCTCTATCTCACAAACTATCACCTTCCATTTGGGGGCGTAGGGATGAGTGGGATGGGCACCTATCATGGTTTTTACGGGTTTAAAGCTTTTAGTCATTGGAAGGCGGTTGAGAAGAAGGGATTCTTCCCGGACTCGAGGCTTCGTTATTGGCCCTATCCGGATCTAGCAAAGAGATCTTTTGTGCGGCGCTTTCTCTAGTGCAACAAAAGTTTACAATTTTTTTTTCATGACCCGTTTACAAAATTGAGACTCTAGGTACAATTTTTGTTTACGTGCTCTTTTAGTGGGAGGGACTAAGGTGACTGAGTCAAATCGCAAAAAACTATATGACTTTTGTAAGAAAAAGTTGGTTGATCTGAAAAATCAGCGCATTCAAGCGCTCCAAGGGCTTTCTGGGGAGCTAGCGGCTGATGCTTCGGGTGATGTGGCGGATCAAGCACGTCAATTGCAGGAAGAAGCAATGTCATTTGCGCGACGCGACAAAATTGCGACTGAGCTTCGTGAAATCGACGAGGCCCTGGGGCGAATTAAGGACAATACCTATGGCGTCTGCGAAGAAACGGGCACTCCAATAGAGGAAAAGCGCCTCAACGCTATTCCATGGACCCGGCTTAGCCTTGAGGGTGCTGAAATTCGTGAACTAGACGGGGAAGATCGCGAAGAAATCGGCTAATCGTTCCGGCTATCATTTTGGCTTTACAATTTTTTTTGGAGGACTAGAGCTAAGGGCAAATGTCCGAGACTCAGAACCCAAAGTCTTCCGCCAATTCAAAATCAAGCGCTAGTAGTATTGTATACTTTCGCAAGAGGACTTCTCGAGCGGCAGCTTTTTTGGTCTATGTAGAGGAAGCTTCGGAGATTTATTGTTCAGCCTTCGAGAGCCTTGATGAGGCTCTGGATTTTATGGAGACTAAGGAAGACGATTTGGCTGTAGCCTGCCATCTTTTCCAAAATCTCATTGTGGAAGAATTTTAACCACTGGGTTGGTATTTTTTATCCATTTCGTCCGATCCACCATCTCGCAGAAAGACCTCATGTTTAGTTTCCTGACTGTTGTGAATGCAGTAATGTTAATTAAATACGCTTATATTTCGAAGGGAAGCTGGACGTACTGTGCCTAACAGAAAAGTCATTTCAACTTTATTTTTTCTATTCGTATGGCTGTCAATATCGAGTTGGGCTCAGGCCAAACCTAGGTTGTCATGGTTAAGAAGTGCTTCAAAAAACAGTCTTGAGGATGCTGAGGTGATCGGATGGCATGGAACGGGCATTTTATCTTTAAAACGAGCGATGCATGATGGACACTGGATGACTCGACTGGAGCCTCATGGAGGTGAGCGAGCTCTGTATTTTTATCCACGCCCGCGCAGTAAGGCGATGCAGCCTTTTATGGAAGGGCGTGCGAATAGCCACTTAGGAATTGGGATTAGCGGTCGTGGTGATCCGCTTGCAGAAGCGGCGGAATATGCCGTAACAATCGGAAGGCCTCAAGCTGTTCTTCATGATTTGGGAATGGGATATACTGATGCTAATTTTGAGATCGCGCGAGACCTACTCAATGAGGTTGGTCTAATCGGCTCATTCACCAGAGCTCTTGAAAGACCGCATTATCCAATGAGTGCTTTTTTGAAGCGAGGAATGACAACAAATGATCTGGCGAGGGCGGTTATGAGTGGGCGAGAATCTGGAGGTATTGTCATCGGGTTTAAAGAGAGCATTCTAAGGAGCGGAAGCGGAATGATAGTCGATGGACCACTGTTTCGGCTGGACGATGGAATGCGTATCATTGTGAATTCTCTCAAAGGAATTCCAATCGAGCACATTCACGCTATCGAGTTTATTGGCGATTTTGAAAGGCGAGTTTTTAACAAGGCCTACTAGTTGTAAAAACTTTTTCTGTGCCCTGTGCTATGATTCTCCGCGTTTAAAAGGCGAATACCCGTTGGTCGTATCGGTGGCTACGCAATATAATCAGGTTTTTGTGCAAGAAATATCGGACACTTCCGCTAAGTATTTAGAACTATTGAGATCGTCTAAGGCCTGAATTTTGCAAGTATTTTGATCGACTTTGAGGCCTTATGCAGAGAGAGCGTTTTAACCTAGTCAGTTCAATTCTATTTATGGCTTGCGGTTTGTTACTCCAGACCGTTTCGGTTTGCGCTCAGACCGTTTCCTCCGACAGCTTGGCGGCCTATATTAACTATATAAAGAATACAAATTTGGTCGAGATTTCTAAAGAAAGCCTTCCTCGCTCGGGAAGGGTCTACAAAACATTTTTTGGAAATAATCCCAGCGCCAAGATCAAAGTCTATGCTCAGATTGGTGACGGAGCTACGATATCATCATCATCGAAACCGAATGGATTAATTGTGTTCGTCGACGAATCTAGCAATATGCCGAGAATTCTAGCTCGAGGATTTGTGAATAATGCAGGTCTCTTTGACGGACCCCTATATATTTTAGGATCTAATGGAAATCCGGATGTTCAGCTAGTTTTCAATAATGGAACTCTTAATCAAATCGCGACCAAAGGATTTGTGAGCGAGTTCAATGTTGACGAGCCACCCGTCATGGCCTCTGGAAATCACAAACTTAAACTAGAGGCCCATCGAATATCAGAACTTCGCGCGGCTTTAGAGGGTCGAGAAGATTTTAAAATAGCTTCCAAGCTCATTCCTAAACAAAAAACACGTATCAAAGAAAAGCTAATGGAGCTGCTATTCGATATAAGTAGACCGGATACCGTTGGGGAATTTGTGCCGAGTGCCAATACCGCGCTTAAGGTCGCCAATCTATTGCCGGCGGCAAGTGAGCTTACTTTGATAGGCGGTCAATCGGAGCAACAAGCATCCCGTGCAGGTATAAACGCCCTCCTGGCGCCTGGAACTCAAATCGACTTTAGAGATTCGGGCAAAGAGCTTACTGATGCGCGTAATTTTGAAGGCTCTCAATAATGACCATTAAATTTCATATTTCCCTTCTTGGCATGATGGGCCTCGGCTTTCAGAGTCTATGGGCATCGGTGGAGAGTCTGTCTAGCTTTCAATGCTATCAAGAAAAAGTCGGAGAAGGTCGGCAGGATCTCGGGGAACTTTCGGAAATTATCTCAGCTTTTGGCGTCAGTAATACCGCTAAAACTTATGTAAAAGTGGCTGACGAATTGAGCAAAGATGAAAATGTTCAGGCTCGAGCCTTTGATGATCAAATGCAAGTTTCCAGAATCGGGATTTATCAATCAGGAATTCTTTCAGTCGAAAGACCTGATTCGGGAGGGCTCCCTGCTGATTCAAATAGCAATGTTTCGGGGCCCGTGGAAACTCAATACTATGGAATCAACCTATTCACTCTAGACAAGAACGAAGACGACAAATTGAAACAAAGTTTTATAAATTATGCGACTCAAATCTGTTCCAACGAGCAATTTCCTTTTGCGACGGCATCCGACTGCGGAAGGGCGGCTTGGAATCGCTATCAAAACTATCAACAACTTTATAACCAGAATCAAGGCGCTATCGACGAAGCTGTTGCTAAATTTGGAGGTCAAATTGCCAATGGGCAAAATGTCGACTCGAAGGAGTTTCGAGACTTTTTCTCTGGGCGTCGTTTCAACCCAGACCCAGTCACTCGGACGCATCTTCAGTATGGATTTTCGAGATTAATTAATTTAGCTCCCGTATTTCCTGAGCCACACAACAGGGCCTATATTGAGGCGGCAAGTCTCAATGATCCCAGCCTGCTTTCTCAGCGTGGAAGAGTGCAGAGGAATAGCCGTGGCCTGCCTTATGCTGTCTGGATTGAAGTTTCCGAAGGTTCGGAAGTACAAAGGTATATGGCTCCGATCGTCAATAATCCATACAGCCGTCAGCCTGCTGCGCTGAATCCACTTTGGATCTATGTTCTCCAAGCCGACAGCACGCGGGAAGAGTGGAACAGGCGAGTTATGGAGTGGGGCGAGAGCCTATAGGACATCGTTAGAACAGGACTTTCGGGACTCGAGGCTGTTCGCTATACTTATACAATGAACCGCAAAGTTCTCATCGTCGACGATGAGCCAGAACTTCGAGATATTTTTAAACAAGTTCTGGAATCCTATGGTTTTGAAGCTTTTGGAGCCTCCAGTGGAAGGGAGGCTATCTCCGTCGTCAGTCAAGAGTCTATCGAAGCGATTATCAGTGACGTTCGGATGGCCGATGGTAATGGCTTGGACTTTCTAGACTATATTCGAAACATTAGTGGCGAAAATTTGCTATTTATCCTGATGACAGGCTTTTCGGACATTCATCCGGAGCAGGCTTACGATCGAGGAGCTTCCGCTTTACTCAAAAAGCCCATGGAGCCAGAGGCTGTTGTTCAGTGTCTCAATCAGCTTTTGAGGCTCAGTAAAATTTCTCAAAAATTACGCCCACCCCGATACGCTACAAGTCTTTCTGTTCTCCTTCAAGACACGGGCAAGGCTGACGAGCAAAAAGGTCAAATTCAAAATATTAGTCGTTCGGGCTTTCTTGTGTCGATCGATGAATTGTCGATGAATCTAAACGAAGAAACTCAATTTAAAATATTGTTTAAGAACAATTCAGACGCCTTAGAAGGGCGTTGCACGCTTCGACGGATATCCTATCCAACAAAGTTTCAAAAGGATCATCAGGCTGGGTTTGAGATTTGTGACATGAGCGAGACCAGCAAAGAAATGCTCTTTAAATTGCTTCGACAATTAGAAGACAATCTCATTCCGATTATTTAATTCTTTTAAGTATTTCTTGCGAGCATTCTAGCGAGCGAGATCTTTAAATTTATTTTTTAATAAATTCGTCGTCGAAAATCCTTCTTCAAGACGAACGATATGAATCCTACCGCCCAATTCCTTTATGAGGGGGGCTTCGATACAATTCTCCCCATATTCCGAGCCATTGACATGAACATGGGGGCGAATAAGTTTTAAAATTTCAATGGGCGTATCCTCTTCAAACAAAGTTACAGCATCTACTTCCCGATAGCTTGCCATCATTCGAACCCGAGCATTTTCTGAATTCAAAGGACGAAGAGCGCCCTTATAGCGGCGTATAGAATTATCTGTATTGAGGGCAACAATCAAAAAATCGCCTTGTGCTTTAGCTTCTTGAATGATCTTCCCATGCCCTTCATGTAAAATATCAAAACTTCCGTTAAGGCTGACGATTTTCTTAACCTTTCGTAGGCTCTTAAGATGAGCTTTCAATTGAGATGATTCAATAAATTTCGACTTCCATGTATCATTCAAAATAAAGATTGCAGCTTGAAGCAAATCCTTAGCGACAAAGTCTGGTCGCAAATCTTGGACTTGCCCAATTCTTTCCATCGCTGCTCCAGTCAACAAAAGTATCCCCGGCAGGGCTGAATTTCTCGCGAGTCCGATGTCAACTATTTGATCGCCCACGACCCACGATGATTTCATATCAACCGGAAAATCCTGACAAGCCGCTTCAATCATTCCGGGCTGAGGCTTGCGATGATGCGAATTCTCCTCAGGCAAATAAGGGGCATGATAAATTTGCTTAATCGATATCCCATTCTGAAGAAATTTATTCTTCAGAGCCGCATGGAAGTCATTCATTTGCTCCAAACTAAAAATATTACGATGAAGACCCGATTGATTAGTTGCAATAATAAACTGATATCCATGGGCTTGCAAAGTCTGGAGACCTTCCAAAGCGTTTGGAACAATCTCAAGGTCTTCGACTTTGTAGGTATAGCCGTGATCAACATTTAGGGTTCCATCCCGATCAAGAAAAATGCACTTCAAGCTGGAATCTCTTCCAAGCGAACAGGAGCTGTGCCGAGTTTTCCTACCTTAATACCGGCCGCTTTATTGGCAAAAACTGCTGATTCTCGAAGACTCATGCCAGAGCAATAACCTAAGCACAAAGCCGCGACGGCCGTGTCACCAGCTCCCGAAACGTCGTAGACTTCTCGGGCTTCGGTTTGGATAACCAAGGCTTCCTGGTTTTTTTCAAAAAGGCACATGCCTTTATCTCCAAGAGTAATCAGAATGTGCGCACCCAAATTTGCCTGCAGCTGTTTTCCAGCTTTCAAAACATTTTCATGACTTGATAATTTGTAACCCACCATGGCTTCGGCCTCTTTACGATTGGGGGTGATCATAAAAGCCCCTCGATACCACGCTTGATGATCTGGCTTAGGATCAATGAAAACCAATATATTGTTTTTATGGCAATGCTCAAAAATATGCTTCATAAGATTTTCGCTAATAAGGCCTTTCGCGTAATCTGAAACCAGCACAGCATTTAGTGAAGTTGCGGCCTTGAGATCCTGAACAAGATTGTTCTGTTCTACGACCTCAAGAGCTTTCAGTTCTTCATAATCGATTCGAAGCAATTGTTGACTCTGTCCAAGGACACGAATTTTTTGAGTTGTGCGACGCCCTTCAATCGATCTAAGGCCTCTAACATTAATGCCAAATTTTTTAGATTCATTCACCAAAACATCCTTAGCTTCGTCAGCACCCGTCAAACCAAATAATAGAGCGCGCCCGCCGAGAGTTGCGACATTCGCCGCCGTGTTTGCAGCGCCGCCCGGCACAAACTTTTCTCCCGTTACCAGGGTAATCGGCACAGGAGCTTCGGGCGAGATGCGCTCAACCTCTCCAAAGATATACTTGTCGAGCATCACATCCCCGATTACCGCGATACTTGTTTTGGAAAATGGGTTCTGTAATTTGTGCATTTTAAGAAAATTCCCGATCAATGATTTCGCAAATACAATGATAAGCGGCAATATGACATTCTTGAATTCGAGCCGTCTTGTCGCTCGGCGCAACAATGGATACATCGCAATGTTCTCGCAAGGTCCCTCCGTCCTTTCCGGACAGAGCAATTGTTTTAAGGCCGAGCTCCTTAGCCTTTTTTGCCGCTTTCAATACATTCTTTGAATTTCCAGAAGTCGAAATACAAAGCAAAACATCTCCGAGTTTTCCTAGACCTGACACTTGTCTTTCGAATACGGAGTCATAATCATAGTCGTTTGCCCAAGCGGTCAAAAACGAGGAGTCCACGCTTAAGGCGATAGCGGCTAATGCGGGACGTTCGGATTGAAATCGCCCCATGAGTTCCGCGGCAATGTGCTGGCTGTCAGCCGCCGATCCACCGTTTCCACAAATGAGAAGTTTTCCGCCATTCTTCAAGCACTGAACCATAAGTTGAGCGGCCTGAACAATTTGAGGAGCGGAATTGATAAATTGAGCTTTTACTTTAAGGCTCTCTTGGAGGCTGGCCTCGACTGCTTTTAACATACCCCAACGAATTTAATCCAAGCAAGGGAGCTGAATCCAGCGTCTAAACACGAGATTTCCGCTATTGGGGCTAAAAGCTTTCATGCTAGCTTTTGGCTATGACTTTTAACCAAATTCGACTGGTCGATAAGTACGTTGGCCTGCCTCTTTGCTTTATCTTCAGCTTGTGGCGAAAGCTTGTGGGGCGCTGGTTTCCCAGGGAAAAGAATGCGACACCCAAAAAATTGCTGTTCATTAAGCTGATTGAGCAGGGGAGTAATATCATTACTTACGACGCCATCCAAACGGCCAAGGAAAGGCTGGGGGATCAAAACGTCTATTTTTGGATTTTCGAAGAAAACAAGCCGGCATTGGACCTTTTAAATGTGCTTCCTCAATCGCAAATTTTTTCGGTTCGAAATTCCAATCTATTCTATTTTGCTATGGATATTTTGAATTCCCTTCGCAAGATTTGGAGTCTTAAAATCGATTGTGTTGTGGATCTTGAATTTTTTGCAAGAGCCCCGGCTTTGCTGACTTACCTTACGGGCGCCGCAATTCGGGTTGGCTGTCATCGTTACACGAGCGAAGGGCCTTATCGAGGTGATTTGATGACTCATCGAGTTCAATATAATTTCTATATGCATACCTCTAAATTTTTTCGTTTATTGCTTGAAGCAGCCTTTCAAAATCCTTCGGATACGCCGCTTGTAAAAGAAAATTTAGAAAAGATTAATATTCGTTTGGGCAAGTTCGACTGCCACGCGGACGAAGAAATGAGGCTTCGAAGAATTTTAGAAACTGAACGCAAAGATATATTTAAAGGGCCGATTGTTTTGTTAAATGCCAATGCCTCCGATATGATTCCCATTAGAAAATGGGAATCCAAAAAGTATTTGGAATTAGGCCGGCGGATCATGGAAGCCTATCCAAATTCCACAATAGTATTAACGGGTGCGCCCAGCGAAAGAACTCTTATTGATGGACTTTGCCATGAATTCAATTCCAATCGAGTTATTTCTATGGCAGGCAAAACCAGTTTTCGGGAGCTTATCATTCTTTACACACTAGCGGATTTATTGGTGACCAACGACTCTGGTCCGAGTCACTTTTCAAGTTTGACGGATATTCATACAATCACTTTGTTTGGACCCGAAACACCGCAGCTCTACGCTCCTCTTGGCCAAGGTAAAAAATTTATATGGTCTCAGTTGGCTTGCTCACCTTGCGTGAATGTTTTTAACCATCGTTTCACGCCCTGCACGAACAATCGTTGCATGCAAAGTATAAAAGTTGATCAAGTTTTTGCGATGGTCCAGGAATCAATGGCAGAACGAGGGATTCAGGCAGTTTCTGAGAATTCTGATTCGCAACGTAGCCTTCAGTTTTCTTGATGAAAGTAAGCCAAAAAGATTTCGCAATTGGCTTGGCCTGTCTTTTTAGTTTCTTGCCAACGCTTTTTGCTCCCATCATGCATGTGGACGAGGGTGTTTTTATTAGTCTGTCTGATTACGCTCAAACGGGTGAGCTTTATTCGAAATTTACTGATCTTAAACCGCCATTACTGTTCTTGCTTTACCATTGGCTTAGCTTAGGCCTTCAAGGATTGTGGGCTTTTCATGTCTTTCAGATACTTGGGCTCTGCCTTGCAGCTTGGTCCCTCAAAAGATTTCTTAGCTATTGGATTTCTGAGGAAGCCGCCTTTATGGCGGCCTTTATTTTTGCTCTATGCTCGGGTCGAATTGATTATGGAAGTGGAATGCCCGAGAGGGTTTTAATGCCATTCATTCTTGTTGCAAGCTATTTGTCTGTATTGATTCTTCAATCAACTAAGCTAAATACAAAATATATTTTAGCAATAGGTGTTGGACTGCTCGTGGGCGCCGCCTCTCTAATTAAGCAGCCGGGAGGTTTGCTGGGTGTTGGCGCTTTGTGCTGCCTTCTTATGGATCGCTTTCGGTGGCGACTTGTCATCCTCAGTGGAGCGGGAGTACTCATCAGTCATATTCTGGTCTTTGGCCTCATCGGAACAAGTCCCGAACTCATCTGGAAAGAAGCCTATACCATAAACTTTGGCACTTATATGCACGTTCAGATGGATCACCGCCTACAGTGGATGGATCGATTGGTTAATTTGCTTGGAAACTATGGCATTGAAATACCCGCCCTTATTTTGGGGGGGCTTTACGGCTTTAAAGAGTCGGTTGCTTTCGTATGTTTAAAAAGACAACAACTGCTTAAGTTTCTTGAAGGACGCTTTATTTTACTTTCACTTATTCTAATTTGTTTTAGTGCTTTGGCGATCTCACTTGGGGGTCGATTTTATTCCAACTATCATATTATGAGTTTTTTTGGATTAGCCTGCCTTATGGCACTTGGATTGGAGTTTTCAGAGCATCGAAAACCTATTTTCATTGTCTTACTAAGCCTGGCTATTATCTCCAATTTAGTTTTTCATAGCCTTACATTCTATAGGCTCGCAACCGATCAATTCAAAGATTGGGATTCTGAGGTTCAAGCCTTGAATGACAAAATTCTAAAGCTGTCTGATTCAAGTGATAGCCTTTGGATTAATCATGGCTTTGGCTATTTATACCACTCGACTCGTCGGCGGCCCGCCGTAAAATTTATGCATTTCATGCATAATCTTCAGTATGTGGATGTTTGTCTTTTAGGGGACGGTCAAATTTCTGGCTTACGCCAAAATCCCAACTATGAACAAAGTATTAGAGAGCTTAAAGAAAACAAGCCTAAGCTAATTTTCTGGGCGTCTCGGCATAAGAATTCTTGTACGGACAGGCTGAAATTGGAGATCTTTCCTGAGATCCAGAACTTGCTGGAATCATCCTATGAAAAGATTTCGGAGCAAAGCTTGGGAAGCCTCTATCGGCGCCGATTCTAGCCTGTTTGTGGGCACTCAAATTGCAATATCTAAGGCTATGAGCTTTTCTCTTCGAAAACAAACTTGGTATCTCCTTAGCCTTCTGGCTGTGAGCCTTTTGACTTACAGCTTCGAAACAGGTCAAGCCTTAGACTTGCGAGACAATGACGAATACTGGGCTTACAAGATAGATATTCAGGATCAAATGATTTCCGATTGCCACATTCTAACAACCGAAGAATTGGAAGGTTGTCAGCTACATCGAGAAACTGGTCAGCTCGTTAATGTAGCTTGCTTCCGAAAGGACGCCGATGGGAAAATGAAAACTATTGCGCAATTACGTGTTCATGATGTGGAAAACAATTGTTGGACCGAAAGAGATTTGGTTTTTCTTCAAAATGCTTCCGTTTTAATTGAAGACTCAAGCCTCGAAGGATTTCAAAAATCACTCAAGTCTTTTTTTCATTGGATCTAAAGCCGGCGGAAGCTCAATAGTGGTACTAAGCCGCGTATCGCCTTTTTACAAAACGAGGAAATTGCCGATTCTTTAGAAGTCTCGAGTGGTGTGCGTCGTGGCATTAATCGACGAGTTTGATCATGATAGAGTGAATCTCCAAACCGAACGCGAAGATACAACGGAAGAGCCAGTCCTACGGCCACCGCAGCCTGAAGGCCCCATCCGATTAGTTCCCCGCTACTGATGCGAACAGAGTCAAAGCTGGTCAGGCTGTGAAAGACATTCGAGCTAATCGCACCCAACGCCAGGGCACGCCCGATAAAAATAATTACCGATGGGATCGTTTCTAAACGAAAGCGCGTGAATTCCGAAAGTTCCCCTCGGGCATCCATCCGCGCGGAGATTACCTGAATCGCTCCCAAAGAAGCGGTCATCGCGGCCGTATTGATAAGTAAACTTTTAACCAAAAATTCAGACAAGTTGATGGAGGGCGGGTAGACTAATGCGCGTTCAGCCGCGACTAGAATGCTCGCGCTTATAATCGGAATCATCGAATTCACGACTAGACTTCCACCGATTCCAAATCGATTCCAAAAAAGTTTCCATCGATTGCTATATTTAATAAACTGCCGGTCTACCAAAAATACGGAAGCCGCTTGAAACAGCCCGGGTCCTGTTTGGCCCGAACCTATATATGTGGCTAAGGAGCTTAAAATCGGCAGACTACGAATCCGCCACTTCATCCAAGTTGAATACGCGCCCTGCTGTCCAGGAAGGGGATCTCTAGAATTTGGCAAACTCCCCTGGCTCAGAGCTTCTGTTAAAGGTCCAGCTTCAAAAATTACCATCATACCCTGATGGTGCGCGCGACTTTGTGCTTCTTTTATCTCGGCCTTATCCTCCAGGCCTGGAATTTGTATCTTATCAGCAGGCAGATCAGGATAAACGGCGCGCGATTCGTTCCAAAGCTCAGTTACATTTACTTTGGCCCCAAAACGAAAACCCATAAATCTATGATAGTGCTCCAAAAGCCTTGCTTCGGGACTTTGAATAATTGTTATGAAACCGAGCCCAGATTCGCTCAAGCGTTTGTTTGCGGCGGAGATTGCTGTCTCATAATGAAATACAGAAACTTCGATATCTCCCACTAATTCACGAAGAGCTTCAACACTCAGATCGGCGTCTGATGCGGCCACTTGGGCATCGCTCAAATCATCCGCAAACTGTCGAGAACGAAAGCTAATTTGAGCCGTCCCGGGACCGGATCGAGAATCCATAATTTTAACGATATCGGATTGCAAGCTTGCTACCAGCTTGCCAAACAAAAGCGCCCTTGAATCTTCTTCTTGCTCTTGAGCCCAGACTTTTGAAATTGAAAAACAAGTCAAAAAGCCTAGTGCCAGTAAAAATACCCTCACAGAAAGGCAATCGATCAGAACTATTTTAAGAAGTCCAGGATCAATTCATCCCCGGGGAGGCTATCACTTAAAGGCCCAAATTTATCTTTGTAGAGTCGACAGCTTTTAAAGTTAAGCAACTTGGAAGCCTCACAAAACTTTCCAAAATTTCCAGAAGGGAAGGCGTGGCCAAGTCTAGGGTCCTGGCAAAACTTTAAGTCCTTCTGAGCGTAACATTGCGCCTCTGCTTCGGATATCTGGGGCTTCCACTCAAGAGATTTAATTTTAGCCACCTGAGCTACAAAATTCTCTGCCGAATCACCGATCCAAGAGCGAGCGCTTATTTTTATTTTCGGATAGACCTCAAGCAGGACGTCCTCTAAGCAGCCAGAGGAACGCCCTCCTTTGAATCGAAAGCACTTATCTTTTTGGCCATGAATCTGAAGAATGCGTGTTTGCTTCAATGCGAGATCACAACCAGAGTCTTTAAGTTCAGAAATCTTAGGGAAGCCGCCAACGGCAATTAGATTTTTGGGAGGCTTTGCGCACGCAAGACGATATGCCATGGCGGCTCCGTCAGAAAATCCAACATAGGTGAGTTCACTAAAATTAATCCCAAGAGATTTTTCTTTGGCGACCCATTCTGGAAGTTGTTTCAGATAGGCCAGCTCTGCGTCAGATGAAACTTTCAAATCCTTGCGTTGGCAACATTCTCCAGCTTGCCATACAGCTGTGGAATATTTCTGAAACTGTGTATCCGTACGATGCGGGTAAGCTATGACAAAGTTAGCCTTGAGTAAGTTTTCGTGTAAGGGGCTTATCTGGCGGAATTCATCACCCGAAAATCCTGCCCCGCTTAGGATGACAACTAGTTTAGAGTGTTTGCTTGATGCTGATTCTGGCAGGTAAATCTCTGTTGCAAAAGTCTGAGAGTTGCCGTCAGCCTTCAAATTTTTATTTAAGCTACTTGGTGCATCACCAAAGTTTTCAACTGATTGTCCGATGAGGAAGATCCCAAACACTAGGCCAATCATTCGATTTTCTTCCTTCCATCTTGAGCCATACCGCTATATTGAAAAGCTTCTCCGGATTCTGCGACCCGAATGGAGGAGAGTGGCATTTGACCAAAGTCAATAGCTAGTCCACTCTGTAAAGCACCAGATTTCCATATGATTGAAAATTGGCTCTCGGTTGTATTGTACGAATATTCGCCAGCTTTCAATTTTCCAAAATCTGTGGGGAGGTAGCGATTAAAAAAATTATCTTCATTTGGCTCAGATTCACCTGGCTTCCAAGCTCGCACGGCGGATAAGGCACCATCGGTTTCAAAAAGCAGGCTGCCGATACTGATGATGACGGTAGCATCTGGAGGCTCATCGGGGTCGTAATTTGAAACAGTTTTTCCTTGAATGAGGATATAATATTCCCATAAGTGACTAGTTCTTTTGCGGAAATAAATTCCGGCGGACAATTCCTCACCGACGTCATTGATCATCTTAAAATCTTTGTTATTATTTGAAGTGCCCGTAGCCTTGGCAAAGCTCGTGCCGTCGAACATGGCCGTACTTGATTTGGCGGCGACAGGTAGGATGAAGCTAAAAGCCAAAAGCTCACTCGCTTTGGGGGCTAAGTAAACAACGGCAGCTTTTTCAAATTTGCAGTTGTTAAAACTAAGAACGGCTTTATCTCCAAAGAGGCTTCGAATTTGCGTTAGCATTTGAGACTCAACTTGATGGGATGATTTGTCGTTCATTTCAATTTTGCCGAGCTGGGCTTCTTCAGCCTTGAAATCCTCACAGGTCATGAGTTGGGCAGCTGAACTTTGTGAGATGAGCAGGCTGGATAGAATGAAATTAAGCATCCATCCATTTAAGGGAAAAGCGGTCCGGCATGGAAGGCTTTTTCGCCGAATCTTTAAGTTGGTATAATTTAGCTCGATTGGCTAGGGGCGCCATTACTTGATGCACCAAAATGGAAGAATAATCTTGCACCGCCTGACGTTTTCCACCGACCAAAAGATAGGCTTGAGATTGTATTAGTTCCTTAAATTTCTGATAAACAGCCGGCTTTAAAACCAAATTCAAAAATCCAGTCTCATCTTGAAGTGTAATAAAAAACATTCCTTTAGCGGTAGGTGGGCTCTGCACTACTTCGAGGCTGCCAAATACATAAACATTTTCGTTGTTTCGTCTCAGGGAAAGATCTTTCGCCGCGCAAAGCTTAGAAGAAGGAATAGCGTAACTCCAATAAGATTTTTTTATCAGACTTACTGGATGCTCTCGAAGAGTGCTCTCTATGAATTCAAAGTCGAGCATCATTTGCTCAAGTGGATTGGCGACCGAAAACCTTGGAGCTTTAGCCCGGGAATATTTTAATGAATCTTTTTGAGATTCCAAAGCTTGCCAATAAACGGGACGGCGTTCTTCATCGTCGTAGCAGGCTATAGCTAAAGCTGCTCGCTCATCCACATTAAAGATTAGCAGATTAGGATCTTTTTTCTTTCGCGATTCAATAAAGGCTTCAACATTTTCTTTTTTCAAGCCTCTTACTGATCGGAAGCCTAACCGAACAGCCCATTGTTGGGACTTCAGCTGTTCAAGACGATGCTCCCACAAGGATAACTCTAGGTTCACCGGAAGAATGGCGATATTTTCTTGTCTAAAACTCGAAAGCAAGACATGCCGAGAATAAAAGCCTAAAGGCATGGAGTTTAAAAGTGCACATAAAAAAACAGCCGGGTAGTGAGCCTTCAAATACGCGGAAGCATAGGTAAGAAGAGCAAAGCTCGCCGCATGAGATTCCGGAAACCCATATTCCCCAAAACCTAAAATCTGCTGACAAATTCTTTTAGAAAAATCCTCAGCAATGCCTTTTGTCACAAGGCGCTGACAAATATCTTCAGCAAAACTTTCTAGATTCCCAGATTTCTTCCACGCCCCCATAGCGCGCCGAAGCTCATCTGCTTCCCCGGGGCTATAGCCGGCGACTTCGATGGCCATTTTCATAACTTGTTCTTGAAAAATGGGAATACCCAAAGTTTTTTCCAAAATTGGCTTCAAAAGAGGGTGGGCATATTCTACTTTTTCTAAACCCATTCGACGCCGAAGATAAGGATGAACCATGCCACCCTGAATCGGCCCTGGCCTTACAATCGCCACTTCAACCACAAGGTCATAAAAGTTTCGCGGGCGTAAGCGAGGGAGCATGCTCATTTGAGCTCTTGATTCAATTTGAAAAACTCCCATTGTTCGAGAAGTTTGAATCATATCGTAAGTCTTCGAATCATCATGAGGAATTTGATGCAACTCTAAATCCGCAAAGCCATGCTCTCGAAGTAAATCAAAAGACTTTCGAAGACAGCTGAGCATTCCAAGAGCCAAAAGATCAATCTTCAGAAGACCAAGCTTTTCGATATCGTACTTATCCCACTGAACAACACTTCGATTCTCCATTCGAGCCGGCTGAATCGGACTGATTTCATCCAACCGATCCTGACAGATGATCATGCCGCCGGTATGCTGACCAAGATGCCGAGGAAAGCCTTTAATAGCCTTGGCGAGGCGAAAAAGTCTGGCAAGGCTTCTGTCTTCTGTAGATTGATCAAGAACAGCCTCTCGCCAGCGCGAACGTTTCGATAAAAGCTCCAAAACATCATCCCCAACACCCAGAGCTTTGCCCACATCTCGAAGGGCAGAACGTGTGCGATAAGTGATTAAAGTGGCCACCATTCCGGCCCGATGTCGACCATACTTTTGATAAACATATTGAATAACCTCCTCTCGGCGCTCATGCTCAAAATCAACATCGATATCAGGAGCCTCGTCGCGTTCTTTGGAAATGAATCTTTCGAATAAAAGATTCATTTGAACAGGGTCAATACTCGTAACTTCCAATAGATAACAAACAATCGAATTGGCGGCTGAACCTCGCCCCTGACAAAGAATTTTTTTGGAGCGGGCAAAGGCTACAATATCCCAAACAGTTAAAAAATAATCTTCATACTGAAGCTCTCGAATCAACTTAAGTTCATATTCCAATTGAGCCAAAACTTTCGACGACGCGCCATTTGAATAACGTTGTTGAAGGCCCAGTTGGCAAAGTTCTCTCAAAAACTCTGGCGCTTTTTTTCCTGCTGGCAACCATTCCTGGGGGTAGTGATAGCGAATTTCAGATGGGCTAAATTGGCAGCTTTCAGCAATTTTTAAATTATGGAGAAGATATTCTCTTGGAACTTGATAGCGCTTGAGATCTTGAAGATTTTTTAAGTAAGCCTCCGCATTAAAGCTTGGCAAGATTTCGGATAATTTTTTATTTTCACGAATGGCCTGTAAAACTTGAAAAACTTCAAAGCGATTCTTTTCATGAAAAAAAGCATCCCAGGTCCAGGCTAGCGGAATTTCTTTTGGTAGATTCTCCAGCCATTTTTTCATTTTATAATCGGCGTCGACCTGGAAGCGCTTTGTTACAAGTTGAGTGGGCTGAAGATCTCTTAATATTTGAAGCTCACTTTGGCTTGGAAAATCTCGAGGAGCTAAAAGGCATTGTGTATGTTGCGGATGAACCCATTCCATAACCTGCGAAAGACTTGGTGTAGAGCTTAAAGAGATCAATCGGCAAATATTCTTGTAACCACGAAAGTCTTTGGCCAAAAGTATCAAAGAGAAGTTAGCGACTTGAATTTCGCTCCCAACAATAAAATGAAGTCCTAGTTCTTTGGCCTTATCATAAGCTCGAACCATTCCATAAAAACCCCCTCGGTCGCAAAGAGCTAAAGATCGATAGTTAAGCTCCTTAGCTCTTTGAATCATCTCCGCTGGTTGGGAAGCGCCTACCAAAAAAGAAAAACAAGATTTGGAACAAAGTTCAGCGTAGGGAATGGTGTTATTAAAGCTCCTCATTCCACAACACCTTGCTTGAACCACTCTGACTTTTCGTTTTTAAAAATCCACAGCCAACGGCCTTGAGCATGTGTAATGAAATAATCTCGCTCGCAGTGATCGCCCTGCACGTCAATCCAGGCCAAGCGCTCAGTAAAATAAATTTTAGAATTAGGCGGAGTTATTTTTTGTGGCTTCATTTGAATCAAGGGGCGAAAGGAAAACCGCCTTTCTAAGTGCAAAACTTGGCTCGGCGCCTTCCGGGCCCAAGATGTTTCCGGAACAAATGAGGGTAAAAGTTCTGGTTGAAACGACTCAAATCCCAAAGATTTGAGTCGTTCTGCTAATTCCATCCAAGAAAGAGAGGAGGCTTGCTCTTTATTAAAAAGAGAAAGTTGAATGGATCGTTTGTGATAGACAGGTTTAAGACTTAGTCGAATTCTCGAAAGAGGAGAAAAAAATTGAAACCTCTGAAGGCGATCCTCCAGAAGCCTAGAAATCCAAGCGATGTTTTTTGACAAAAGGGGTTGGTGTCGAAATTCCAAACTCAAGCTTTGATCTTCCTGAGAATCCCAACTGCTTAAGTTTAGGGACATCTCCTCGATGCAGAGATCAGGCTTTTGTTCCGCCCAGTGGCCAAGGATTTCGGAACACTTAAATACGAGGGGCTGAAAATTCGTCAGCTCAAAGTCTGGGTCAAAAGTTTCTTCCAAGACAACGCTCTCCCCATAAGGTATCCATCGCCATTCGGATATCCCAGGATTTAAAACGCATTTAAAAAAATCCGCCCAAACTTTTCCAAATCGAGATTGAATTTGTGAGTGGGGGAGTCTACGAAGCTGCCCCACTTTTTGGATGCCCAAACGGGAGAGATGTGAAAACAGCTTTTCAGAAGCTTTGGCGCCCACTTTGTCATGATAAAAAGCATGATATTTCTTTGCGAAGCTTTGAAGCTCTTTCATTCCAGAAAATAAATTAATTTTCTCCACCCGAAGGACCAGATCCCATGCCGTTGGAGCGATATGAATATTTTTATTTTTTTGAAGTTTATCTTTCCAGAAATGATGGAAGCATTCCAAATCATAAAGCCAATAGTCACAAAACTTCATGCAAGTGGGAGAGAGATTTTGAAAATTTAGACTTAAGGCAAACATTTATTTGTCCGCACAAGTTCTAAATAGTCTGCCGAAAAATATTGGGGTTTTAGCAGCCCACCCTTGGACCACCAAACTTTATAGCGATGATGAGAGAGCTGAACATGAATACGCTCTTGGCAGGATGAAAGTGGATAGGCCTCTATAAAAATAAGACAAATTTTTGAATGTCGAAGAAGCTGTTGCAAAAAGCAAACTTCAGCCTCTTTGAGTTTAAGGTTATCAAGAATCCAAACATCAAAGGATTGAGAAGCATAAAGTTCTCGCCATAGAATGCGATAGCGTTGGCGCTCAGGGCATTCAACCCCCAAAAGCTGAAGTCCACGATCGTGAGCCAATTGCCAAAGAAGGGGGGCATCAATATTCCACTGAGGGCTGAGCCATACCAAGTTCTTGGAGGCGCTTGGTAATAAAGAGAAGAGAACTCGTCGGCAACCACTCCCGTCTTTTCCGATAAGTTGGATAAAGCGGGAGGGGTTTTTGCGAATATTTTTAATCTGAAACTTTTGTAGTTGCACAAAGGCTTCTTCTTCGATTACCATACATTTGTATGGTATCAGATCCTGGCACTTTGTCATCCCAACAACGTCGAGTGTATGAGTTTGTTAAGGATAGCTTCTACCGGAACGGATCCATGCCCACCTTGCGTGAAATATGCCACCATATGGGCTGGAAGGCCGTTGGCAGCGCGCAAGATGTTATCCAAGCCCTAATTGAAAAGCACAGGCTTTCTCGCAGCCCACTGAAAGCTCGTGGCCTCCAGCTGGTCGATGGCCCTTCTTTCCGAAACATACCCATCCTAGGCTCTGCACCCGCAGGTCGAGCCCTGGAGGCCATTGAGCACCACGAAGGAGATGCCATTGTTCCTGACTTTATAAGAGGGCCTGTTTTTGCTGTTCGTGTGATAGGGGATAGTATGAAAAACGCTGGCATTGAAGACGGCGACTTGGCCATCGTCAGCCAAACAGATAGTGCCGAAAATAAAGATATTATCGTTGCTTTATCTTATGGCGAAACGACTATTAAACGTTTGGTCAAAAAGGGGCGCGAAAATTGGCTCTATCCAGAAAACGATGCTTACAAACCGAGGCGAATTGATGATCCTAGCTTCCGGGTACTTGGTAAAGTTATTGGACTCCATCGCTACTGGGAAAACTTTTGAAAGCACCTACAACAAACATTCTAAAGCTGACGATTCATCTACGACCCAATTCTAAGAAGGAAGCGATCGAAAAGATTGGTGAAAACGAATATAAAATAAAAGTTTCAGCGCCAGCTGTCGATGGAAAGGCCAACTCTAAACTTATTAAACTTCTCTCAGAGTCTTTTGGTTGGAGGCCATCGTCGATCAGTATTTTGAAAGGTCACACTTCTCGAAAGAAAATAATTCAGGTCGAGTGCGATTAACAATGGTAATTGATGGCATTGAGACCACATCATTTCCCGGTCTTTCGTAGAGTCGGAGGCGCCGCCATGTGCCTGGCATTTAAAGCTCGTGCCGCAACAAAAGATATTGATGCCATCTTCGAACCAAGCTCGGAAATTCGGAGCGCGGCTCGAAAGGTGGCCGAAGACTTCTCTCTCTCTTCAGATTGGCTTAATGATGCGGCCAATGCTTTTATGAAACCTCTGGATAAACGGCGACTCTTGTTCGAGCTTTCGAATTTGAGCATTTGGACTCCCGAAGCTGACTATCTGCTTGCCATGAAATCAATCAGTGCACGCTGGGATAGTTCTGACAAAGACGATGTTGTTTTTTTAATTCGTCATCTTGAACTCAAATCAGCCAAAGAGGTTTTCAAAATTATAGAGAATTATTATCCGAAGCACGAGATACCACCAAAAACACAATTCTTATTGGAAGAAATCTTCGAGTGAATCACAACTCTTAGCGACTTTAGCGCAATTGAAGAATCCTTGGCCAACTTAGGAATGCAAAAAACTTTTCAATTCGCGAATGCGCTTTACAAGATCAGGATCAAAGCTTGCCACTTCCATGACTTTTAATTTTTGAACCAAAAGAGATTGTTGATCTAATGGCATCGTGCCTGCCGTCTTTTGTAATTGCTCTAAAAGTTGAACTACCACTTTGTTATCTCGATGATCCAAAAATAATCGCTGAGTTTCCCAATCCAAGGGAATGCCGAATTCCCTTATATATTCACTCATTTTTTCATAATAAGCGGGAGTAGACCTTGCTTCACGAATGGCCTTTAGTCTATCAGCCTTAGCCATCGTCAGTTTGCCTCCCGCAAATAATTTTTCGAGATCATTTCGAGCTTCTTTCGATGCAAGAGCATCGGCTCGCTTTTCTAGCCCCGATTTGGACTTATTGGAAGCTGGGCGATTGCCGCGCACTCGCATCTGATCGATTTCACGCCAGTCTTTCTTGTTCCCATCATCTGATGCCATGAGTCAGTCGCGTACTATGAAAAAATCACAAGCTCCAGTAAAATTATTGCAGGAGGCAAGTAAATGCCAAAAGATCTACAAAAAAGAATGAACGAAGAGATCTCAGAGCTAAGATCCCGCTTAGATACACTTGGCTCCGATGTTTTTAGTAAACTTCAAAGCGACAAGAAGAAGCGCCTTCATGCGCTCGAAAAGCACTTCTCTAAGTTATGTGAACTCCATAAAGACTACAACTCCGAAGCCGCACATCACGAAATTCGATCAGCTCGAGATCAACTTAAACGAAGTATGAATGAGCTCTTGTCGAAAAAAGATCTCGGAAAAATTGAGTCTGAGATTGCTGTCCAAGAATTGCAGGCCGAAGCCGTCGCCTTTGTCAAGGCTAGTGATCTGCTGATGGATCGAGAGTTACGGGAACAGGATATTGACCGACGAATTGGCGTTGGCGTCGAAATTGACGATGCCTTAGGAAGAATTGGCGTTTCGGTTCCAAAACTACGGCAAGAGCTTCAGCGAATTAACATGCTCTTGCTGATTAAAAAAGTTCAGAACCGTGTTGATGACTATATCGATGAGAGGAAATATCGCCTGGCTCTAGAAGAAATTGATAATTGTCGACTTGCACTAGGTGCTCCCATCACTGAAGAGTTCTTCGCAGACCTATATGAAGACCTCAGGCTAAAAGCCAGTCGAAATTGAATCTGAACTTCCACCTGAGGGAAGAATTCTTTGAGGCCGAGAGTCCTGCAATGGTTCCGGATTCTCATCACTAGTCGTTTTGACTTGGGAATCATCGTGCGCAGCTTTAGGCTCTTCCTTTGTTTCCACCGCCTCCACAAGCAATTCCTTAAAACCAATTTCCCGTGCCACAGCAAAGGCCATATCGACTTCAATGTTTGACGACTTTGTTCTTTCGGCTTCATGGATTTTCGCTTTCTCAACAATATCATCAATAAGATCCGGTTCAGAGGAGCTAGCATCTCCAATTTTTGCCCACAACGATTCTGGGAGTGAAGTAGGGTAGAATATTCCCGAGCGAAGGGAGTCTTCCGAAATTTCCATATCAGGATCGCCACCTTGAGCTTCATAATGCTTTTTCATAGAGCTCGCCATACAAAGTTCGGCTTGATCCTGTAGGCCTGTATCAGGATCAAGCTTCGCATTTCTTCCAATTTTTTGGCAGGCTTCGCGCCACTTCATTAAAATGGAATCTTTAACTTCAATATGCGGCACTACTCCTACCAATTGAGCGCTTTCTCCTCTTGGTCCGTAGAACTGAAGCGCTGTAAACTTAAAGACGCCTCCCAAATGTTCTCCGATGGAAAACATGACTTGGCCAATCCCCTTTCCAAAAGTCTGCTCGCCAACAAATGTGGCCCGACCTGTTTCCTTTAGAATTTGAGTTAATATGTCAGAGGCTGAAGCGGAGTAATTGTTCGCCAGGACAGTCAAAGGCTCTTCGAAGATCGTCCCCGGATTGCTAACCCAAAAATCTTCCAGCTTAAATTTTACATTGGGTGGAAGATCTCGAATCCTAATCTGGCCCACTTTGGATTCTGGCAAAAACAAGCCGGCAATAGCTTGCATCTCGTTTTGTGAGCCCCCGCCATTAAATCGAAGATCCAAAACAATACTTAATTGATGGTTCGAATGTTTTCGCCTCCAAGCATCTTTAAGAGCCGAAATTTTTCTGGCAATTTCAAAAGCGGCGCCTTCTTCGAATTCGAATAATCTAATATAGATCACATCGTCTCGAAGCTCGGCTGCAACTAAAGGACCGATAGGTTCATTCACATATCTCTCTTTGCCGGAAATCGAAGCCTCTCGCTCGCCGATCTCTTCGCCGCGAAAATATTTAACTCGAAATGATTCGAAAACTCCTATTTCGAATGTGATATACAGAAACTCGGAATGTCCTGATTCAATTGCCGACTTTACTGAAATGCAATTATCAGCATCTTTTGCAATCTCCACTTTGAGTCTGGAAAAGTCCTTCGAGCTTAAGCAGACCGCTGAAATTCGATCGCCAGGATGAAGAGGAATCTCTTCCTGAAAATCTGCTTTGGTCCCAATCAAATCCCTCGTCGCCAAAACGTTAACGCTTGGATAATCACTGGCGTCCAATCTAAATCGCAATAATTGATCAACATCCGTGCGGAGTCCATAGGAGTAAAAATCGCCACCGATAGGGCTCACGGGAATAGAATAGGCGCTAAAGTAGTCTAAATGATCGGCGAACTCTTGTAAGAATTCCCAGTAAATTCGTTTGTCATCTGGGCGAGTGGCATATTCATCAAGCCAGTCTTCCTCTACGTTATTTGAATATACTCTTGTTTCCAGAATTCGTTGTCGAAAGGCTTCAACTCTAATAATGGATTCGCAGTTGGTGATCGACTCAGCGCCCAACTCATTAAACAGCCTTTGCTGACCATCTTGATAGTCTCGAATCTCTGTTTCGCTCAAATTTCCCGTTGCCGCCTCAACGGATTTCTCATTCATATCGTTCAAAATCGATTCGTAGATCGAAGGAAAATCAGTTAGCGTTTTTGTAATATGAAGAAGTAATGACTTAACAACGATTTGGTTTAATTCTTCACAAGATGAGGCGCCTTCGATCTTCATCTTTTCAACAAGGGGGTTGATTCTATCGCGCGCGGTTTTCTTTCCATTTCCACATGAAATAAGGCTTAGGCCTATGAGAATTAGGGCGACAACGCTCTTCATATGACGAAGGCTTTAGCATAGCTTCCGAATAATCGTAATATCCCAGCAAAATAGGCCTTCTCCGCCTCAAATCTCTAAATTATTAGATTTTTAAACTCTAAACCCTTGGAATGACGTTGAATTTCTTACCCCTTCTAGGTACAAGGCTTGCAAGGTTTTTAGTTTAGGTTTCGAGGTGAGAATAAAAAAAATAGCAGTATTGGCGTCCATTTTTTGTATCAAGCTCATGCTTGTAGACACATTGTGTCCATTGTCGGCCCAGGCAATTTTACAATCTCGTTCTAGTCCCGCCAGGCAAACAGATATTCTCTTTGTAGCACTAAATGCCTTTATACCAAGTCAATATCTTCGGGCCTTTATTTCGAACGCTGTTGGACCGGACGGACGCATTCGAAACGAGCACCGAGAGGCTGCGAAAAATTGGCTTAGACAGTATCGCATTGAGCATCTCCACGAGTTTGTTGGAAGACAATCCGAAGCTTTGAAACAAGCTAATCGCAATCTCGTACGACGAAGCGGCGCGGACTCGAACTTTAGGAGTGTTAGAGATCTCAAGTTCTCTTTGGCAGAAATAAATGCTCTTCAGCGATTTTATTTTAGCCTTGATGCTCAAAATGAAGATAAATTTTTTCCTGAGAATGTCGCCAATGAAAATCTGGAGTTGGCAAGAAGCCTGATCTCCATCACACGCTGGCCCTATGTTAATTTTAGAGAAGGGGAAGCGCGGACTCGCATGACGGAATGGCAAACAGCGGTTTCTCAGTTGGATCAGCCTTTTGGTTCGAGACTTCTTGCCTTGAGGCTTCGATATTCTAATGGAAATGCTCCTTATTCCTTACAAGAAGATTTACGGAATTTGAGTTTCGATAGAATATTTGAACTGGCTTTTTTGGATCCCGAGGAAGCCTTTTACCATCTTAGTCTACTTATGAGTCATGCCGCATCGCCTCGAGATAACTCGGTAAGTAGGACGAAACGCTACTTTACGAGCTCTCGGGATCGCTCTTATTTTGGCTTTTTGCATGAAGCTACAAACTGGACCCCTGAGCAAAAGAAGCAGTTTGTTCTGCTGGGCCAAATGCCCGACGGCAAGAGCCTCGATCAACATTTCCGTGATGATAGCCTTATCGGACGCTACGAAGCTCGAAGAAAAATTCTTGAAAAACGGCCTAGTAGTGATTTGGCTTTAAGGGCCTTTGCGAACAGCTGCCATAATCGCGAAATGCACCAGGACTCTCAGGGCCAGGGACTATTATTTCAACAATGAAAATCAAGCTCGAATTGGCGATAAAGCCTATCAATAGTCCCAGGAGCTATCCATTGGCTCAACTTATGATTTAGCTAAGAAACCTCTCGCACTTTCAAAATCACTTCGAATATTCTAATGTCATAAATGGAATCAATATTCTTTATCCTTCTTGCAGCGACGATCGGATTGGCCACGGTTATTCAAGGGGCATTTAACCAAAGAGTCGGTCAAGTCTTGGATCTTAATCTTGCAATCCTTATCAATTCGCTCGTTGTACTAGTTATTTCCGCTTTAGTTTATGTGTTGGCTCGATCCTTTCCTCAGATCTTACCGAACGCATTTGCGACGCGCTCATTTGAATGGAATCAGCTTACTCAACTTGGGTGGAGGGTCATCTTGCCAGGCTTATGCGGATTCACGATTGTCGCGGGCATTCCGTGGGCTTTGAGCCGATTGACCGCACTCAAAGTTTTTTTTCTTATAGTTGTATCGCAGATTTTTTTTAGCTTTTTGTGGGACTATTTTGTTTTAGAAGTTACGCTTTCCGGCAAACGCTTGGTGGGTGTTCTTGTTGCCCTTGCCGGAGTTCTCATAACGATCTTATAAAGCCTTTAAAAGTTGATCGAACGAAGCCAAATCGATTTGAAATACTCCGACTCCGGAAAACCCAAGCGCACAGGGTGATCAGAAGCCTGTGCATTTGATCTAAAAATCTGAAAATCCCGGCGCTCCTTGCGGGCAGCCGCCTGAATAATACCTCTGAATTCATGCAAACTCAAAGCTCCTGAGCAGCTGCAGGAAAGCAAGATTCCACTTGGTGCAATATGACGAATAGCTTGTTGATTGAACTGAAAATACTTTCGCGTGCCCTTCATTTTATGCTTCAGAGAGGGAATTAGCTTCGGAGGATCCAAAATGATAACATCATATTGATCCCGAGTGTCCTGTAGAAATTCTAAAGCATCCGCGTTAATCCATTCAATTTGATTACAACCATTCAATTGTCCATTTCTTTTCCCCGCCTCAATAGCAGACTCTGACGAATCTACAGCGACAATTCGGCTTGCCCCAAACTTCGAAGCGTTAATGGCAAAGCCACCGGAATAGGAACAAAGATCCAAAACACTTTTTGAGGCGACAAAATCTCTGATGAGGTTCCTGTTATCACGCTGATCCAAAAAGAAGCCTGTCTTTTGAGCATCGTTAAAGTCTATATGATACTCGAGACCATTTTCAGTAATTATCGTCGACTCCGGTTGCGAAGTCGTACGAGTGAGACTGACGGGATCGATTCCTTCTCTTTCTGCAAAATTAAGATCATAGCTAACTCGAACATGCCTTCCAGGAAGGATGGATCTCAAGGCCTCACAAACAACCTCAATTTGCTCATGAATAAAAAGACTCGATACTTGGACAACAACCACATCATTGAATAAATCAACAATTAAGCCTGGCAATCCATCTGATTCAGAGTGAAAAAGACGATAGGCGTTGGAATTCAATTTTAGAGCCGCCCGCCACCGAGCCGCCTCATCTAAGCGTGACCGAATAAAAGTCTTATCTATCTTTTGCTCCGGATCCAAACTTAGGATCCGTAGGCTTAGGCGACTTGCGGGATTAAAAAAAGCGCGTGCCATCGCCTTATCTTCAACAAACAGGTCCACAACGGCCGCTCGCCTTGGAAGCTCCTGATCCGATAGAATATGATCATGACGAATCCACGGATGGCGACCCAGAATCCCAGAAAGTGACTTTTTTCGCAGATTTATTCGAGCAAATTTCATGGCAGGCCACCTGCTAATGCGTTCGTCTCGGAAAGGAAAGTGAATTTTGCTCATTTTCTTCGTTCTGACTTTCGATCAAACCGGCTAGAGTTTTTTTGTTATGGATCGTGAGGATCAGTTTATTGTTGCCGTAATTGCCTTTTTTGCTTTGGGCATGGCATCCGAAATTCTATTCAGAAGAACTCAGATCCCCGATGGGTTGTGGCTAATTCTTATTGGCATTATAGCTGGACCAATTTTAGGCTGGGTAGACGCCGAACGCCTAAGTATCCTATTGCCATATTTCGCCCCCGTAGCCCTAATTGTGATTTTATTTGATGGTGGATCGAAACTTAGACTTGGCAGCCTCCGATCGACGGTAGGTCGTTCGACACTACTGGCTCTTTCGACCTTTGCCGCTTCAAGTATCGTAGTTGCATTGGCAAGTTGGAGTGTTGTCGTATTTAGCGGGCTCTTGCCGGACTGGACTTGGACCAAGGCACTCATCTTAGGATGCATTTTGGGTGGCTCAAGCTCGATTGTCATTATGCCCACGATGCAGTTGGCCAAGGTTGATGCGACGGCATCGAATTTGGTTTCTATGGAATCCGCGATAACAGATGCCTTATGTATTGTGGGTACGAGTCTGATCATTACTCTGGCACTAAATATGCATTTGGGTGCGTTGAGCGGCGGAGAGGTTGCAACACTATTTAGCAAAACAATTGGCGTTGGATTCGTTGCAGGAGTTTTGTCGGGCGCTTTATGGCTCATCATCCTTCCATTTCTAAAGGGACCATACAATTATCCCACAACAATCATGTTTCTGTTTTTACTGTATCTTCTAACAAAGAATCTTGGAGGGAGTCCGGCCTTTGCGGTTTTGCTTTTTAGTATCATTCTTGGAAATTCACGATTTCTTGGAAAACTCCTTCGTTTTAAAGGCCAGCGTGAACTTGATCATGATTTAAAAACAATGCACTCACAGATTTCGTTTCTCGTAAAAACGTTTTTCTTTATTCTAATTGGTGTCATGTTCAATTTTTCCTTATCAAGTCTTGTCATTGCGCTCCTTCTCACGGCTCTTATTGCGCTCGTTCGATTTCCGGCTGTTGCCTTGGGATTGAAAGGTTCTGAGTTTGATCAGCAAACTAAGAACCTTGCTAAAATTTGTCTTCCTCGTGGTTTGGCAGCAGGCGTTTTAGCGACAATGCCACTGCAAATGGGAATAAAGGGTATGGAAAGACTTTCGGCCATTGTCTTCACCGTTGTTAGTTTTTCCTGTGTGATATTTGCTGTACTGTTTTATAGAGCGCGACGCAAACTTGTCGTGACAAACCCGTCGCTGGCACAAACTGATGAAAGGAAGGTTCAGAATGAAATTTCTCAACAAGTTTAAAGAATTCTTAAAGGTGAGTGTATGAATGCGAGTCAACCGTGGTTAGCGAAATTCAAAGTAGAAGATCTAATGAGCCGAGACCTTCAGTGTCTTAGTCTTTCGGATCAATTGCGATTATGGGACCAGTCGGCCAGTTGGAGGAGATTCCGACATCTCCCTGTCACCGATGAAGCAGGGAAACTGCTAGGATTGGTTTCTCATCGTGATGTTATGAATCGTGTCGCTTCAGCCGTTTTGAATCCTCAAAAGCGAGAGTCATTAGAAAAGTTTCAAGCAATCCCTGTTCATGAAGTCATGTTAAAAAATGTTGAGACAATTAACCCGCATACCGGTCTCATCGAAGCCGCTCACAAAATGTTTGAAAATCAAATGGGAGCTCTTCCCGTTATCGATGATGAAGGAACTCTACTTGGAATTTTAACAGAGGCGGATTTTGTTGAACTGGTACATTTCGGGGAAGATACCTTTAAGGACTAGGCACTTGCTCTAGGATTTTCTTGATATTCTAAGCGGAGTTTCCAGACTCTAGCCTCAATCACATCCATGATTTCGTCTTCAGTATCTACAATTGATAAAATATTAAACTCATCGGGACGTACGGTTCCTTCCTTATACATTTGATTTTGAATCCAACGCAAAAACGGCTCCCAGTATTCGCGTCCTACTAATATCACGGGAAAGTGCATGAGCCGCCCCGTTTGAATGAGCGTGATGGCTTCCGCCAATTCATCTAAAGTCCCGAAACCACCCGGCATGATGATATAAGCAAGTGAGTATTTTACGAGCATTACTTTACGAACAAAGAAGTAATAAAAGGAAACCATCCGATTAATGTAGGGGTTCGGTTTTTGCTCTTCCGGCAAAATAATATTGCAGCCAACCGATACGCCGCCAGCTTCGAAAGCGCCTCGATTAGCTGCTTCCATCAATCCTGGACCTCCGCCCGTCATAACTGCAAAACCCGAACGCGCCAGGCTTGCGCCGATACGTCGAGTTAGTTCGTAATAAGGCAATCCCTCCTTGATTCGAGCTGATCCAAAGACCGTCACGCAGGGTCCGACATAGTGCAAGGTTTGGAAACCCCGTATATATTCCATACAAATTCTCAGGACTCGACGAAACTCTTTAAATTTCGAGTCTCGACCAGCAAGGAAGCGCAAGTCACGCGCAGCCTTTAGGCTTTTGAGAGCTTCAATCTCAGGGGGTTTTCGTTCCCAAGGAAATACCCATTTAGCGACCAGATCATGGATTTTTTTTAACATATGCTTTGCCACATCCTTATTGTGAGTAAGATTTGCAAATGAGACAATTTTTGATTTTTAGCCAACTTAACGTCTCTAAACCTTGACATGTACTCAAGCCTTCTGCAGCTTCATAGCCTATGAAAGCTACAGACGTTCGGAAGGGACATGTGATCCGCTATCAGGGCAAAATTTGTCGAGTCATGTCGTCGGTCCATCATACTCCGGGAAATCTGCGCGCGATGATGCAGGTCGAAATGAAAGATATTGAAAAAGGCACCAACTATAATAACAGGTTTCGTGCAGATGATGACGTAGAAAAGCTAGATGTAGATTACGCGAAGATGGAGTATCTTTATCAAGAAAACGATTTTTACGTTTTTATGAATTCCGAAACTTATGAACAAACACATTTAAATGCCGAGCTAATCAAAGACTCCATGGGCTATGTATTGCCAAACACCCAGATTGAAGTGGCTTTTGTTGACGGACGTCCCATCACCGTCGAGATTCCTCAGAAAGTTGTTTTAAAAGTTATTGAAACTGAACCCGGCATAAAGAATGCTACAGCAACGAATGTGATGAAGCCGGCTAAGCTGGAAACGGGGATTATCGTAGGAGTGCCTCCATTTGTGAATTCTGGGGACTCCATCATAGTAAATACGGAGTCGGGTGAGTACGTTAGCCGCGCTTAGAAAATGAATTCAGAAACAGAAAAAGCCATCTTAGCTGGGGGTTGCTTCTGGGGTGCACAAGAAATCCTCAGACAGCAAAACGGGGTGATTGAGACTAGGGTAGGCTACACTGGGGGAAACACGGCAGACCCAACCTATGAAGATGTCAAGGCAGGGCAGACAGGTCATGCTGAAGCCGTCGAAATTATCTTTGACCCATCAACTTTAAGTTACAGCGATTTGCTACGACTTTTCTTTAGACTTCACGATCCAACAACGATCAATAGGCAGGACAGTGATGTAGGAACCCAATACCGATCAGCCATTTTTTTTGAAAATTTAGAACAAAGATCACTCGCAGAACAAATACGGGCCGAAGTAGAGCAATCCGGCCGATGGAAAGACCCAGTAGTCACGGAAATCTCTCCCGCGAAAGGTTTTTTTCCAGCGGAGGACTACCATCAAGACTACCTTCAAAAAAACCCATTGGGTTACAACTGTCATTGGTTGAGACCCGAGTAAGCGAATTACACCTTGAGGCTCTCAAGAAGCCTTTCAGCTTCGCTTAGGGCAGTTATAATTCTTCGGTTTCCAAGCCTAGATTTTAAAATGGGAACACGATTTTTTACAAAGTCTTCAATGTCCACGTATCCCTCACGTATCAACGACTCAAAATCCGATTTCTTTAAGCCTGTGAGGCAGGTGACAGGAATCATACCATGCTTTTCAATTTGAGAACGGAGGGATTGGCCATCCGGAAAAGACCAACCCATAATCTTAAGGTTCATGCATTTTGAATATTTAATAGCCTCAGTCGTGAATCCCGTATTTGTAATTAGAATAAAATCACGATCCGGCCGACCGACACAGTTTAGGTCGAGAGCTCGAGCATACACATATAAAGACGTCTTGAGGTCAACCTTCATACCCTGACTATTTTTAAACTTGCACTCACAAAGGAGAGTGGTGGTGTCGTTAATTGCAGAAATATCCACCTCATGCTCAACACATTTACCGGCAAGAAATAAATTTGTGCTTGTCTGGTAACCGGATTTTTCAAACATTCTTGCGATAAACTGTTCAAACGGAAATCCTGCGGGCCCCAAACTCAGGAGAGCTCTCTTGAGATTGTACCGAGCGGCCAAATGCCTCGCGCGCTTCTTCAGAATTTTAAATGAAAGCTTAAAAATTTCCGCCGTCGGCATCTCGGGATAAATCCGTCGCCTGACGGTCGAAATAACCTCGTCAATTAATTTTAAAGACGCTCCCGAACGCCTTAGAGACTCCCTTAATTTCTCTTCAGTATAAGCCTCTAACACACCTGTTGCTTTTTTTACCTCCACCAGGGACGAGCCGACCTTCATCCTTGCCTCAACTCCAGCGGAATAACGGCCAATTTTCTCATCAACCTCCGTCGCTTAATTTGTGGCCACCACGAGTAAATTACTAAATCAAATGGACGCCACAAAGCCACCCAGCCCACGATCATTAGACCTTCCGCTAGCAAATTGCTAACCAGGCCAGAAAATTCAGATCGCAAAATATTTCCCAGGCCCAGAGCTGATAATAAAATAAAACTTCCGATAACAAGTGCGAATCCAGCCTCTCTGAAATTAAGCCGCCTTTTACGCTCCACGATTTCAACTTCATACTGAAAATATCGATGTATGGAATCTGCTACAACCTCAACTCGATCAAAGGTTGAATCCAAGTCCTTCACAAAGATAACAAGCTTACAGTCTGAACCCTCACCCAGATCCTCTGCTGCCGCCACAATATAATCCACCGCATCCGAATCTAAATCCCTATCCGGAAAAGAACTGGGATCTCTTGAATCATAGATCTGACGAAGATTCGACAATCGTAAATCGATGCATTTTACTGAGTTTTCTTCGCGATATCGCCCCATAAAGCCTTATGTAAACATATTAAATTCAAAAAATCTTATGCCTTTTTTCAGCCTAGAACATTTCACTCAAAAAAGGAAAAGGGAGCTTCCAGAGGAAGCTCCCTTTTTATGAAGGCCGTTTTTTGGGGTTGAGGGTATTCTTTAGGCTTTCTCTATCTGTATGTTCTTCGATTTTGCAATCGCAGCTGGCGTCTTGGGGAGAGTGATTTTGAGGACGCCATCTTTTAATTTGGCCTTCAATTTCGAATCGTCAATTTGGACCGGAAAAGGGATGCTTCGATAAAATGATCCGTATTGACGCTCATAACGTAACATATCTTCATCCTTTTCTTCTTTTTCAAAACGCTTTTCACCTTGGATGCTTAGAATATTGTCATGAAAACTCACTTTTACATCATCATCTTTCACACCAGGGAGCTCTACTCTAATCATAAAGCAATCCTTGTTTTCAGACACATCAACGCTTGGTGAAAAACCGTTTTTTCCTGTCCAATTGACGGGATAATCTTCGCTCAAAAACTGATCGAGCATTCTATTCATCTCGCGTTGAAGCGAGTGAAACGGTCGATCAAATTTTTGGGTAATCTGCGATTCGTCAACCCAAGGAAACTTAATAAGTGCCATAATCAATTCCTCATACTCTCTGTTCAAATTTCACTCTGTGAGATTTAACTTAAAACGAAACTAGACTCTCTAATCATGAAGTGAATCAGACGGAAGTCTAGAGCAGTACTTAAGTCAGAATAGAGAAGTAGAGAAGTCAGGTCGGAAATACAGAATTAAAAAGTTCTGTTCTACTTCCAACTCCGCATTTTTCAAAGATTGTCGTAAAATGATACTTAATTGTTTTCTCAGTGTTTTTAGAGACATTGGCGATTTCGCGATTCGAAAGGCCCTTCATCATAAGTCTCACGATTTCCTTTTCTTTATTCGTCAAGGAGTTCAAATCTAAGAATCTATCTAGTATGGCTCCCAATCCCCTTGGCTCCGTCCAAAGTTTTTCTAAAACTTCAATGAGCTTCTCAACTTCAAAGGGTTTCTCAAGAAGATAAGCCGCACCAAAGTTAATTCCTTCTCGTGCTATCTCCAAATCAGCCGCACTTGTCATGATCACGAGCGGTGTACCGGTAGGTCCGATTGCCTTAATAATATCAAGGCCAGCATGCTTATTTTGGTCTCGATCCAGATAAACATCTGTAACGACTGCATGGAAGATATTTGACTCAAATTCCTTAAGAGCATCTTCCTTATTATTTGCAAGAACGGCATCGAGTCCCGTCTTTGCCAAACGCTTTACAAGCCAAGGCCCCGTGGTTTCATCATCTTCCACTATTAGAACTTTTCCTTGCAATTTACCTTTCAATTCAAGCATTTGAATACCTCATTACCTAATAGAGCATAGATAGATAGTGGAATCGTTATTTAGCAGGGGATTTCATTAGTGCAAAGAAATTTAAGACATGCTAATCGAAATCATGAATCAATCGACCCTCAGCTCGATGGCTGAGAGAGGATTGGAGAGCATTCAGGCTCAGGCTAGGCTCATCGGCAACTTTAATATTGTTGCCGAAACAGACCTGAGTGGCCGAATTACCTACGTAAACGATCGACTTTGTGAGATTTCAAAATACTCACGGGAAGAGCTAATTGGGCAAGACCATCGCATTCTTAACTCGGGATTTCATTCGAAGGAGTTTTTCGAAGAACTTTGGAGAACGATTGTCGATGGGAAAACATGGTCCGGCGATATCCGCAATCGAGCTAAAGATGGCAAAATCTATTGGGTCCATAGCTTAATTACCGCAGTTCACAACTCTGCCGGAAAAAAAACCGGTTACCTTGCCGTTCGACGAGATATTACTGATCAGAGACGTACAGAACTTGCTCTACGAGTAGCGGAAGAGAGAGTTTCCCAGTTTCTTGAAAATACTAAAATGTTAGCTATCGGCTTAAATAATTCAGGGCAGATCATGTATTGCAATACTCGTCTTCTCGAAGCAACGGGCTATGCCCGAAAGGAGCTTCTCGGGAAAGGCTGGTTTCGACTTCTTCAAGTCAATCCACCCATCAGCTCTCATGTCGGCACCCAAGAGTATAAAATACGAACGAAATTTGGAGAAATGAGAATTTTCCATTTTGTTACCGGCCCCTATCGAAATCAAAACAATGAAATTATTGGTACGACATCGATTGGTGAAGATATTACGGAAATACGAAACAGGGAAAAAGAAATTGAGCGCCTTCGGACTGAAAACGATAAGCACAGGGACGAAATTATGGCTTTTGTTTCCCACGAACTCCGCAGTCCATTGATGTCCATGAAGGCGAGTCTCGATATGCTCCGGATGCATTTAGAAGAACAAATGCAATTGGATGAGATTTTGACAAAAAATATTAAGGGCATGAACGGCCAGATACAAAAAATGGACCTTCTCAGCCGAGATCTTCTTAATAGTCTCGTCCACGGCGGAGAGCCGATCAAGCTTCAAAGAAATTGTATAGATTTGATTGAATTTATTAGTTCCGTTTATGAAAATCTTCAGCCGCAAATACAAAACTATACAAATGTTGAGTTTCTCAAAGATTTTCCTTCGGTCGTACAAGATGTCTATTGGGACGCCCCTCGCATTGAGCAAGCGATTGTCAATCTAGTGATCAACGCTTTCAAATATTCGAAGCCCTCACGTTCAGCAAAAGTTCAATTGAGTGTTGCGCTCAGAAATGATGAACCAGTTGAAAGCGTGATTATCACGATTAAAGACAACGGCATTGGAATTCCCCAAGGAAACCTCGGAAAAATATTTGAACTTTTTGGCAGAGCTGATAACGCACTTGAGTCCCATTCGCTGGGCTATGGATTGGGATTAAAAATAGCGAAAGATATTGCCGAAAGTCATCATGGTCAGATTGAAGTCTCATCAAAATTAGGCGAGGGCAGTGAATTTAAGCTGATTTTGCCAGTTAGCTTTTGAGCCAGCGAGCGGCTTGTAAGGCGATTTGAATCGCTCGATCCCTTCGTACTTTTGGGTCAGATTCTGATTGTGCTTCACTCCAGGCATTGTTGTAGGCCTCCAAAAAGACGCTTTGCTCGTTTTGGCTTAGGTGATTCCGAATGGACTCGGGAATATCCTGAGGCCCCTTTAGTAACATAGATCCTCCATATAGTTCCTCCGCATGTAACCGCATGTAACCGCATGTAACCGCATGTAACCGCATGTAACCACATGTAATATGATGATATAGTATATGATATTTTTCTTATCCGATCATCTGACCTAGGCTAGTGATAAAGTTGCTATGCTATTTGCGTCAACTTTCTTGCTTTTAAATCTGTTAGTTCGGCTCAATACTCTTGAGGCCTATTACACCAAAGACTTGCTATCTTGGAACGAAACCCAGCATCCAGAAAATACGGAGCTCCTCGAACTCCTAATGAAAATTATCTCGTTAAAGCATATTCAAGAGAGGAATGCTTTCGATGAGATTGTAAAGAACTGCCCGGATCAGCTCAAGGAAACTCAGACCTGCGAAGGTCAGATCAGCCTGGATTATGCTGAGGCGCGTCGCCACTTGTTTGGTCAGATATATTTGGATCGGAAAAAATTAAGCATTCGAGATATTTATGCCTTGCATGATTTTACTCAGGCGGATTTCGGATCAAAGCCTGGACCTGGCATAAATCAAATCCCGTTTCATGAAATTCTCAACACCGAGCACACTTGGCCGCAAAGTAAGTTTTTAAAAACAGGAGATGGGGAAATAATTCGATTCCAAAAAGGCGATCTGCATCATCTGTTTCCCGCGGCAAATGACTTGAATTCATATCGTGGCAACTATCCTTTTGGCGAAACTAACGGGAGCTTGGCTCAATACAAAATTAACAACGAGCTAAGGGCCAAGATAAAGCCAATCCAAGATTCCCATGAGTGCGTGTGGTTTCCTCCCGCACCCAATCAGAAATATCTGCGCTACTGGAAATTCCAGCAGCAGCAAGGCTCAAGGCGGTTACCTGCAAATCGTAAACAATGTCTTTTCGCGCAACAATACTTTGATCGGAGGCACCTTGAACGCGTCTAAATTCGTTAGCCTTTCCCAGGGCTCTTTCATACAAGCCCATCAGCAATGGATCCCGAGCCATTTCAGTTTTTAAAACTTCTCTAAAAATCGCTACGATAGATTTTCTACCCTCTGGAAGATTGAAGTGATTCTTAACCACTTCATTATCCTCAAGATCACCTGACTGAAATTTCTCTACGCTTAGAAATATAAGACGTCGAGCTAGAGCGGCGCGGCGGCTCGCAGGACTGGCTTCTTCACCATCTGCTTTCCATTGCGACAAAACATCCCTAAGTTCCTGAGTCAAACGAAACTCTAAATCAGCTGCTGTTTGGGCAAATACCAAGTTTGGACCCGTAATAAATCCAATAATTCCAATAATATAAACAAATAAACCCACGAAAATCAGCTTTGAAAAAACCTGCCGCAAACGAACCTCCAGGACCTATAGCTAGCAAGTCTTGTGTATCTGTGGCACAGGGCAGGCCCTTGACTAAGCGGCAAGCTTCGTCCGCTTTTTTCGAGCGTAGGCGAGAGGGGTCAGTGGGGTTTTTTCGTCAATGATTTTTCGAATGGCCATCTCCATATAGCT
>Ga0210019_1000630_pt1 | contig 43398 bp, 33 predicted proteins | sample CryGeyCG2114_020_2_FD_183969 | JGI IMG/M metagenome (GOLD analysis project Ga0210019, IMG submission 183969) | Groundwater microbial communities from aquifer - Crystal Geyser CG11_big_fil_rev_8/21/14_0.20 (SPAdes) (version 2) | ecosystem: Environmental > Aquatic > Deep subsurface > Groundwater ...
ATGCTCCTGCGTTTTTTGACAAGTTCGATGAATGACATGATGGGGGCTTATATATAGATGCGGATCAAAAGACAAGTTCTAACGTGAGAAGAGCGCCCAGGCATCGGCGCCGTAGCTACCAAATGTAGAAAAACCCACAAGACGGACTCATTTAGGGCGTGCTAGGCTGAATCGTGATAACATGTTGAAATTATTGAATATGAGCGACACGGGCATATTCAAAAGTGTAGCATTCCCGTCGCTTTTGAGTCCGTCTTGTGGGTTTCGTCTTGTGGGTTTTCAGGCTACCCAAATGGCCGGTTTTGAAGTGGCCACGACTGGCCGCTTTTGGGTGGCCGCCGGGGGAAAATATTCCCGATAGGGAATGTTGGGAAATCAGACCAACTTATATTCCATCGAGCCAAGCCCCAATTTTGCGGCGTGTTTTATCTGGATGCTGCCGTCCATGCGGGAATGTTCCTTGAAGATATCTCTGCCGGCATGTTTTTCTATGAGGTCCATTGATGCCTTGTCTATGGCCACGGGATCTGTTGATGCGAGTATCCCTACGTCGGGTATTAGGGGCTTGGTCTGTGTCTTGAAACAATCGCATTGCGGGGTTAAGAAGGTAAGGAAATTTATATAAAAGGAACGCTTATCCTTCAAAGTGCCGAGCGCATACTCCGCCATCTTTTCCTGAACGACCCCGGCATTTTCGTTCCACGGGATATTAAAGACCTTGAAGTTGCAGGCGAGGATACACTGTCCGCAACCGGTGCATTTTACAGGATCTAGGTGGATCGTCATTGCGAGCCCCGAAGGGGCGCGGCAATCTCCTGAACCAACCCGTTTTAGAGGGATTGCTTCGGCCTTCGGCCTCGCAATGACATTGCTTGGAACAAGCTTCAGCGCGCCGCCGCCGCACCATTTTACGCATGCGCCGCATGCGGTACAGTTCGCAACGGTCACCTTCGGGACCACGGAATTATGTTGCTCATATTTACCGGCACGCGAGGCGCACCCCATCCCTAGGTTCTTTATGGCTCCGCCAACACCGCAAAGTTCGTGCCCTTTAAAGTGTGAAATCGCGATTATTACGTCAGAATTGTGGATAGATTCGGAGATTTTCACCTTTTTGAAGTGTTTTTGGCCTATTTCTACCTCAAAATAGCTATTTCCGCGCAAACCGTCGGCTATAATGACCGGAACGCCTAGGTATTTGGGATGAAAATTATGTACAGCGGCCACCATTAAATGGCTGACGGCGTCGGTTCGCTCGCCTCTGTAAATGGTATTGGCATCGGTAATGAAGACGTTCTTTGTTATTTCTCTAAGCTTTTTAATGACAGGTTTTATCTCTCTAGGTTTTACATAGCCCTTGTTCCCCTTTTCGCCGAAGTGGACCTTTACCGCGGCAAAATCGTCCTTTTTAACGATGTTCTTTATCCCCGCCTTTTCCATGATGTCTGGCAGGTCCCTGAAACCATCCGGCGGAAGAAGATAGACGTCGGGTTTGTTCTTCATATAGTCAGATGGTCTGTCCCAAAGCTTTGCTTATGTCAAATCCAAACTAAGTCCTTCTTTTTTTCAGAGGGGTTGACATAAAAGTTTAAGCGTGTAGAAAAGCAAAACGTCATTCCCGCGAAAGCGGGAATCCCAATTATATAAACTGGTTCCCCGCGTTCGCGGGGACGACAAGGAGGAACGGCATGGTCTCTGAATTCAAAAATGAACATCTGGCAGATTTTGGCAAGCCTGAAACGGTCGAGCAGATGAAGGACGCCCTTGAATATGTAAAGGGTGAGCTGGGTAAAGAATATCCGCTTGTTATAGGTGGAGAGAAAATAACGCTTGAAAAGAAGATAAGCTCTCTAAATCCTGCAAATCCTTCCGAGATAGTCGGTTCTGTGCCGTCGGCATCCGCCGCACATGCGGGTAAGGCAGTTGAGGCGGCGGCAAAGGCCTATGAGACATGGAGATGGGTCGCCGAAGAGGAGCGCGCAGAGAGACTCTTTCATGTTGCCCAAATAATGCGCAGGAGGAAATTCGAACTCTCCGCGTGGATGGTCTATGAGGTAGGCAAATCGTGGGCCGAGGCCGACGGCGACGTGTGCGAGGCCATAGATTTTTGCGAGTTCTACGCACGCGAGGCCCTGCGTTACGCCGAGGTTCAGCCGTGCCTCCACTGGGCCGGCGAGCACGACATAATGGTATATGTCCCTCTCGGGGTCGGTGTTGTCATTCCGCCTTGGAACTTTCCCCTTGCCATACTTGCCGGCATGACCACCGCCGCATGGGTCACGGGGAATACGGTAGTCCTTAAACCTTCAAGCGATTCTACGGTCATAGCAGCAAAGTTCATGGAGATAATAGAAGAGGCCGGTCTTCCGGCCGGTGTCGTTAACTTTGTCCCCGGAAATGGCGGCGTCATTGGGGACACCCTTGTTTCTCATCCAAAGACAAGATTCATATCGTTCACCGGTTCAAAGGCCGTTGGTCTTCATATAAATGAGCTCGCCGCAAAACCAGTTAAGGGACAAAAGTGGATCAAACGCGTTTCTGCAGAGATGGGCGGCAAAGATGCAATAGTCGTGGATAACGAAGCGGATCTCGAAACGGCATCGACCGGTGTTGTTTCCGCGGCTTTCGGTTTTCAGGGGCAGAAATGTTCGGCTTGTTCGCGTGCGATAATAGTCGAGAGCGTATACGATGAAATGGTCAAGCTTATCGTAGAGAAAGCAAATAAGTTGACGGTCGGGCCCACTCAGGACCGGAAGAATTTCATGGGGCCCGTTGTAAGCAAAAAGGCGTTCGATACCATAAATGAATATATCGAAATAGGCAAGAAGGAGGGGATGTTGGTGCTGGGAGATGAACAACCCGAAGCAGGAAGCAGGAAACAGGAAGCAGGATATTTCATCAAGCCGACGATCTTTGCCGATATCAAACCGGGAGCTCGCTTGGAACAGGAGGAGATGTTTGGACCGGTCCTTGCTATCATCAAGGCGAAAGATTTTGACCACGCGCTTACCATAGCCAACGATACCGAGTACGGACTCACAGGCGCGGTCTACTCAAAGAACCGCGATAAGATAGAAAAGGCAAAGCTTGAGTTCCATGTAGGAAATCTATATATAAACCGCAAATGTACGGGTGCAATGGTCGCTTGTCACCCTTTTGGCGGATTCAATTTGAGCGGAACATGTTCAAAGGCCGGCGGACGGGATTATCTCTACCTCTTCCTGCAGTCGAAATCTATCTCGGAGATAGTGGGTAAGGGGATAGCTGGAAGACCATAAAAGGGAGCGCGTAATTTGGGAGGTGAATGGTGAATATGAGAAACGAAAAAGATACTGTCATTGCGAGGAGTGAAGCGACGAAGCAATCCCCCGCAACGGTGGCCAGTAGATTGCTTCGCTTCGCTCGCAATGACACAAAGGGCATTCCAATGAATATACTATTCATCTTTGCAAAGCGTTTCATAGCCGGTCAGACCTTGGAAGAGGCGCTTCCTGTTGTGGAAAGACTTCACAAAGAAGGTTTTGGAACGACGCTCGATATCTTGGGCGAGAGCGTTACCAATCCCGCCGAGTCGCGCACGGTTTCAGATGAGTACTGCAAGGCCTTAAAGGCGCTCAAAGAGCGCGGCCTTGAGACCAACATGTCGTTAAAGCTCACCCAGCTCGGGCTCGATATCTCAGAACAGCTCTGCTTCGATAATGTCGCAAAGATACTGATTGAGGCAGGACGCACGAACGGCTTTATCCGCATCGATATGGAAGGGGGTCCGTACACCCAAAAGACGCTCGATATGGTACAGCGCTGGCACAATATCTACCCGACCTGCGGGACCGTTGTGCAGGCGATGCTTAGGCGTACGCCGAGGGACGTCGAAGATCTTTTAAAAGATGGGGTTACGATAAGGCTCTGCAAGGGCGCCTATAAAGAACCGGCTGGGATCGCACTTCCTGACAAACGCGATGTGGACAAACAATACGTCTCGTTAATGGAGAGGCTCATAGGAAGCGGGTTTTATCACGGCATCGCAACGCACGATGAGAAGATAATAGAGAAGGCAAAGGAATATTGCCGCCGCTATAATATCGACAGGAGCAAGTTCGAGTTCCAGATGCTCCTTGGCATCAGGCGCGACCTGCAGAAGAGGCTCCTTGACGAAGGCTGGCGGGTCCGGGTATACATCCCCTACGGTAGCGCATGGTTTCCATACACGCTTCGCCGCATGCGCGAGCGCAAAGAGAACTTCTGGTTCGTGCTGAAGAACATCTTTAGAAGGTAAAGCCCCTCGACGTTGCTCGGGGCAAGGAGAGAGACAATGACGAGAACGACGCAAGATTATATCAATGAGGTCGACAAGGTGAGCGCCCATAACTACCATCCGCTTCCGGTGGTGATATCAAAGGGTGAAGGCGTTTGGGTGTGGGATGTCGATGGCAAAAAATACATCGACATGCTCTCTGCTTATTCCGCGCTCAATCAGGGGCATAATCATCCCAGGGTCATAGCCGCGGCAAAAAAACAGATGGATTCGCTGACACTTACCTCTCGCGCATTTCATAACGATCAGATGGGGCCGTTCCTCGCAAAGCTGACAAAGCTTGCTGGATATGATAAAGCGCTTCCCATGAACACCGGCGCCGAAGGCGTTGAGACCGCTATCAAGGCGGCACGCAGATGGGGCTATAAGGTCAAGAAGGTCCCCGAAGGAAAGGCCGAGATCATCGTTTGTTCCGACAACTTTCATGGAAGGACGACGACCATTGTGGGATTTTCGACAGACCCAGTTTGCAACGGTGGCTTCGGTCCATTTACGCCGGGTTTCAAGATCATACCTTATGGCGATACAAAGGCGCTTTCGACGGCAATGACCCCGAATACCGTAGGTTTTATGGTAGAACCGATACAGGGCGAGGCGGGGGTCAAGATACCACCAAAAGGTTATCTTAAAGAGTGCTATGCTATAACCAAAAAGAATCATGTCCTCTTTATTGCCGACGAGATCCAGACGGGGCTTGGAAGAACTGGAAAGCTCTTCTGTTTCGAACACGAGGGTGTAAGGCCCGAGATAGTCATAATAGGAAAGGCCCTTGGCGGAGGGGTTTATCCCGTCTCTGGTATCTTGGCGGACGACCCCGTTATGATGGCGGCGTTCGAATGGGGCAACCACGGTTCTACATTTGGCGGAAATCCTCTGGCGTGCGCTGTGGCGTCGGCCGCTATCGATGTCCTGATAGACGAAAAGCTCATAGACAGATCGAGAGAGATGGGCGAATACTTTGTCGGCAGGCTGGCGAATATAAGATCGCCAAAGATAAAAGAGGCAAGGGGCATGGGACTTCTTTGCGCCGTCGAACTGAAAAAAGAGGCCGGTCATGCCAGGAATTATACCGAGGCGCTCGTAAAAGAGGGTGTCCTTGCAAAAGAAACACACGAAACAACGATCCGTTTTGCGCCGCCGCTGGTTATAAAGAAAGAGGAGATCGACTGGGCGGTCGAGCGGATAGCAAAAGTGCTTGCGTAAGGCTTGAAAAGTAGTTAGGCAATCATCTAAGGTATGCGAACGAGGTCCCCATTTTCACGGAGACGACAATCGCGGGCGTAGTTCAATGGTAGAATGCGAGCTTCCCAAGCTTGATACGTGGGTCCGATTCCCATCGCCCGCTCCAATGAAACTTGTTACTAACCCAAAAAAAGTTAAATCAACAAACGGAATTGTTATTTCCCAATTTTGGTATTGTAAGTACAGTTTGTGGAGTTGCATTTGGGACATTTTGTTTTTTCTTCACTATCCTTTTTATCCTTGTTGTTGTCTGGCGCAACTATAGTGAGCTGGCCTATTTTGGTTCCACAGTCATTACATTTAAAATCAAAATAAGTTGGCATATAGTTCCTTTCTTTATTTGTCAGTACACATAGTTATTATGCTGCAATCCGTTTCTGATACAGGTATTTCTGAAAATCTACAAACACCTTGCCAATTTCATCAGGCCTGCCCAGATCGGCCACGGCGTCGGAGATGGAGTCGTGATACTTGAGCCGCAATAGTGGCGTGAGTTTCTCCTGGTCAAGTTCTTCCACCCCTACGCTTACGTAGTGCGACAGCACAAAGTCGAGAAAGACCCGCTGTTTGCTGTTGAAATGCGTGCTGATCGCAACCTTGGCTTTTACGGCGCGCTCTTCTCGCGTAACCGTCGGGAGGGCGTAGGCCACGTAGGCCAGCACGTCGAAGATGTCGCTCTTCTCGGCGTCTATGATCTTCTGCATCTCGGGCAGTTGATCACCGCCAAAGCCTTTGTCGGCTAGACCATGCAAGAGTTTCTTCCGCGTCTCTGGCGTGCTCCAAATAGCGCGCAGTTCGGCCTCGTCCTTGAAAAACTCCGGCAGTTTACCAAAAAGCAGTTCCATAAACTGTTGTGCGGACATCGGTGTGCCGTCGGGGTGCCAGAAGATTGTCGCCATCATGTGCTGAATCGTGCGCTCTTTACCGTCTGCGAGCTTCACTTTGATCTTTTTCTTGCGCCGACACTGGCAGGGAATCTGGCCACACCTCGGGCAAGGCCCTTTCGGACATTCGCATGGACTCTTGCCGCACACGGGGCAAAGTCGTGGAGGCGGTTTCTCGCACACGCATGGGCGACAACCACATCTCGGACACGGTTTTGGTTCCTCCGGTTCGATCGGCTCGCCATCCCACGCCTTGTCATGGAAATGATGGTGGGCCTTCACGAAGTCATAGATCGTGAAGTAGTCCTTGCCATCGTAAAGCCGCGTGCCTCGGCCGATAATCTGCTTAAACTCGATGATAGAGTTGATCGGACGCATGAGTATGATATTGCGAATATTGCGGGCATCCACGCCGGTGGCGAGCTTTTGAGACGTGGTCAAGATTGTCGGGATAGTCTTCTCGTTGTCCTGAAAACTACGCAGGTGCTGTTCGCCAAGAGCTCCATCGTTGGCGGTAACCCGCTGGCAGTAATTCGGGTCATTACTGGTTTTCATCTGGTTGATGAGATCACGCACAGCCAGTGCATGAGCCTGTGTGGCGCAGAACACCAGCGTCTTCTCGTTTTGGTTGATCTGCTCCATAAAAATCTCAACACGCGTCTTTTCACGCACCATGATTTCGATGATCTTGTTGAAGTCGGTTTCCGTATAGAGCTTACCGGCTTCGATCTCGCCCTCAATCAACTGATCGTCGGGCGTATAGACATACTCGTCGAGCGTCGTGGAAATCTGTTTCACCTTGAACGGTGTAAGAAATCCGTCATTTATGCCTTCCTTTAGCGAGTAGATATAGACCGGCTCTCCGAAATAAGCATAGGTATCAATATTATCCTTTCGCTTGGGTGTTGCCGTCATGCCCAACTGCACTGCAGGGGCAAAGTAGTCCAAGATGTCGCGCCAGTTACTCTCGTCGTTAGCGCCGCCACGATGACACTCGTCGATGATTATAAAGTCAAAGAAATCTCGCGGATATTCACCGAAATAAGGAGACGGTTTACCATCTTTCGGGGGACCGCTCATGAACGTCTGGAATATCGTGAAGAAAAGGCTACCATTTTTTGGTACTTTGCCCTTCTTGCGAATGTCCTCTGGTGAGATGCGAACCATTGCATCTTCGGGGAAAGGTGAAAACGCGTTGTAAGCCTGATTAGCAAGAATGTTCCGATCAGCGAGAAAAAGGATTCGAGGGCGGCGCGATGCTTCGCGGCTTAAGTTCCAGCGACTGTGAAAGAGCTTCCACGCAACCTGAAAGGCAATAAAAGTCTTACCGGTGCCAGTGGCGAGGGTAATAAGTATGCGCTTTTGGTCCACCGCAATCGCTTCCATTACATATTCGACCGCGGCATCTTGATAATAACGGCTTGGATGCGAGCCTCCCTTGTCCTCAAACGGCACATCAGCGAAACTGTCGCGCCAGGTATTCTGCATAGAAAAGGTCATATCCCAGAGTTCGTCCGGCGTTGGGTAGGCAGCAATTTTGCCTTCTTCGCCAGTTTGCATATCAATGCCATAAATACCCTTTCCGTTGGTGGCGTAGGCGTAACGAACCGCCAACTTATCAGCGTAATTCTTGGCTTGAGCCACGCCTTCGGTCAATTCTTCTTCCCAGGCCTTGGCTTCAACGACAGCAAGCTTGTGGTTGCGATAGATCAGCACGTAATCGGCGATGAGCGGCTTGCCGCGGCGACCATGGCCTTCTATGCGGCCTAGCGTGAAGGGGTATTCGCGCAGTATCTTGCTACCCTCGACGACGCCCCAGCCCGCCGTCTTCAACGCGGGGTCAATATGTTCGGCTCTTGTTTCGGATTCGTTCATACGTCTCCACCATTGCCCAGTTGCAGTTCTAGTGACTGGCGAACCAGCCCGATGACATACGGTAAGTCCTCCAGTTTTGATAGGCCGATTTCTATATCACCGTTTCCCCAACGGCCGAGGCCCGTGACGTCCTTACAAATCCCTTTGGGATCATTCACATCAGCAAAGCGCATGTTTAGTGATAGGCGCAATCGCTTGGCTTGGGGCACTACATCCACAAAGTTGGTCTCAGCCTTGTAAGCAACATAAAGCTTCAGAAACTCCTCGCTCACGCACGGGTCGAGCGCGAGCACCGCCTTGCGAAAGGCCTCAAATAGATTTCGCACAGTACTTCCATACATTTCGCTGCCTATTGCCAAGCAAGGATGGTCATCTATTGTGTATTCAGTAATGGTAGCGGCCTGCGGTCGGTAAGCATCCAGAATATCTCGTGGTAGTACGGGGGTCGACCAAACGCCGATGGCAAGATCAGCTAGCTTGCCAGCGCGGGCTTTGATAGCGTCCTCATTCCATGTCTCCAGCACGCCAAGTCCTTGATTGAGTTTGAGTGGGCTTTGCTTTAGCCCCTTCTCCGGGGCATCTGGCATGTCACGCTTCTCCGCGAAGGGGCGGTCGCTGTAGTCTGAGTTATAGGCGGTGAGCGTTAGATTACCAAGTCTGTGCAACCATGTTTTCTGGACACGCTGCCAGTCTGTGCCGAGCGCTTCGCGCCACTCGGACGAAAGGTTTTCGTTTTGCGGCAGGATATGTTCGATGGTGTATTCATCCACTGCCACGCGCTCTTTGCGATCGTAATTTTCCAAACGACGCAACCAATAACTGCGACTGCGGAAGTTATAGAGGTCGCGCGTTTGCATATCGCGACGAAACTCTTCGTCTGTGGGAAATCGGCGATAGGATGGTAGCCCAAGGAAATGCGCCTGAATGCTCTCGAAATAACGGTCCTTCTTCAACGCCTTGGCGAACGTGGCAAACGTCTTGTTCATCGAGTTGGTGGGAATTGCGCAGATGGCACGGCGGAACACATACGCCTCAACCAGTCGCACGCTTGCCAGCAGGTCGGCCTTAGACAGGACGTCGGCTTTGTAGTCGTGATACAGCTCCATGAGAAACGGATAGGCAACATCCACCTTCAGCTCACGCAGATCGTGAAAGGCCAGCTTGAGGTCTGTGTCGGGTTCGCTACCCAGGGCCATCGCACAGAAATGTCGGGTGTAGTCGCGAATATCCTTCACTAATGCCTCAACCCCAGCTACTGCGGCAATGGGTGAACGGGCGTTGGTCTTGAATGCCTCATAGACTTCGTCCAAGCGGTGAATCTCGCCGGTCTTGACCGTGAGGTAGTGGCGCATGAAAGCATCGAAGTGAGTGCCGTAGGCTTCCTGCCCGAAATCAATTTCCATCGGCCGCCAGAATTGCTCATAAAGCCGCGTTTGTAGCTCTGGCTCCAGCCCCATGAGAATGTAATTGCGTATGAGGTCGGCCTGGCTCAACTCCTTGCCGGTAGAGTTCATGCTCTCGAAAATGAGTTGCGGGTTGTCCTCCCCGCGTTTGAGCTTTATTTCTACCATCATGAGTTTCACCAGACCTTTACACACAACCGCTAAGTCACTCCCGTAACCGGCAATTAAATCTTCGAAGAGCTTGAAGTTTTGCGCAACTCGAAGGGATTGCTCTTTGGGTTGCTCCTGGTTACCAACGATGGCGGTGAGCGTAGTTTTGTCGGTTTGCGAGAGAAGTAGCTTAAATTGTTTCTCCCCTTTTTCCAGCGGGTTGAGCATGTAGTAACCGCGTAACATCTCAGCAGAAAAGCCAGCCACCGGCTCGGTATCGCCAAGAGCATTAGCGAGAGCTGCTATGAGCAACGTCACGGTTGTGAGACGTTGTTGCCCATCGATTACGAGCAACGGTTCCCAGATGGTCACGGTGGAGTCAGCCTTATCGATGTAAACTATCGAGCCAACAAAGTGGACGGCTATTTTGTCGCTACTGCCGCAACGCACAATGTCGTCCCACAGTTGGCGACATTCCTTGTCCGTCCATGAATAGGTGCGCTGGTAGATTGGAACGACAAACTGGGGCGACTTCTTCAGGAAATCAAGCAGTTTGGTTTCGTTGGCTTTCATTTGTGTCGTCCTTTATAGTTGGCCGGTGAAGGCTTGGTGCAATAGCGATTTTTTTAAAGCCTCCAGCGTAGCGAGTTTTTGCCTGTATATCGCTTCGAGGTGTTCGGTTTCTTTGCGAAGTGAGTCGAGCTTGGCGACAATTTGTTTTTGTTCGGCAACAGATGGAAATGGAAACCGTTCATTTTCGAAAGTGCCCATGTTGATGTTGGCTTGAGCACTTCCCTTTCCCATTGCTTGGATGCGCGCCTTAAATGACTGCAATAAATATTCTACAAAACCAACTTCCGCTTCTTTGGGATTTGTTACCACGCCAATGACACTGTCGGGAAAGCACGCATCGAAGCCCAAGATGCCTGTCTCTGCAATGTTCGCCGCGATGGTGATGCAAATTGTTCCCTTCGGCCACTGCTTGCTTTGAGCAAGTCCGGCCTCGCTGTAAGTTTGGGAATACTCGGTAATGAAATGATCCGCGTTACGAATATCGCCAGTTTGGATAAATGGATATTTTCCACCGTAAAGCTTTGGCTCATTTCGTGGGCGATGCTTTGACTTACCTCGACCAAAGGTTGTTGCTATCTCTTCCAACGTCTTTTGTTTCCATCCCGGGCCACGCTGGGTAAAGATGTATTGGAGGTGGCTTTCGAATATAGCGCGGGCATTTTTAAGGTTCTTTTCGGCGTTGGTTTTGGCTGTGGTGATGCCCTCAAATGCTTTGTCGAGCATGCCGACGATCCGATGTTGTTCGTCTGGCGAAGGGAAGTGAACTGGCATTTCCTTTAGCTTCGCCTTGTTGAGCGTCATTCCCTTGAGTTTCACATCGTTTTCGGCAACTTTGCGCCAATCGAAGAAATGTAGAAAGTAGAAAAGAAATTCCTTCGACAACTCGTGCTCATTAAAGATCGTCAAAGCAGCAATTGCCTCGTTTGTAAAAAGGTTGCGACCCGCGAAAGCTAATCGTCCCAGCGTAAGCTTGAAACTCACCAATAGCGTTCCTTTGCAGACTGTTTTGGAAATTGATGCGCCTTTGTCCGAGAGGTATTCTTTGCTATCAACTACAACGTTGTCCTCGGCATTTAGGAGATCTGCAATAGAAAGCCAGACATTGCCGGTTTCCCGCTTCTCATCCCAAAACGCCTTATTCGCTCGTGCCGGAGTTTTCCCTAGTTCGATTTCGCAAAGTTCACCAAGCTTCCTTGTTTGCCAACCCTTTTTCATAGTAGCGCCTTGATATTTTCCAGTACCTTCGCACTCTCTGCGTCCAGCTTGGCAATTTCGTCCATAATCTCTTGGGGCTCACGGTGAATTATTTCTTTTCCACCGTTCGGGTTTTTCACCGACAGATCAAAAGTTGACTGGTCGATGGTTTTGGCGTCCACGCTCCAGCTCTTGGGCGAATCGGCAAAACTCTTTTGCAGTTTCACGAACTCGGCAAGGTCGACGTCATTAAGTGGGTTGGTCTTGCCCATGTTGCGACCGGGATCGAGCTGGTAGAACCAGACTTTCCGAGTTGGCGCGCCTTTCTCGAAGAAGAGCACGACGGTCTTCACCCCAGCGCCTTGAAACGTGCCACCGGGAAGGTCCAACACTGTGTGCAGGTTGCAACTTTCCAGCAGGAGTTTGCGCAGGCTTACAGAAGCATTGTCGGTGTTGGAGAGGAATGTGTTCTTGATGACCACGCCGCCACGTCCACCAGCCTTTAAGATTTTAATAAAGTGTTGAAGGAAAAGAAAAGCCGTCTCGCCAGTGCGAATCGGGAAGTTTTGCTGAACTTCCTTACGCTCCTTACCACCGAAGGGTGGATTGGCCAGCACCACGTCGTAGCGGTCCTTTTCCTGAATATCGGCCAGGTTCTCGGTGAGCGTGTTGGTGTGGATGATGTTCGGCGCATCGATGCCGTGCAGGATCATGTTCATAATCGCGATAACATAGGCGAGGGATTTCTTTTCCTTCCCGTAGAAGGTGCTGGTCTGGAGCTTGGTAAGGTCTTTGGTGGTGAGCTTGCCCTGTGTCTTCAAATACTCGAATGCCTCACACAAGAAACCTGCCGAACCGACCGCGCCGTCATAAATGCGCTCGCCGATTTTGGGCTTCACGACATGGACTATGGCGCGGATAAGCGGACGCGGGGTGTAATACTCGCCGCCGTTCCTGCCCGCATTGCCCATGTTTTTGATCTTTGCTTCGTAGAGGTGAGATAGTTCGTGCTTCTCATTCTGCGAGCGGAAGCGTAGTTCGTCGATGTGGTCTATGATCTCCCGCAGGTTATAGCCGCTGGAAATTTTGTTCTTGATCTCTCCGAAGATTTGCCCGATTTTGTATTCGATGGTGTTCGGCCCGGTAGCCTTCTGTTTGAAGTCGTGCAGGTAGGGGAAGAGTTTCTGATTGACGAAGTCGCGGAGATCATCGCCGGTCAGGGTGGCGTTGTGGTCGAGCTTGTCATCTTTGCCCTTGGGCGCGGCCCACGTTTCCCAGCGGTAGGGCTTGTCGAGGATATAAGTGTATTTCTTACCGTTCAGCGCGGCTTCGGCGACACGGTCTTGTTCCAAATCATCGAGATATTTAAGGAACAGCAGCCATGAGGTCTGCTCCGTGTAATCTAGCTCGCTGGTGCAACCGGCATCTTTCCAGAGAACATCGTCGATATTTTTGAAGGCTTGTTCGAACATAAGTGCCTATCCTCCTCTGCGCCATCATTTTATGATGGCGAGATTGCTAACACGCTTGCGTTATTGATTCAACCTAAAATCCCAGGATATAAAGGGAAGCCAAAGAAAACAAAATGGTTATAAAAACATACACTTTATACGCTTATCTTTTTCTAATGACAGATGTAAGATCATAGCTGAAGTTGAAATTAAATAGAGTTTCACAATTACATTTATTCATGCTATACTACCGAACGTTTCCATAAAGGATATGAAGACTCAAGCAACTATTATAAATAATCGTAGCTTTGTTCATACTAATGACAGGTCAATCCGCATTGCTTTAAGAGAGAATCTAGAGGGAAGTCGTAAAGAAAACCCAGAAATAAAAATTATTGAAGAGTTAGGATTGTCTCATGGTGCCGCTCGAATTGATTTGGCGGTTGTTAATGGGTCAATTCATGGTTATGAATTGAAAAGTGATGTAGACACGCTAGGTCGTTTATTTGAACAAATGCAAATATATAACGCAGTACTTGATCAAATAACATTGGTAGTTGGTAAATGTCACCTACATAAAGCATTCAAGATGGTTCCAGAATGGTGGGGCATTATAATAGCAAAAATTTCACCATCTGACAAAGGAGTTTCATTTTGTAATATACGTGAAGCAATAGATAATCCATATCAGGATAATGTTGCGATTGCTTCACTTTTGTGGAGGGAAGAGGCTCTTGCAATTTTAGAAGAAAGAGGACGAGCAGAAGGTGTTCGTTCCAAAACTAGAATAAAGCTATATGAACGCCTTACTGAAGTTATGGATGGGCAAACTTTAAAAACTTCAGTCAGAAAATGTCTTTGCTCTAGGATAAATTGGCGATCTGCTTCACAGTGCAGGCCAAGTGGTGATTGATTCCAGCTATCAACCACGTCATTGGATTTCCCGTCTTTCCCTTTAGGTTCGTTCCTTTATCGGCAATATACTTATCACCAAAACTAAATTTAGCGCCGAAAAAATCGGAATGTTGCGATAATAGCCGTGCATTAGCTAAATATTGAATGTGCTTATTTTTTTGTCCTCGCATGACAAGCCATTTGTCATTCAGTGTATATCTTATGCTCGCGCTGGGAGAAAAAGACTGAAAAGATTCATTATAGATGGGATGTTGAATGGTATAGTCTGAAAAAGAAGGGTTCCTTTTCAATTTGCTAGACTTAATTTGAGTGAACCAGTTCTTCCAGTCGTGGCGAGCAACATAATTTACGCCTAAAACAAAACTAGTTAAGTCCACCGGAAAGGACCCACAAGCAAACGTAAAAGTTCTCCACTTTAATAAATTAGGAATTTGTTCACATAAATTATGAAGCCTTGAACAACCATCATCTAGTATTTGAAAATCTATTAACAAATCAATTTCACTTTCCTCAACATCTTGGTCAATTAAAAACTGTTTAACTTTATCACCGACGTTAATGTCACTATTAAAATCAGAGCGAAACAATCTTAGACAAATTCCGGATTGTTTTTCTTTCGAGACAGAGACCATCGCTGACTGAATGGATTTGTCTGAACTTAGGTTAACAACCGGGATTAAAGTAGCACCAATTATATTTCCAGTTTTTATAATTTCAGTGATAGCTTCCTTTCTTAAGGAAGCATCTATTAAACCAACGTCAACAAAGGCAGGACTGCTTCCCCAAGACTCGAAAATCTCTACTGGTATCTGTGGTATCTGAATTTTAAGGATCTCTATTGATTTCTTAAGTTGTTCTTCCCAAGTGGGAAGTTGTTCGTCTTTCTTAGAAGCTTTTGGCTTAGACATTATCAGTTGAATCAACGGAGTAATAAGATTCTTTTCCTTTTCTTTTAAATATTTCAACGCATAGTATTCGGAAGCTTTCCACTTTAATGTTGGCACATAATGTTTATAATCAAACATGTTATTTATCACTCCATTTTTCTTTAATAAAACATTGTCTTACTTTTGACTGGGTTATTATGTTATTTAAATAAACATATCTTCCGCCTTCACGGCGCATTCTCCCAGCAACAATGGCCGTGTGTATTCCTAATTCTTTAGCTAAACTTTCAGCCGCAATAGCTGATGGAATTAATCTTGCAGGGCTATTTTCCCATTTGTTTTGTGGAATAAGGGCCTCTTGAGCTAATTTGTCGGCTTCTTGTTCTTGACTATTTAAATCTGTATTATCCAGATTATCATAGAAAAAATTAGATTCTTGATCGTAGTGCAGCGCAATATGCGCTAATTCATGCATTAGAGTAAACCAAAAATTATCAAGGCGATCGTGCCTAATTGTTAGGCCAATAATTGGATGTTTTTTATCTAGCACAATCGTTGCACCATCTAGATATGTTTGCGAAAAATGAGGCTCTATAATTAATTTAATACCATGTTTATTTAAGAAATCTATGGCGATAATAGGCCCATCATCTTCCTTGCTAAATTGTGCAAGTTTTTGCATGAAAACTAAATCAACAGTCCCATCTTTAAACACAACTGGTGATTGAATTTTACTAGCTTTTTTAACGACAAACGCTGACCACGCAATAAGAGAATGTTTGTCCATTGGACGGGCAGATCTATAGTTAGTTTTGCTTAGCATTCCAAGAAAGCATTCAGGAGATTTTGTTGGGCCAAAGAAATTGCTCATTAACCTCTTGATGTCAGTACGTTTAGTTACTTTTTCATCAAAATAACCTCTTTTTTGCATCTCTTTGAGAGGGAAACGGCCCCAGACAATATTTTCAAGATCTCTAAATTCATCGCTTTCTTTCAACAGAACTTTTGCTGGAATACCCAATCCCGCTTCTAGAGATCTAATCATTGAAATGGTCAGTGGACGTTTACGAGAAAGAATTTCCGACACTTTGCTTCTGCTACCAATAAAAGGAATTAAATCGACTGGTTTTAAATTCTGTTGTTCTAGGCGGAATAAAATTGCATCAATTGGATCTGGTAAAGATTCAGGAAATTCTTTAGATTCATAATCTTGAATGAGAGTTGCCAGAAGACTTAGTTTCTCACCATCTTCAGACTCAGGATCAGGATTTTTGTTCATAAGCTCTTTGATTAGTTCAAGAGCATCGTTATAATCTTCTGATGTTTTTATTATTTTAATTTTAGTCGTCATAGTTTTTCTTAAACTTCATTACCACTTCATGTATTGATCATGCGTACCAATAGCCTTTATCAAAACTATTTGATTCTTATAATTGACCTGTACTTTTAACCGATATTTATTCCCTTTCAGATTAAAAATAACATCATCATTTACAAAGCTGGCGCTGGCATATCGTCGTTTGATGTCCATTGTAGTGCTCCATGTTGTGGCAAAGACGTCAGCCAACCATGCATCTACTTGAGATCTGACATCAGGGTGTTTCCGTTTAAATTCTTCCAGTATGCCTCTACAAATAATTTTCATTTGAAATGCAAATTTGTAATACCCATATAAGTGTTACCATAATGGGAATATATTACAGAGTATATTCATAAAAGTCAATGAAAAAGTGGCGGGACTTCACAAAAAGTTCGCTAAGTGATTGAAAATAACCATAAATAGCAAAGGTTGGGTCTTTTGGCTTCGCCCAGAATGTCGGAGAGGCGTAGCATTGCATTTCACTTGTAAAATCCGCCGGACGGATGTAAAAATGCCGTCATGGACATTAAAAAAACATTTACCGAGGCGAGCGTGCTGTTTCCGATCCTGACGCTCTATAGTGTCGTTTATCTTGGGCTGATGATCTATGACTTTGTGGCCAAGGGGGCGTTTGACATGCCGAGCGGAATGATGGTGGTCTATATCGCCCTGACCGGTGCCTATGCCGCAGACAAGGAGATCCGACGATGGTCCGGAAGCGACCCCGAAAGCAGATGGGGATAAATTTTTATCTATGCGTGGTTCCTATTCTTTCTGGTAGCTTTTGTTGTGCGTTGTTTCAAGACCGAATATATCTTGCCGGCTGATCTTTCCAGCGTGGCCTTGCAGGTGTTGGGCATTTTCTTCGGATCGAAGGCAAGCAAGAAATTGTATGAGGCAAAGAGCGCCAAAAATCCAGAGGTCGTTTTGAACAGGGAGCAAACAGTTTTAGGAATAATCAAGGCGAACGGAAAGGCCACGAGAAAAGAAGTTATGGACGCTCTGAAAATCTCCCACAACGCCGCTTGGAAGCTTCTGAATGCAATGGAGGCCAAGGGGACGATCAAACAGGTGGGCGAGCTTAAGGCGACCCATTATGTCCTGCCGGAGGGGAAATAGTCGAGTTCCAACGTTCCAGTGTTCCAATGTTTCAACGTTCCAACGCCCCTCACCCTGACCCTCTCCCCAAGGGGCGAGGGAGAACAATGCGGCGGATAAAATACGTCCTCTAACGTCCTTTTTATGTCCTCCTAACGTCCTGTTTGCGTCATCTGCCCCAAAAGGGTGGACGTAAATACGTCTTTTTCCGTCCTCTTTCCGTCATATGCGGGGGTATAGGACGGTATAAGCTGGGTTTGGGGGTTTTAGGTGCGGATAGAGGCGTTTAAGGTTCTTTAGGTAGGCCGGCGGGCGGTTTTGGGGGACGGGGGGAAAAACCGCCCGCCGACTAACGGTGCCGGTTGTGCCTGTCTGCCCTGCGTCAGACAAGCGAAGTCAATTTAACTTCACTCGGCAGACTGCAAAAGGCGTGACCGAGTCCTCCGCTGGCGGACGAGGGCGCGGCTTTTGCTATACTCGACAGCTTCCTCGATGATCCACGCCGCCAAGCGACTTATCGCTGATCGATGACTCTATAAAGCGTCAGCCGAGTTTCGTCGTGACGGGAAATATTTTCCGCGCGAAATTTTATATAGACAAATCTGCGCGACTGGTATTTATGGGGATAGAGATTGAAAATAGGTTCGAATTTCAATGTATAGGGAGCTCATAATGGTAATTGGTCGCGATTTTGCCAGCAGTGACCAAGGAAAAGTGTAGGAAAAACTTAAGGTTCGAGAGGATAGCCGAAAGTTCGAGCCGGTCTTTTTCAGAAATTCCCGTTTTGCCGCCAAATTTTCACTCACAGCCAGCTGATGGGCTTGGTGGGCCGCATGGATGAACTCCCCGAGCAGAGAGATAAAGAATATCGAGAATTGGCTTAACAACAGGCCTCGAAAATGCTTAAACTTTAAGACACCAAGTGAGGCTTATAACTTAGAGCGTTGCACTTAATGGTTGAATTCGGGGACGAGGAAATTTGTGATTGGGACTAACTAATGGACAAACAAAGATATCTTGAAAGCCTTAAATATCTGGGGACACATCACTTAATTCTGGAGGCATATGGGAAAAGACATTAAAAAACCGCAGATCGCTATCTATCAAGCTTTTGGAAATGATCATAAAATCCGGGTTCGCATTGAAGATGAGAATGTTTGGCTGACACAAAAACTGGTCGCGGAGCTTTTTAATGTTGATGTACGGACGGTTAATGAACACTTGGTTAATATTTATTTAGAGGGAGAATTAGATGAGGATTCAACTATCCGGAATTTCCGGATAGTTCAAAAAGAGGCCTCAAGAGAAGTTGCTCGTGATGTAAAGCATTACAATCTTGATGCTATTTTGGCGGTTGGCTATCGAGTGCGGTCTGAACAAGGAACGCAATTTCGCAAATGGGCTACGGAAAGATTGCGAGAATATCTGATCAAGGGATTTACAATGGATGATGAGCGGCTCAAACAGGGCGGCGGTCGGGCGCGTTATTTTCAGGAGCTATTGCAACGAATACGGGACATCCGGAGCAGTGAGCGGATGTTCTATCAGAAAGTGACCGATATTTACGCGACGAGCATTGATTATAAGGTTGATGCGGAGCTGACTCAAAAATTCTTTGCCACGGTACAGAACAAAATGCACTACGCCGTGCATGGCCAAACAGCGGCGGAAATTATAGCTAAGCGTGTCGATAGCAATAAACCTTTGATGGGACTCACAAGCTTTAAAAGTGATTATATCACTACCAATGACATTGTTATCGCGAAAAACTATTTGACCGAGCAGGAAATAAATCAGCTTAACCTGATCGTTTCGCTTTATATTGATTTTGCGGAATTGCAGGCCTCCGGAGGCCGTTTAATGAAAATGCAGGACTGGATCAGGAAACTGGATGAATTCTTGACCATTTCCGAAAAGAACTTATTACATTCGGCCGGCACTGTGAGCGCGAAGCAAGCGGAGGAGAAGGCTCTGAAAGAATACGAAAAATATCGCAAGGGAGAGGATAAAAAATATATTTCCGACTTTGACCGCGAGGTGAAGAAGCTTTTGGACGCAGAGAAAAAGAGAAATTGACCTTATGAACATTAAAACCAAGTTTAACGAGCTGTGGGGAGAGGATGGGCCTTATTCGCAGGCGCAATTGATCACCGAGGCAAGGGTGCTTGATGACAAGATAAGCAGGACGTTTCTTATCGTTTCGGTCAATATCAATCCGTTTACGCTGAAGCTGGTTAGAAAACATATTGGCTTGTTCAAAGGAGATGTCATTATTACGGGTATTGCTAAGAACGCTGCCTACAAAGGCCCCAAAGATGGTTACTCCATTTATGTCTTTCAGCAGGAATATATGAATGAAAGAGTGATGAAGGAAGCCAGGATCATTTTTAAAGAAACGAACGATGCGATCATAAGAATGCATCGATTCGTTATGGATGAGCTAAAAAGGGGCGGTAAATTTCATGCGAAGACAATGAAACAAAAGATCGCGAATGATGATCGAGAAAGATTGATCGCAACACAGAGGCTTATGACCCAGACCTTCATGGAACGATATTTGAAAGAGACCGGTAAAAAAGAATTGTCCGGCATTGATGAGGCAAATGGGGTGATGAAAAAGATGATGAATTGGTGGAACGGTCAGTTGAGTAGGGGTGAAAGGCTACGGATCGAAGCTCTTTCTAAAAAAGAGCAAGTTAAGATATTCATGGCTGCAAATGTCGATCTTTCTGATAGCAAAAAGACGCCTTCAGCCGACGGCATCAAGATCGGGCGCAATGACTCGTGCCCCTGCGGGAGCGGAGTTAAATATAAGAAATGCTGTTTTCTAAAACTGCACTAGGGCATAGAAGAAGTGAATAACCACGGGCGATCTCAGGTAGCAATGCCGGAAGGGTGCTGGCTGGGATGGAAGATAAGGGGCTTATTAAGCAGGTTGGAGCGGATTCAAAGGATACCTATTACGTTCTGCCAGAGTCTAAGTAATTCAAGGTTCAAAGTTTAAGCCGACGATTATACGCCTATTTGACCGACCCATGACCGGCTCATTTCCGACCCGGATGCGAACCACCGACCCAAAAGCGGGTCGGAAAGCGCGGAAATACGACCCGTTATCGGCTCGTAATAGGCCCATTTGCGGCTCAAATGCGACCCAAATGGGGGCTTATGGTGGCTCGCTATGGCTATAGCGATTGGGATGGTTTTAAGCCTACGCCATGGCTATGGTTTGAGCCGGCGGCCAAATTCGGGGAACGGGGGAGAATTTGGCCGCCGGCGAACTGTGCCAGCCTGAGTTGAAAATGCGCCCGAGCCGGGGCACCCATGAACGAAGTGAATGGGTCGGCGAGGAAGTGCCCGAAGGCGAGAGCCGTAGGACCAAAAGGCGTGACCTCGCCAGGCTTCTGGCGAGGGCGCGGCTTTTGCCACTCGCCATTGCAAAACCCGTGACAACACGCCGAAGCTTTAGCGAAGGCGGTTGGCGCGGGTTTTGATGTCAGATTCAAATTTTCTATAGATTATTCGGCTCGACTGTGATTATTCACGAACCAAGTTCGAATTTCAGAGTACAAGGAGCTCCAAAAGGGGGCAGGCTATTTTTTTTCTGAAAAAGTAGCCTGCCCCTTTTTTCGTTCTTCCTAACTATAATCTGGCACAGTTTAAGATGACAGCGGAGTTTGGCGCCAAGAAAAAGGCCCGCGTCATTTATTATGCGCGAAGTATTCTCTGACCAGCCTCTTCATATATTCATCGCGTTTTAAATAGAGCTCTTTTAGTTTGCGCTTTTTGTGATTTGCAAGGGCTATGTGCGTGAGTATGGGGAGAGCTATCGTCACGTCGGAATATGCAACGACCGCGTCGGGAAGCCTGTTGGGATCAACTTTTCCCCAGCTTACCGCTTCGTGGGGAGTGGCGCCCGAAAGTCCGCCGGTGTCAGGCCTTGCGTCGGTCACCTGAAAGAAATAATCCTGCCCGACCTCTTTGATACGCAACACTTCCTGTATCTGCGGCTCTGTCTGGAGCATAAAGTTCTTGGGACTTCCACCACCCATGAGTACCACGGCCGATTTCCCTCCGTCGCGTTTTGCGGCTAGTACATAGGAAGTTGTTTCGTTAACGTCGATAGACGGATTGATGCGCAGTTTATTCCCTTTTAGCTCAACGCCCGCCATGTTCATGCCTATCGTCGAATCGCCGGGGGAGCTGGTGTAGAGGGGAACGTTGGCCCTGTAGGCCGCGGCCATTACTGAAATGTTGTGGTGACCGCTCTTTTTCTCCCACTCGTTGGCATATTTGCCGATGAGCCAGTGAAGCTCAGCCGTTCCCATTTCTTTTTGGAACTCGGGCTGTTCTATTATGTTACGAAGTATCTCGTCGGTCGCCATGAGGCAATCTGTATAGCCGAGTAGCACGTCGTAGATGCGAACGACGTCGTTCTTTCTGAGGTCGGCATCATCAACAAGATGGCTCCCCACATGGAGCGGCATGTTGAAGGCAAAGTGAAGGTCGTGATAAAGATTGGCCCCCGTTGCAACTATCCAGTCAACAAAGCCAGCGTTGATAAGGGGCACGATGCAGGCGGCGCCGAGCCCCGCAGGTGTTAGCGCACCGGCAAGGCTCATGCCGACGGTCACGTCGTCTTTTAGCATCTTCTCTACGAACAGTTTGCAGCCCTCTTTGAGCCTTGCGCCGTTGTAGGCGTTAAAAGAGTTCTCCATCAGCTCGGTGAGAGATTCTTTTCCGGTGATCCCTTTTGGAAGTATTCTCTTGCCCGAAAGGTATTGCTTCTTTTTCGGGCATTTCTTTTCTTTCATCCACTCGGGTATTTCGGTCATGTCTTTTCTTAATCTGTGCATGCGTTTCATGTGTAACCTCTTTTCGCTCATGGTGAGCATGTCGAACCATGACACTTTTTATTGAATACGTTCATCCTTCGACTGGCTCAGAATGAACGGGCTGTTCTATTTTACAAATATCACCTTCGCCGGCGGAATGCCGTTGAACCATGTGGCGCTGGCGGTTGAATATGCGCCTATATTGTTAACATAAAGTATGTCGTTTATGTCGAGCTCGGGAAGGTCCACCGAACGTGCGATTATGTCGTGTGAGTCGCAGGTGGGGCCGGCGAGCGCCGATATATGTGAAGGCCCCTTTTTAAAGACCTTATATTCGTATTTGCAGAAATCATAGACTATGCCCGAAAGCGTTCCGTAGATACCGTCGTCAATATAGTACCAATGTTTATTCTCGCGTATCGATTTTCCCATGACGCGCGAGATAAGGGTGGAGGCCGGGCCAGCGAACGCCCGCCCCGGTTCCGCCATGAGCTTCACGGCCTTTGGATCGAAGACGCGGTCTATCTCCTTGTTGAGCGTGGGCGCGAACTTTGTGAAGTAATCATCATCGTCGTCAAAGTGCTGGATGGGCATTCCGCCGCCGATATCGACGATAGAAAGAGGGATCTGTTTTAACTGGGCGTCCTTAAGGATTATCGATGCCATATCGAAAGCCTCGATATAGTTCTCTACGTGTGTGCACTGACTGCCAGCATGGAACGCGATGCCCGTGGGCTTCAGGCCAAGCCTGTGCGCCTTTATGAGAAGGGGGATCGCATCGGTAGGTTCGGCTCCGAACTTTATCGAGAGCTCCACAACAGAGCCCACGTTAGGGGATTTTATCCTTACAAGCACCCTGGCGCCGGGTGAGTGTTCGGCGATCTTATAAAGCTCATACTCGGAGTCAAATACGGTCAGGTCTATCCCCTTTTGCATGGCATAGCGCATCGATGCGGGCGGTTTAACGGGGTTTGCGAAGATTATCCTCTCCGGTCTTACACCGCAGTTAAGGACCATGTCCATTTCGTACCTAGATGCGACATCGAAACCGGTCCCCATCTTCGCGAACGTCTTTATTATGTTGGGATCGGAGTTGGCCTTTACCGCGTAGTAGGGCGTTACGCGAGGAAGGAGCTTTTTGAACTTGTTCACTTGAGCTTCAAGTTTCTTCTTGCTGATAACTACAAGAGGCGTGCCGTGTTTTTTAACGAGCGTCCTGATCTCTTTTTCGGAGACCTTGCCATTCTTCATTTATATCCCCCCAATATCTGGAGACACACACTTAATGCAGAATCAAGTGTGTCTCCCCAGAGTCCGCACGTTTAGGGTTTTTGGCCCCGCTAGTCAAGAATATTTATATTGGTGAAATTAAGACATCTTGACAAATGTAATACTATGTAATACAATTATATATGTGAAATTAAAGAATAATTTAAAAACTATTCGATTAACATCACAGGAACAGAAGAAGATATCCCAATTTCTTTATGAACACCCATACATAAAAGAATTCTCAACTCTGGTTCGTGCTGCCATGTGGAACTTTATTCAGGGGGCCTCGGAAAATGCGCTCCAATCTTCCACTCCGTCATTTTTATGGGAATACGACCTGACGCAGGGCGAGATAGTCGAAATACTGCACGGGCCACAGAAAAAGAGGCTCTGGCTTGTTGCAAAGATAATGGAACATGGAAAATGGGACGAGATATGGGAGTATCTCGATATTGATATTATAAGGAAGGACCTTCCTTCTTTAAGGCTTTTGCCAAAGACAAAGAAGATATGGGAGGAGGCAATAAGTTTATGGAGATATTAACCGACCTGCAGGAAAAAGTTTTGGCCATATTTTTTTCCGTTCAAGAGTTAAAACAGCATTTTTATCTCACCGGTGGTACGGCGCTCTCTGTTTTTTACCTTAAACATCGTCTTTCCGATGACCTCGATCTTTTTACACATTCAGCTGATATGGATGTTGCGGCCAGGATATTTGAAGACGCGCTTCGCACAGCAAGGATAAAATTTGCAAAGGAGAACAGCTCACCGACCTTCAGGCGCTATAGGATCGAAGGTTCATTGCAGGTTGATCTGGTGAGGGACGTTGATTTTCATGCCGGCTCCCCGCAATTGATAGGCGATTTTATGGTAGATAGTCCGTTGAATATCGCCGTGAACAAGGTTCTAGCGATATACGGCAGGCTTGATCCAAAGGACTATGTTGATCTCTACTTCTTAAAACCTTATCTTAACTTCAACATATTGGAACTTATAAAACTGGCGCAAAATAAGGACGCGGGCCTCGAGCCTTTTCAATGGGCAAAGGTATTGCTCGATGCCGATTCCGTTACCGTTCTTCCAAGGATGCTTGCACCACTTACTCTTACCGATCTGAAAACGTTCTTTAGAGAATTGAGGACCTTGGTGCTTGCTTCATTGAAATCCTCTGCATATTAAAGAATTTCCCTTGCAATTAAGGGGCGTTATCCGCTACGTATGGGCCTCTCGCAGGGCTATGTAGGGGCTGATCAAAAGGGGCAGTGGCGGAATGGCATACGCGTTGCGCTTAGAACGCAATGGTCAAAAGCTGTAAGGGTTCGACTCCCTTCTGCCCCACAGTATCTAAAAAAAACAACGTAACTTCATGTTATCATTTATTATTTTGGTGTCAAAAAAACTTAGCAACTTATTTTTCAACCTGACGATAATAACGATAAGAAGCGCAAAGGCTAAATTTTAACAAAGGAGTTTTTTATGGGTATAATTTGTGATGTTGGAAATTGGTTTGCAGATCTTGTCGGATACACACTGACAGCTTGCCAGCCGGAGCCAGAACTTGAGGCTCGCGCATTGAGCCTCGAAGGTGTGGTCAAAATTCCGGCAGGAACGTTCAAGATGGGTTCAGAGGATGTGCATGAAGTTACACTCTCTCACTCATTTTATATCGATCAGCATGGAGTTACAAATGAGGCCTATACGCGCATTACCGGCAAAGAGCCGTCTCCAAAGGATTTTGATGGTCCAAATCAGCCCGCAGTGAAAGTAAATTGGAATGATGCTAATAAATATTGTAAGGCGATCGGTAAACGTTTGCCTACAGAAGCAGAGTGGGAATATGTAGCAAGAGGCGAAAGTCACACACAGGAATATCCAACGTTGGACGGTAGCAAGCCGACAACCGGACAGGCGCGTTACAATTCTAATAATACGGCAGACGTCTGTTCATATATGGGAAATTACGTTTTATGGGGAGGCAAACCCGTTTGCGATCTTGCGGGAAACACATGGGAATGGGTTAATGATTGGTATGGTAGTTATCCAATAGATCATGTTGTCGATCCAACAGGGCCCAAAGACGGCACATTGAAAGTTCTTCGCGGCGGTTCTTGGAGCGTCAACTACTCGGTCTTCCTGCGTGCGGCTAACCGCGACAACAACCACCCTGATTACAGTCGCCTCAGTGTCGGTTTCCGTTGTGCGTCGTCCGAGGACTCCTCAAGGTAACGTAGACTTTTAAACTTTTTTCTTTTACACTTGGCCTCGTTAAAATTTTATTTTAACGAGGCCGGTTTTTTTATGAACGTTTCTAACCCACAAATAATTACAAAAACGTATGACTTTTTACTGTATCTTCTGCCGCAAGTTGCCAAGTTCCCAAGGTCGGAACGCTATCTACAAGGAACGCATGCCGCTATCGATCGCTTTCAAAAATTTGCAAAGAAAAATGTTTATGTGTTGAAAAGCGACATTCAGAAATATTTTCCGAGCGTAGACCGTTCAGTCTTAATGAATTTGATAAAGCGAAAGGTCGGATGTGCTGATACTCTTTGGCTGATTGATAAAATTTTGAGATCGCATGACACAATGGCAGGCGAATTGCATCCATCCATCCATCCATCCATCCATCCATCCATCCAGTAGGCATACCTATTGGAAATCTTACAAGCCAGTTCTTTGCCAATATTTATCTTAACGGGTTGGATCATTTCATTAAGGAAGGTCTAGGGTGTGGGTATTATTTGCGTTATCTGGATGACTTCGTTGTATTTCATAACGACAAAAAGTTTTTATGGTATGTAAAGTCAGAGGTAGAAAAATATCTTGAAACACTTAAACTTAAATTGCACAGCGGCAAATGCAGGATTTTTAAAACTGAAAGTGGCGTTCCATTTCTTGGTTTGACCGTTTTTCCGAATAGGCGGCGCTTAAAAAGAGCGAACGTGGTTAGGTTTAAGTGCAGTACTCCACCCATCTTTCGTAGTCTGCTTTTTGCGGATGAACAAGATGGGTGGATATTTTTATCAAAACGATTTAGTAGTTTTTGATTGAAACAAAGTCCTAACTTTGACATAGATACGCCACTTGTGGTTCAGAAGGCTGGTGCGGCAGAAATCATAAATAACGGAGATGACTTATGAAGACCAAATTAGAGACAGTAAACGCGATCAAAAAGAAGATAACCGTGGACCTTCCGGCAGAACGTGTGGTTGAGGCGCTCGAAAAGGCGTATCAAAAGGTCCAGAAGAAGGCCAAAATGAACGGTTTTCGAGAGGGAAAGATCCCAAGGAACCTTTTGGAGATCCATTTCAAACGCGACGCAGAGAATAAAGCGGTGGAACTTTTAATAGACGGTTCCTTTACCGATGCTCTGAAGAAGGAGGCGGCGGAGCCTGTTTCAAGGCCAAATGTTGTTAGCGTGGGTCCGTTCCAGAAAGATGCCCCCCTTACCTACACGCTGGAGTTCGAAGTGAGCCCCACGGTCGAGCTCAAGGACTATCATGGCCTTACGCTGGAAAAGACGGAGCGTGAGGTAAAAGATGAATATGTCGACAAGCGCCTTGAGTCGATCCAAAGATCCATGACCCAGTTAGAGCCGGCAAAGGATGATGCGGCGCTTGGGGACGGCTACGTTGCCTTTGTAGACTTCAAAGGAACCGCCGATGGAAAGGAATTTAAAGGAGGTAAGGCCGATAATTTTCTGGTAGATGTCGGCGGCGGCTCGCTTTTACCCGAATTCGAAAAAGAGATGATGGGAATGAAGAAGGGCGAGAACAAAAAGGTCGAGTTTGATTATCCAAAAGATTATTTCAACAAAGAGCTTGCCGGAAAGCACGGCCAGTTCGATGTTACGATAAAAGAGCTCAAATTCAAACGTGTGCCGGAGCTTAACGACGACCTCGCAAAGGATATGGGCAACTACAAGACACTTAGTGAAGTGAAGGCCGATATCAAAAAGAGGATGGTGGAAGCGGTGGAGCACGAGGAAAAAAAGGAGCTTGCCGACCGTGCAATGGAAGAACTTGTAAAGAAGCATAAGTTCGAAGTTCCCGAATCGGTCGCTGTGCAGGAGTTGAAGGATATGTTCGACGGATTTGTAAGACAGCTTCAGGCGCAGGGGAAGAAGTTCGAAGAGACCGGCATGAAGGTGGAACAATTTGTAGAGCAGTATAAGCCGGTCGCAGAGGGGAGGGTGAAGGGTTACTATATCTTAGATGCCATCGCTAAGGCCGAAAAGATAGAGGTCTTAGAATCTGATATAGAGGAGAGGCTAAAAACGACCGCAACCAACGTGAATCAGCCCTTGGAAAAGGTAAAAGAGTATTATGAGACGAATAATCTCCTCGGAGGCCTCAAATTCCAAATTTTAAATGATAAAACCCTTGATTTTGTCATCACAAAGGCTAAAATCGAGACAAAGAAAGCAAAAAAACAATAAAATGTCCCTAATTCCAATCGTTATAGAGCAAACTGCAAAGGGTGAGAGGGCCTACGATATATACTCAAGGCTCCTCAAGGACCGGATAGTCTTTATAGGAACCGGGATAAACGACGAGGTTGCGAACCTTGTAATTGCCCAGCTCTTATTCCTGGAATCTGAAGACCCTACAAAAGATATTCATCTCTACATAAATTCGCCGGGCGGTGAAGTGGCGGCAGGTCTTGCCATTTACGATACCATGCAGTATATAAAGCCAGCCGTTTCGACACTTTGCATGGGGCAGGCGTCAAGCATGGGTGCGGTGCTTTTGACCGCCGGCAAAAAGGGAAAGCGTTTCGCGCTCCCCAATTCCCGAATCATGATACATCAGCCGCTTGCCGGAGTTCAGGGGCAGGCGTCCGACATAAGCATACACGCAAAAGAGATACTTCGCGTGCGTGAAAAGCTGAACCAGATACTTTCAAAGCACACTGGAAAACCGCTTGAAAAGATCCAGACCGACAGCGACCGCGATTTTTTTATGGCGCCCAATGAAGCGCTCGATTACGGACTGATCGATGGCATAATGGAAAAGAACATTAAATGACAGATACGCCTCACCAGACCATAGACCCCGCAAATCTTAACTGCTCGTTCTGCGGAAAGAACCAGCGCGAGGTGAAGAAGCTTATCGCAGGACCCACGGTCTTCATCTGCGATGAGTGCGTGCGCCTTTGCGATGATATTCTGACCGAGGAGAATATCCAGAGCCAGCAGTGGTTGAGCAACCTCGGCGTTCCGCGGCCGAACGAGATAAAGAAGATACTCGACGAATATGTCATCGGTCAGGACAGGGCAAAGAAGGTCCTTTCGGTCGCCGTTCACAATCATTACAAACGGATCGCTAATAAATCGGCCACGAACGATGTCGAGATCCAGAAGAGCAACATACTTTTAATTGGCCCGACTGGCACGGGGAAGACCCTACTCGCCCAGACGCTCGCCCGTATCCTTAACGTCCCTTTCACAATAGTCGATGCGACCACGCTTACCGAGGCCGGTTACGTGGGCGAAGATGTAGAAAATGTCATATTGTCTCTCCTTCAAGCGGCGGATTACGACCGCGCACGCGCTGAAAGAGGAATCGTTTATATCGACGAGATCGACAAGATAGCACGCAAGCAGGGCGGCCCTTCTATCACACGCGACGTCTCGGGCGAAGGCGTTCAGCAGGCGCTCCTAAAGATACTTGAAGGGACGATCGCAAGGGTTCCACCAAAGGGCGGAAGAAAGCATCCCCAGCAGGAATATATCCCGGTCGATACATCGGACATATTGTTCATCTGCGGCGGGGCGTTCGTCGGGCTCGAAGACATAATCGACCAGCGTACAGGTGAGAAGAGGATGGGCTTCGGCGCCGAAATAAAGGACCCTAAAAAGAAGGATTACAAGACAAGCATAAAACAGGTCGACACCGAAGACCTTTTAAAGTTCGGCTTTATCCCCGAGTTTATCGGCCGCGTTCCCTTGATAGCAACGCTTGATGAGCTCGACGAGAAGACTCTCATAGAGATACTCACAAAGCCAAAGAACGCCATCACGAAGCAGTACCAGCGCCTCTTTGAGTTCGAAAAGGCGAAGCTCGATTTTACGCCCGGGGCCCTGGAAGCGGTTGCAAAAGAGGCCATTAAGAGAAAGAGCGGGGCCAGGGGGCTTCGTTCCATTTTGGAAGGATTGATGCTCGACATTATGTATGACGTGCCCTCTCAAGGCACGATATCCGAAGTGCTTATAAATGAAGATTTCATATTGAAGGGCGCAAAGCCCGTTGTTGTGCACAATGTTAAGAAAGAAGAAGAAAAGAAAGAGGAGAAGAAAGAGGAGAATGAGGTTGCTTAGACTCGCTCATGGTGAGCTTGTCGAACCATGGATATGATTCATCCTTCGACATGCTCAGGATGAGCGGATTATGATATCTAAAACGAGGGGGAAAAAATGCCAGAAAAAGAGTCGATGTTGGTTCCGTTGTTGCCGTTGCGTGACATTGTTGTATTCCCACACATGGTCGTGCCTCTGTTCGTAGGGCGCGAAAAGTCCATCGCCGCGCTCGATGAAGCGGTGAACAAAGAAAAGGATATTCTGCTCGTTGCACAGGTCAATCCAAAGACCAACGATCCGAAACCCGACGATATCTACAAGATCGGGACCCTCGCATCCATCATCCAGCTTTTAAGGCTTCCCGACGGAACGGTTAAGGTCCTTGTAGAAGGCAAACGCCGCGCCGAAGTGAAGCAATATGTCCCGAACGATAACTTCTTCCTGGTGGAGGTCGAGGCCCTTCCTGAATCTCCCGATGAGAATGTAGAGGCAGAAGCCCTCATGCGAGGAGTGAAGTCCGCCTTCGAGAACTATGTCAAGCTCAACAAAAGGATACCGCCCGAAATGCTCGCCTCCGTCGCCCAGATAGACGACGCCAGCAGGCTTGCGGACACGATAGTCGCCCATTTAATGCTGAAGCTCCCCGATAAACAGGTGATCCTTGAGATAGCCTCCCCGGCACAGCGTCTTGAAAAGCTCTACGGCATGATACAGGCGGAGATAGAGATACTTCAGGTAGAGCGCCGCATTCGTACGCGCGTCAAGAAGCAGATGGAAAAGACGCAGCGCGAATATTATCTCAACGAGCAGATGCAGGCCATCCAGAAGGAGCTTGGCGAGCGCGACGAGTTCAAGAGCGAGATCCAGGAGCTGGAGGAGAAGGTAAAGAACAAGAAGATGTCGGCCGAGGCCACGACCAAGATCAAAGCGGAGATGAAGAAGCTCAAGATGATGTCGCCCATGTCTGCCGAAGCAGCGGTTGTCAGGAACTACATAGACTGGATATTGTCATTGCCATGGTACGACGTAACTCAAGATAAATTAGATATTAAAGAGGCCGAGAGGGTGCTGGACGAGGATCATTACGGCCTAGAACAGCCCAAACAGCGTATCGTTGAATATCTAGCGGTAAGAAGTTTAATGGAAAAAATGAAGGGGCCCATCCTTTGTTTCGTTGGCCCCCCGGGCGTCGGAAAGACCTCCTTGGGAAAGTCGATCGCAAGGGCGATGGGCCGCAAGTTCGTGCGCTGTTCACTTGGCGGCGTTCGCGATGAGGCCGAGATAAGGGGCCACAGGCGTACGTACATAGGCGCTCTTCCAGGTAAAGTGGTCCAGTCGCTTAAAAAAGCCGGTTCCAATAACCCGGTCTTCCTGCTGGACGAAATAGACAAGATGAGCGCCGATTTCAGGGGAGATCCCGCGAGCGCGCTCCTTGAGGTCCTTGATCCGGAACAGAACTCCACATTTAACGATCATTATCTTGATCTCGACTACGATCTCTCGAACGTAATGTTCATAACTACGGCCAACACGCTCCCGGCCATACCTCTCCCGCTTCAGGACCGTATGGAGATAATAAGGATACCCGGCTACACCGAACTTGAAAAGATGGAGATAGCGAAGCGCTATCTCATAAAGAAGCAACGCGAGGCGAACGGCCTTACGCAGGAGAACATAAAGTTCACCGACAGCGCGCTTAAGGCGATGATAAGGCATTATACGAAAGAGTCGGGGGTAAGAAATTTAGAACGCGAAATTGCCTCCGTCTGCAGAAAGGTGGCGCGCGAGGTGGCAAAGGATAAAGAGCACTTTAAGAAAATGAACGTGACGCCCAGAAAAGTTCAACAGTACTTAGGTGTTGAAAAGTACCGTTTCGGTCTTGTCGAAGAGAAGGATGAAATAGGTATGACCACGGGTCTCGCATGGACCGAGTACGGCGGTGAGCTTCTGACGTGCGAGGTGACGACAATGCCCGGCAAAGGAAAACTTATTCTGACCGGCAAGCTGGGAGATGTCATGCAGGAATCGGCTCAGGCCGCTTTCTCGTTCATAAGGACAAGAGCGGAAGCTCTTGGGCTTGATAAAAATTTCTATCAGAAGCTTGATATCCATGTGCATTTACCAGAAGGCGCTATTCCAAAGGACGGTCCATCCGCCGGCATAACAATGGCAACTACTATTGCATCAGCCCTGTTAAAGATGCCCGTTAGAAAAGATGTGGCAATGACCGGTGAGATAACTCTAAGAGGGCATGTGCTTCCGATAGGCGGCCTAAAAGAGAAGCTCCTTGCCGCTCACAGAGGTAAAATAAAGAAGATAATAATGCCCAAGGAGAACGAAAAGGACCTTAAAGAGATACCTAAGAACATCTTAAAGGACTTGGAGATAGTACTTGTCTCCAATATGGACGAGGTTCTGCCGCACGCCCTAGCGGAAAGTGACCCAAAAAAGATATTTAAGAAAGTTCCGGAATCGGTGACCACTGCCGCTATGGCCGCAAAAAAGGCCGCCAAGCCGAAGACGCCGGAATTAGTTCAGCATTGACAAAGTGTTGTTCTTTATATAAGGGCTGCCCCTGGCGATGCGAGCGAGCGTCGGATTTATTCCGCGCGAGCGAGAGGGGTTTGGGGGGAAACGGTGAGGTCTTCCGAGCCGGTCGTTCCCCCCATTTTAAATAGGGCGATTAGCTCAGCGGAAGAGCGCTGTCCTTACACGGCAGATGTCGCAGGTTCGAACCCTGCATCGCCCACAGTTTTTGCCGAGTAAAAAAAATTTAGGGACGTGAGAATCAATGTCCGCCGGAGGCGGATCTGCCTCTGGCCGATGTTGAAGCGTCGCCTAGGTTACGGTGAAGTGCCGACATGACATTATTTTTGACAACAAGTGTTTTGAGAGCCGGACGAACGGCGGGGACGTAGATCAATTGGTTGGATCGTCGCCCTGTCACGGCGAAGGCTGCGGGTTCGAGCCCCGTCGTCCCCGCCGTTCGCCTCTGTTTTTTGAAATTGTCAAAAATCATGTGTCATCACGATCATCATCTCGTTGGAAAGGATGTTGCCGGCTTCTTTAACAGGCTCGTAAAATAAGCGAAATTAATTAGCTTGCGAGGGAGCGGTTCTGTTAGAAACGGGTGCATATGTCAACACGAAAAACCTTCCGCACCAGTCTCTGGGTCGGTTCCACATATTTCATAGAAGGCCTTCCCTACATGATAGTCAAGTTCATGTCGTTCGTCTTCTTCACCGACATGGGCGTGAGAGAGGCGCTTCTTGGTCTTTTGAACCTTTTAGGGATCCCGTGGAACCTTAAGTTCTTGTGGGCGCCGTTCCTTGATATCTTCGGCACAAAGCGCGGATGGTTCCTTAAGATCCAGGCGGTGCTGATCGTCCTTACCTTCGCAATTGCCGTTCTGGCCGGGTTCGTCAGCAAAGACGATCCGTCATCCATTTCCATCTTGCAACTGATCGCGTTCATTTTTGTTGCGCTTGGTTTTGTGGCGGCGACGAACGACGTAGCTATTGATGCCTACTACCTTGAAGGTCTTTCGGACCCGAAGGAACAGGCGGCCTATTCGGGGCTCCGCGTCCTAACTTATAGATTTGCCGTTATCTATGCAAGAAGCGTCCTTGTTGCCATTGCCGGGCTTGTTAACTGGTTCTGGTCCTTTGGAGCAGGGGCCGCGACCCTTCTGGCCTTTCTCATCCTGCACAAATTTCTGCTCCCCAAATTCGAGGCAAAGAGAGAGGGTCCGCGTTCTACTGTTAAAGAGGCGATGGATAATTTTAAAAGATCGTTCGCCTCTTATTTTAAAAGGGACCGGATTGTTCTCATACTCTTTTTTATAATCTGTTATAAGCTCGGTGATGAGATCCTCTTTTCGATGAACACCCCGTTCCTTATGCGCGAGCTTTTGGTGACAAAGACCCAGCTTTCGCTGATATCCGGAATGGTCGGCTCTTTTTCGGTGATAGGCGGGGCGATGTTGGGCGCATGGTGGATAGCAAAGCAGGGGCTTAAGAAGGCCATCTGGCCCATCACCATATTCATGAACATCAATATTCTGGCTTACGTCTTTCTGGCGGTCATAAGGCCGCAGGCCAACACCTTCAACGGGCTTGCTCTCATCGCTTTCGTTCATTCATACGAGAACATTGCCGCAGGGCTCGGGAACGCCGCTCTCACCATCTACTTGATGAGCCTTTGCAACAGGGAGTTCAAGGCGGCGCATTACGCTGTGGGGACTGCGGTAATGAGCCTTGGCGCAACGGTAATAGGGAGCCTTGGCGGAGCATTGGTCGAACAGATAGGTTACGTCTGGCTCTTTACGATAAGTTTCATGGCATCGATCCCGTCCATAGCGCTACTTTTATGGCTACCGGTTGAAGAAAAGAAATAAAGCAAGGCGTTCCATTTCATAAGGTTAGCGATCTCAAAAAACCACCTAAAATAAACACGCAACTTTTACCTAAAATCTCCGATAATAATAGAAGAGGGGGGTCTCTAATTGGGCAGATACGCCCCTAACGAGTCCGAAAATGGTTAAAAAGACAAACATATCAACTAGTTACTCTGGAGAGTTTCCTGCCGGTTTTGGCGTTGATTATAGCGGTCCATCATCGTCTGAGGGGGATATCTATGCAGAAAGCCATTCGGTCGACACTTCGGTACGAGATTTTGTCTATACCCCTGAAATAATTGACAGGATTGAGATTCCTCGGGACGAAAAGGGCGACTTCGGGCGGTTTGGCTTATTTGAACGGTTTCAATTCTCATCTGCCGGGCAGGCCAATGTCCCTCAGCTCTTGATGGACATCGTCGGCCACATGGTTCTTCCGGAAATGCCGCCCATCAAAGAATTTCCTGAATTCAGGGTGCCTAATCCTGCGGAGATGTCGGATGAGATCCGTTCAGTTGAAAGAGCCGTATCGGTGTTACCCGAATTACACTATTATAGAAATACGTTAAACAGGGCAAAAAACGTTCTTGCGACCGACGGCAGAGATAATATCGGGTCTCTTGCCGATGTTCGCAGTTACGAAGAATATGAGTATCTCGAGGCCGCATATGGCCTTTATGTGATGAAACATCTGGTATGGTACCAATTAAACGTGCAAATTAAAGTACGGTTAGACGTACTTATCGAAGATACGTTCTATTTTAACGGAACGCCCATACAAAAATATACTGACAGAGAATATCTGGCCGATATCCTTAAAGCCCTTGGCGAGGGGCCTTTTAATTCCAAAAGATACCCTGATGCCAGCGTCAAAGAGGCTGAATTATTCCCACGGTTGTGCAGGGAGATAGAGCCGGGGCACAAGGCGGCTCTAAAAAAGGCCTTGCAGGCGCTTACATCGACGGACAGGGAGCTTGGACCGGAAGATCTGTCGCTTGACGAGGCGTCCATGGCGTTAAGCGCCCTTAACGGCATAGCCGCACCGAACCTCTACATCAACCAATTGTATGAGAGAAATACTTATGTAGTGCGCACAAATTTGGAAGCTGAAAAAAAGATAGAAGAACTTTCCGGGGGGTTGCGTAGACTTGAAAAAGCGAAAAAAGACAAACTTAGACAGATCGATGCGCTACGTTTTTCGCTGCAATTTCCCGAATCGGCGAACCCGGAATGGGGAATGGCGCAACTATTTTCGGTAGAGCAACAGGTCGCAAGTATCCGGGAAGAAATAGACGGTGTCGAATATGCAATTGAGACCGTAAATGACAGCATAGGTATCGAGAGGGATAAGATTGCCCTTAACAACGAAGAGATTGCCCTTACCATGGCCGAGAGGTTTTTCAGGTTGCGTGCCGAGGCCTTTATCGTCGCGGCAGACGATAAAATGTCCTATCATTTTGGCGTTTCGATATACGATAAGTTCAGAGCTTTTAACGCCGCAGACGTTCACAGCTGGATCGCGAAAAGGCGCGGAACTTCGTTGCCGCTTGATCCCAAAGAATGGACGGCTGAAGATTTTAACAGTGTCGCAGTGACGCTTTCCAAAGCTCGGGCGGATTATACAGAAAAAAGGAACTCTTATATTATCAAACATTCCATAAGCTGGGCTGATGAGGCCCGAAGGATCGGCTCGCAAAAGGTAAAGGACGGTGAGTGTGCCTGTGCGTCCGAATGGGCAAGGGAAAATAAGGCCAGCCTTATCAAAAATGACGGAGCCAGGAGATTTAAAGAGGCCGAGAGATATTGGCGCGACAAGGTGAAGCCCGGTGATAGCGAAGTTCCTTTAAATATATCGTTTACGGAGCTTCCACGCAGGTTAAGGGAAGTGAGAGATGTCGAACAATGGGACGAGATGATGGGCCAGCTGGCGGAGCTGGAAGGCAATTCTTATACCAACCTCGGTACGATAGCTCAAACGATCACTGCGATATGGAAGGTCGATTATGCGAATTGGCTCAAAGGCATAGTGACAAAAGACCTTCCTCTGGGGTTTGGCAAAAATCTTCCGCAGGCTAATCTGGCAGCTGACATGTTCCTCTCCGAAGCGGACCTTAAAATTCCGCGTTTACCCTGGCAGCTTGCACCGTTCGCCGCAAGGTTGGATGGCGGCCTTAAGAGCACCTTTCACAGAATAGATGATGACGAATTTTCTAACAAAGCGGCGATATTCGTGCTGGGAGCCGCTTCGGCCCTTGCCGGCATAGCCGCCGCCGGGTATGTGCGTTCACTGACGGTTGCCGCGGAGCTCAATTACGGATGGCGGACATATGACGGGATGCAGCTCGTTTGGAACACGGCCGGAAGGTCTGCGTTCGGCAGGATATCGGTGCCGGTCACCGGATACTTGTCCGAACTCGGCTCTTCGGCGGTAGGATTTCACGTTGCTTCGTCATCCATGCTGGCGGGAATAACCGGGCCGCAGGAGATATACAGCCCTAAAAGAATAGCGCAGTCGTTCGCGATATTCGGCATGCTGGAAGGGGCAGGATTTCTCCTCGGAAGGGTAATGGGGTTCAACGCGACGCTGGGTAACAAGATAATCGGCAGAGACCTTGAGGAGGCGGTGATGGTCGGAAGAACTACTAAGCCGGCCGATATCAATGTGGAAGCCGCTTTTGCGGCAGAAGAGGTCGTTCCGGTGCAGGCGGCGCTCGATCATTTCGGTTCCGGTTACGGTCTATTGTATCAGTTCAACAATTTTTCTTCCGTTGTGGCGACGCTATATAATTCAGACCTGTTCCTTGGCCTTATCAACCTTGATGATGCCGTTCCGGACGGTGAGAAAGAAAAGGGACTGGAACAACTGGCAACGGTTGCAGCGCAGCTTGCCATCATCGTCTTTGGAGCAAAGAATATGCATGTTCCGTGCGCTCCCATTGAGAGGGCGGTCCTTAAGCAGGGTATGCGCTCTCTTGATATGGAAATGGGCAATGCGATGCGAGATATTTCAGGGCTCAGAAACAAATGGGTGGATGAGGCGCAACAAGGGGGTAATTTTCCTCTTCTCCGGCTTAGTGATATGGGAGATGGTCTTGCAAGGGCTGCCGGCTTGAGTGCGAACGCTGTGGAATATGCAGAGCGATACGGCGAGACATATCCGTGGTGGTCGGACAGCCGTGGGGTGTGGGTAGCGAAAGAGAATGGGCTCAGAGAAACGGCACAACCACTTACAGTGATTTTTGAGATGGTGCGCGACATGATAGCCATCTCCAAGCGTGGCGCATTAATGTCCGACGGTACCCTTGAATTGAATTCGATGGATGATGTGATGGTTCGGGTAGACGCCTTTAACGACAGATACGAAAGCGTACTTGTCGGCGAGCGTAATCATCTTTTTGCGCGGCTGATGTATTCATTTACGAATGCAGAAGGAAAAGACACGTACCTATTCACGACCGATCTCCAAGGCTTCCATGAGTTTCTCTTTGGGGACCCTACGTTTACCGGATATCCCGAAGCCGAACCGCCAGATGTTCGCTATCTTGAGTTTAAACCCCAATGATCTTCTTGGCCTCGGTAAGGATGTCTTCGACCTCTTCTATGGTCTTTGCCTCGGAGTAGGTGCGAAGCAATGGTTCGGTGCCGGAGGGGCGGATAAGCAACCATGAATCGTCCTCACGAAGAAAGTGGTAGCCGTCTATCATGTCGAGGGTCTTAACCTTCATGCCGCACAGATCCTTGATACCAGCGGCCCTTTCCTTGATATTCGCACGTGCCTTGTCTATCGTCTCCTTGTTTAGATGCATGTCTATTCTTTTGTAAGCGGTCGGGCCGACCTCACGCTGGAGTTCCCCCACAAGCTCGCTCAAACGGCGTTCGCGCATCGCCATCATTTCCGTGAGCAGAAGCCCGCAGAGCAGGCCGTCGCGTTCGCAGACGTGGCGCGGTATGCCGATCCCGCCGGATTCCTCTCCGCCCATGAGGACGTTGGCGTCGTTGAGAGCCGGGCTTATATATTTGAACCCTACGGGAGTGGTCATTAAAGGAAGTTCGTAGATCTTGCACAGACGGTTTATCATCTGGGTCGTGGTTATCGACTTGATCACCTTTCCCTTCCACTTTCTGGAATCGACGATGTGTTTTAAAAGGAGCGAAAAGATGAAATGGGAAGTGACGTAGTTGCCTTTTTCATCGATGGCTCCGATCCGGTCGGCATCGCCGTCTGTAATGAGGCAGATGTCGTACTTGCCGGTCTTCATGATATCTATCGCCTCGTTCACGTTGGGGATTATGGGTTCCGGCTGAATGCCTCCAAAACTTGTATCGGCCGCCGTGTGTATCTGTGTGACCGCATCATCGAAGAACTCCGGGAAGAAATCGGTGCCAGAGCCGTACATCGGTTCGGCCAGTATCTTGAACTTTGAATCGCGGATAAGTTGTAGGTTTCCCCAGCCTTTTAAGCTCTTGATGTAGGCCCCGTGCGGGTTGAACGTTGAGAACAGCGCGCCCTTTGGTTCGCCTATTATGGGTTTCTTGTTATACTTGGCGTTCTTTTCGATCTGCGCCTCGATCGGGCCCGTGTATTCGGGAGACGCGGCGCCGCCGTAGCTTTCTTTGAACTTTATTCCGTTCCACTCTGCCGGATTATGGCTCGCGGTCACCATGATACCTGCGGTGCCTCGGTCCGTTTTAACATGCCACGACACGCAAGGGGTGGGGCAGAACTGTTCGGAGAGAACGGTTTTGATATTGTTGCCAATAAGTATCCGGGCTATCAGCTCGGCAGATTCTTTTGACTGCGCGCGGCGGTCGTAACCTATAAAAATGGGTCTTCCGGAATCCTGGACCTCCGGATAGATATCGGCAAAGGCCTGTATGACATGGCCGATATTTTCCGGTATAAAATCCTCGCCGATAACAGCGCGCCAGCCGTCGGTTCCGAACTTTATTGAGGACATGTTGTTGCTCCTTTTCTGTTCATTTAGATGACAGACGTCTGACATCAGAGGTTGGAAAGATCGGACTTCAGACCTCCGACCTCCGACTGCGTATTAATTCTACCGCCATCTCTATTGCCTTCACCATATTATAATGATCCGCGATCCCCTTGCCGGCTATATCCTTCGCCGTTCCGTGGTCCGGACTCGTGCGGACAAAGGGGAGCCCCAAGGTTACATTCACAGTATCTTTAAAAGCAAGGGTTTTAATGGGCGCAAGGCCCTGATCGTGATACATTGCTATTACAGCGTCAAATTTTCCTTCGGCCGCCTGGTGAAATACCGTGTCGGCAGGGCAGGGGCCGATGACATCCAGGCCTTCGCTTCGTAGCACGTTAATAGCTGGGGCGATGATTTTTTCTTCCTCGCTTCCGAATGTTCCCGAGTCGCCTGAGTGGGGGTTGAGAGCGCAGACTGCGATGCGCGGCTTGTTACACGCTGTGCGTAGAGATGAACCCAGAAAATCTGCGGTCAGGCGCGTAGCGTCGCAAATTTTTTCTAGTGATATGTTCCTGGGCACGTCAGATATAGACAGATGCGTTGTGACGAGCGTCACTTTCAGCATGGGCGACATCATCATCATGGCGACTTTTCCCGAACCGGTTACGCTTGCAAGATATTCTGTGTGACCGGGAAATGGAGATCCGGCAGCTTTCCAGTGGGCCTTGTTGATAGGCGCGGTGACTATTGCGCTGACTTCTCCTGCCATGACGGCGCGGACGGCGTCATCGACCGCTTGCATGGAAATGTGACCGCAGGTACGGTGATCGGCTACCGGCGATCGGTTGTCAGCGTTTCCGAAAACAACGGGTTCGCAGATGTCACGTACGCATGACTCTAAAATGGCCTTGGCGACTATTTCAGGGCCTATGCCGCATGGGCAACCGCAGGTTATTCCTACTTTTGGTCTCATTCCTTTATTTCGATATAGGTCTTTTTCTTGAGTTCGGTGACGTATGCATTGATCTCGTCGTTCACCCTTTGATCATACATCTTTTCATATATCTTCTCTTTCATCTTTTCAAAGTCATCCTTGGTAGCCTGTGCCCTGTCGATAAGGTCTATTACGTGAACGCCGGCCGGCGATATTATAGGATCGCTTATCTGGCCCGGCTTCATCTGCTCAAGGGCTTTGGCTATCTCCGGAAGGAGCCTTCCCGGATCGACTATTCCTAAGTCCCCTCCGTTCTCCGAATTGGGTCCTTTTGAATATTGTTTTGAAAGGGCCGCAAATGACGTCCCCAAACGCGCCTGTTTGACTATCTCCGTTGCCCGGGCCTTCATCTGAAGGGCCTCTTCTTTGGTGGTGTTCGGTTCAAAAGGAAGAACGATCTGCGCGATGTGCGCCGATTTGTTGCTACCGAATTCGGTCAGATGTTTTTCATAATAGTCCCTGAGATCCTGATCAGATATCTTTACGCGGGAGCCTATATCTTGATTGATAAAGCGCATTCTTTTGATGTTCGCCCTCATTTGTTCCTTGTAGGTTTCGTAAGATATCCCCTTTGCGGCAATCTCGGCCTTGAGCGCTTCAATGCTCATGTGGTTCTGCGCCAATATGTTCTTGATATACCGCGCGATGTCATCGTTCGTTATCGCAATATTAGAACTTTCCATTGCCTGATTCATCAGGAGGTTATCGATCATTTTTTCCAACACCCGGGCCCTTACGTCTTTATACTTCAGCTCCTTGTTGACCGACTTGTCGATCTCGTTCAAATGAGAAGCCATTGCGGCATCGAGATCGTAAAGCGTTATGATCCCGGAGCCCACTATCGCCACGACCTTTTCCACTACTTCGGCGAAGGCCGAGGGCGCAAAAGTCATTGCGAGGAGCGTTAGCGACGAAGCGATCCAGACCACCAGATTGTTTCGCCCCTTTGGGGCTCGCAATGACGTTATTTTGACAAGCTTCCTCATTTTATCTCCTTTGGAGCGGTGACGTTCTTTAGAACATCTTCGTTGATATGTATGTCGGCATCTATTTCAAGTTCGTCGTACCATTTATCGAACATCACTTCCATTTTCTGCTGTTTTATCCTTGCGACGATCTTATCCTTCACATCCTCAAGCTTGACTGAATGGCTTCCGCGCCTCTCCATTACCTTGAAGATGTGGTAGCCGAACTCGGTCTTTACAACCGGACTTATCTCGCCTGCCGGAAGGGGGAAACATGCCTCATCGAAGGCCTTTGGCATGATGCCGCGGGAGAACCAGCCAAGGTCTCCGCCGCGTTTTCCTTCCGGGGCCATGGAATATTCCTGCGCAAGGGAGGCAAAGTTTTCTCCGCTCGACGCTTTTTCGCGGAGTTCGGAGGCGAGCTTTGGGTACGCAACGAGTATCTGTCTTGCACGCACCTCGTCGCCTTTGCTAAAATCCTTCATATGCTGTTTGTAATATTTCTTTATTTCGGTGTCTGTAACATCTATCTTTGAGACCAGCTCTTTCTCGAGGAACTTTTCTATAATTGCTTCACGCTTTTTTTCTGCCTTCCATTCATCGTAATTTATCCCTTTGAACTCGAGCATTTTCTGGAACGTCCCCTCGGTGTAGCGGCTCTTATAGTACGTGTAGAACTCGGAAAGTTCGCTGTCGGTTAGCGCGACACCGCTTCTTTCGGCCGCCTTAACAAGGACCCTTTTCTTTATCATCTCATCTAAAAGGGACTTTTTGAGCGCATCAACTCGCTTTGTGTCGTCGGCCACCTTCGGGTCGTACTTTGAGAGTTCGAACTTGAGCGCAAGGGCAAGGCGGTTTGCTGAAATGGTCTCGCCGTTCACCTTTGCCACGGTCTGGCCGTTATTTGAAGCCTTACAGGAGCTTGCGGCAAGGCATAGGGCTATGGCGATTAGTAGAAGCCTGCGCATGGATGGGCCTTGTAGTCCCTAAAGCCCCAATTTTCAAGCTTTTTAAGATTTATATGTTACTACACGGGCATATTCAAAAGTGTGGCATTCCCGTCGCTTTTGAGTCCGTCTTGTAGGTTTCGTCTTGTGGGTTTCTGAAATACAAAGACCCGCTTGGGAAGAGCCCTGAGCGGGTCTTTTATTTTAAGCAGATAAAATTGACCTGTCTTCTTTCTTCTGAGCGGTCACGGCGGACGTAAAGGCCTGTGGCAACGCAAACACGATGGCGTTGATCGAAAAGCGGCCTAAAAAATCAGGTTTTTTGAAAAAAATAGGCCAAAACTAGCAGAAATCCTTATGCTTTTTTAACGGTGTCGGATTGTGGGAGGCTTTATTTAGCAACTTTTTTGCGGGACTGTCGATAATGATTACAAGCGAGGGATAAGTTTAAATGGCTGGTCCAAGAACATTACTGCCGGTAACGGTGAGCGTTGATGCTCTGCCATGTGATCTTTCTAGAGGTCGTGAGCCGATAGATCTGCGGGGAGGCATGGGCGGCAGGGAAAGTTACTTGCCCGGCGGCAAAAGTTCGTTCAGTAGAGCGCTTGATATCCCGCCATCCGCAACGACTGCCGGGGCGGCTGGTCAAGTCCCGTCGTCTCCATTTGAACGCTATTCCGGTGTTGCTACTAAGCTATCAGCTATGGCCCGTCAAATACCACTATATCCCGCCACGCCGCCGGCGGGCAGGCGTCCTCGCGGGCGTGACACGGGTGGAGATGGCGGTCTACTCGATACGCGCTGGAGCCTTGGCGAAGCCCTTCTTGCGCCGTTTGGCGGTTTATTAAATGGTCTCAATATCATAGCCACAGGCCTTGCCGATATCTTTTCGGGTATCGCGGGGCCGCGCTTTGCCCTTGCCGGTGATACGGTAATTGGAGGTGCTGCGGGAGTTTTTATGCCCGCCGATCCATCTGCGCACGCAGAATTCGTCCGCCCTATGTCGATGGGCGCTGCTATAACGGCGATGACTGGTAAAAAAGTAGTCGAGCCGAAAGAAACATCATATTTGGAAGGTGTTGAAGAGACGAGCACGACAATACAAGAACTGTTAGAAACTCTCGCAACAACTTTTGAATTTGTACTTGGTAAAGCTACTGAAGATAAATATTTTGAAGAGCTTGTTAAAATAGAGGTCGGGATAATCTTTTGGCGTAATGAGTTAGCCAAACTCGGAGCGATTCATGGGAGAGATAGAGCAGAATATGAAGTTGACATACGCATAGGCGAGAACATTCTTTTGGACAGGATACTACGTTTAGGCGCAGATATTTTTTCGGAAGAGCGCGCTAAAAGCAGCGTTCCAGGGTTAAAAACAGGCGGGGTTGGAGGAACTGGAGCGGTTACAGG
>Ga0210019_1000633_pt1 | contig 43367 bp, 55 predicted proteins | sample CryGeyCG2114_020_2_FD_183969 | JGI IMG/M metagenome (GOLD analysis project Ga0210019, IMG submission 183969) | Groundwater microbial communities from aquifer - Crystal Geyser CG11_big_fil_rev_8/21/14_0.20 (SPAdes) (version 2) | ecosystem: Environmental > Aquatic > Deep subsurface > Groundwater ...
CGGCAGGGGCATATATTATTAAACTATCAATTCGTTACACGCAAAAAGTGAAGTATGGCTTCGGACATAATCTCATTAATAAGTTACTTTATGCATCTCACTCTTAGAACAGAGCTACTTTGGGTAGTGGCTCCACTAGCAATTGCCACTATAGTTATGCTTGTTTATTTCGAAAAATACAGAGATGAAAGACCTGGATGGAACACACATGTAGCAAATTCGCTTGTTCTCCTATTCATCGGAATAATGCTCCTCAGACATATCCACAGCATAGATGGATTAGGAAGTATAAATTACATAACGTTCCCGGAAAAATTGTTTGTTTCTGCAGCAGTCCTAGGAATCGGAATATTGGTATTGGGGCTAAATTTCGAACACTTTTTACCCGAAAAAATAGCCAGATATGCAAGTTCTCCCTTAACAACTAATCTAGTAGCATATATTGCAACAGTCTTTGTATTCTCGAAAATAGAAATAAATACAATAGCTATAATTTCACTCATAATCTATTTCATACTATTAATCCTTGTCCTTAACATAATAAGAATCCCAACAAAGATATTCTTCAAATATTTGGCCGAATTGAAGGCAAAAGAAAAAAGAGAAGAAATAACAGCAGATAAAAAAGAAATTAAAAAAAGAAAAAAAGAAATATCACAAGAAGAAAAACGAGTGAAAGCACAGAAAAAGGAAATAAAAGAAAAAGAAATTCAGGTAAAAAAACAGGGAATCAAGAAACTTGATAAACAAAAAAAGGAAGCCATCAAACTGAAAAAAATCATAAATAAATAAATAAAAATAAAAATAAACTGGAGTCTACCTCCTTCTTCTTCTGGTGGTTCTTGCTGTTGTCGTTCGTCGAGCAGCAGTCCTTCTAGTCGTTCTAGCAGACGTTGTTCTTCGAGCAGCAGTTCTCCTCCTTGCAGCCATGTTGGAAGCACCTCCTTTCATCTATTTTAGGAATAAATTCTATTTAAATTTTCCGTAAAAATTTATTTTTTCCACTCATTCTAAAATTCTTAACCTCTCCAGCCAGGCTAGCCAAATATTTATTCAAGGCTGATTCCCTATCTCTTTCGGAAAGACCCTTATCGACGATAACTTGTATAGAATAATGCAATCGTCCATTGCCCAAGTCTTCATCACTAAGCACATCAAGATGAGCTTGAAAACCATTGCCATGATTCATCCTAGCATTGACAAAGCTTCTTAATCCACTTAAAGCATTATCATAAGCATTTACCAATATCCTTGGGTTGTCTATTATGCTCTCATCTTCATCCAACTCGATATCATGAAATTCAACATGGTCTCCAAAATATCGAAAAGCATCTTCTATCCTTTTTTTATAATCTGCCATGCCAACTGACCTCCCACTTCCTAACGCTTTCCTCATCGACATAACTTTTCTTTTTTCTCCTTTTACCCCTAAACATCGCCCCCATAATCAAACCAAACAACATTCCAGATAAATGGGCGATATTTGCAATTCCTGAAGGGACAAAAATACCTATCACATCACCAGCAGCCCATAAAACCCCTGCCACAAATATCGGCATCGGCACACCAAATGCCCAAACTGGCAATAAAGGTCTGATAAATATTAATGCTCCAATCACCCCAAATATAGCTCCTGAAGCACCCAAAGAAGTCGAATAAAAATTAATACTAACCAAGTTAGCTAAAATTCCAGAAACGAAAAAAACAACAAGAAATTTCTTTTCTCCAATCAATTTTTCCAATATGCTACCGAATAAGAGAAGTGCAAACATATTATACAATAAATGGGCTATATCCCCATGTAAGAAAATAGATGTAACAAACCTCCATATCTCCAATATCTTGCTAGAATCCAGCAAAAACAGCTCTGTGAAGCCTGGAATCATCTGCAACAGGAAAACTAGCACGATTATCCCAGTTAATTTAATAGCGTAAAATTTGAATTTCATCTTCTAGATAGGAACACAACCCTCAAATGGGTCTTCGCATGGTCGCTCAATACTATCTTCGCAATCATTATCCAAAATAACATGCTCGCATCTGGTATCATCATCACATTCTTCCCTAGTTAACATCTTGCAATAGTCGTCCCTCTTGGCTGGACAAGGATTAAATTCACAATTCAAATCGGGATTTCTGCCAACATAACTCCCATCTGGACATTCCTTAGCATCTGCAGTACAAACAATCTCTTCCTCATTACCGCTAAAATAAGCCAAAGCAATCATTGCTAGAATCAACACTATCGCAACTATAATCCAAATAACCCATTTCTTCATACTCTAAAAGATAGAGAGGAGTATTTAATTTTTACCAAAACCCTTTTAAACTATCAAAATTTCCAAGAATCATGAATATCAAGACTAGAGAACTGCAATGTTCTCGATATCCCCATAAAAAGTAATTTTTCTAGTTGTGACTCTTATTTTCCAAACTCCAATAAACCTTTTATACCATTAAATACTCAACTAAACATGGCGGTTGTAGTTCAATGGCTAGAACGCACGGTTGTGGTCCGTGAGACGAGAGTTCGATTCTCTCCTTCCGCTTATAAAAGAAACATGAATTTCGAACCAACAACAGTAAAAGGATTTCAGGACTTCTTTCCTCCTGAGTCTCAGAAAAGGACAGCAGTAAAAAAAGTTATTGAAAAATACTTCAGGCTCTACGGCTTCCAACCAGTTGAAACTCCTACAATAGAATTTGATGAGTTGATGCGCTCCGATAATTTAAAGAATAAGGATGAAGCAGTATCCGAAAGATTCAAGCTTAGAGACAGAGGGGGCAGAAACCTAGGATTAAGATATGAATTCACATTCCAATTAGCCCGGCTCTTAAAAGAAAACCCAAACATCAAACTACCATTCAGAAAATACCAAATAGGGCAAGTATTCAGAGATGAACCAACCTCATCATCAAGATTCCGTGAGTTTACACAATGCGACATAGACATCATAGGTGAATCCAGCCAAGAATCTGAAGCAGAATGCCTTGCCTGCTTCTCAGACATATTAAAGAAATTAAAAATAAAACCAGACATACAAGTAAATAACCGTAAACTCCTTTATTCAATAATAGAATCTGTAAAAATAGCAGATCCTGGAAGGGTAATCAGGGAACTTGATAAATTAGACAAGCTAGATGAAGATACTATAAAAGCAAATCTCCGAAAAATAGCAGACACAAACCAAATCCTGACATTATTCAAGCTAATGGAAAAACCCTTGGAATTTTTCGTCAAAAATCTATTTGATGGAGCAGAAGAAATCATGAAATTACAAAAAGCAGGAAAAGGCTACGGATTCAAAATTACATTTAACCCATTTTTAGCAAGAGGCTTATCCTATTACACAGGAAATATATTTGAAATCCGCGTTCAGGGACAAAAAAACTCAGTCGCAGGAGGAGGAAGATATGATAAACTAGTCGGAAAGTTTTTAGGAAGAGAAATACCTGCAACAGGCATCTCATTCGGATTAGAAAGGCTTTCATCCTTAGCAACAGTCAAAATTCCAAAGACAAAAGTAATTTTAATATCACTTAATCAAGATAAACTAACTATTGATTTAGCCAAAAAACTAAGAAAACAAAAAACTTCTTGCATAATTTTCTTCGGCAAACCAGGAAAAGCCCTGGATTATGCAAATTCGCTAAAAATAAAATACGCAATATTTATAGGAGAAGAAGAAGTAAAGAACAAGAAATTCAAACTCAAGGATTTAGAATCAGGAGAAGAAAAGCTTCTCTCTGAAAAACAAACAATCAACAAACTAAAATCACGCAATTAACTTTCCATCTTTTGTTATCTTAATTATTCTTGCATTTCCTGAATTATCAACTTTAACCTCAACTTCCATAATACCTCTTTCAACTCTAGTGCCTTGTTCTATAAAATTCTGCTCTATTCCATACTCAACATGCATCTCGCTACCAATCCTTTTTATCTTACCTTTGATAAAATCACCAGTGGGCTTTGTTAGAAAAACATCTTCATATTTCCAAATCCCTCCTGTCTCAAACAAAGAAACATACACTGTATCTCCTTGTTCAAATCCTTCTTTAACAGGAATATCATTTATCTCATACCTTATCTGCATATAATTTCCCCTTATCAAATCAATAGGGTCATAGGACTCTGTCTCTAAAACAATCGTCTTGCCAAAAATTACAGGCCAAGAAGAGTATAAAATAAAACCTCCAACAATAATCAATAATACAATAAAGATTACCAGTAGTCTTGATACTTCTCTTCTTGTTGTTTTGCTTCTTTCACTAGTTTTCTTCTCCATCTTTCTATTAACCAACCTCCAAATATTAAAATTATTCCTCCGGCAATAAACAACAAACTCAATCCGCCATAGTCCCAAAAGTCCATGATAAATCCAATATACCTTGTTATAATTCCTAATACAAAGAAAGTAATCCCTAGATTAACAAGTCTAGGACTATGTCTCCAAACACCATACCCAATAACGGCCAGGATTACAAGCAACAACATAATATTGGCAAATATCCATGTAATCCAGAGACTCAAAGGAGCATCTCCTCCTCCGCCAATACCTCTGCTAGGTCTCCATCTACAATAATCTTCACTCAAACAGGAATCTCTGTTATTATCATACTGTCCACAAGGTTGTGTTGTTCTATCATACTTACTAAAGTCATCTAGTCTTTCCTCTCTGCACCAAGAACTATCAGCATCCCACCGACAATTTAACTTTGAGGGTGCAGAAGCACAAGCAGCAATATCCTCAAAGTTCCTACAATTAACAGTCTCACAATAAGTATCTGTTATCAGCTCATTATTTCCATCACGCTGATACAAAACCCTCTCTGTTTGTTGCCATTCACAAATCTGGTCAGGAAGATTTGCAGCATTACACCCATTTTGAGTATCGAAATCATTGCAATACAGAACATCACATCTCCCTAACTTTCCTGATATTGAAGCTGCAGACAAAATCAAAACAAGCATTAACACCAAACCGCCTGCTAAAATAAGCACGCTTCTAAGTTCAAGTTTTCTCTGGTTCAAAGCACTTACTAGCCCAACAAACAAGAAAAGAAAAGCCAGAGCTAAAAAAACTATAATAAACAAGAATGAGGCTCCAGGAATTACTAATCCATTAGGCCACACTAAAGGAAGAAAAGCCTGAAAACTAAGAACATAAACAAAAAGTAAAAAGTAAAACCCTGTCCACCACCTATAAACTCCTGCAAACTTATGGTCTCTAGAATGGTGCCACAAACTCAATCCATAAAACAAAATACCAACAACAAGAAAAACTAAAAGAAAGGGGCCAAGCCCAATCTCTAAATCATCTAATATCCCAAAGTTAAGCAAAGCCATGTGCTGGAAACTCACCCAAAACAAGAAAGCACCCATTGAAACAACCAAATTACCAGAAGAGCCAAATACATAAGCAGAAATTAAAACACCCACCCACGCTAAAAGCAAGAGCATAGAGTTTGTTTGTAATGTGGATGACAAGTCAAATATTTGAGCAATTAAAAATATGCTTAAGATATACAACAACCCGCCTAAAATAATCAACGACTCTCCAATCTTTTCATGATCATAGATTCTTAAGAAAACACCTAATGTATAAGATATTCCAACAGCAATTAAAAGAATAACAACCTTGAGGATATCAGGAATAGAACTCCAGTTTTTAAAAACCAGCCATGCAATACCGACAGCAATTAAAATAGCACCCATAACAGCCACAATCTGACCAAAAGATGTTTTCTCACCACTGTCATCCATCTATTCTATAAACCAATATAACTTTTAAACCTTGTTACCTACAGAAAAACCTGTAACCTCTTCTAAGTCTCTTTCCTGCTCTGCATCAACGATTTCTTCAGCAACCTCTTTAGCCATTCTTTCAAGAGTTTCAGCATTCTTCTTTTTATACAAACTATTCAACCAAATCCAAATATCACCAAAATGATTATCTTGTTCAAGCCAAATTCTATGCTGATTGTCTAGATGCAAAAGAGAAACAAAATTCATAATCTTTTCTTCCTTAGTTTTATGCTTGAATTCAGAAAACGGAAACCTATCATCCCTATCTTTAAACACATCTTTAATCCTAGAGTAAATGTCCCTAATCCTCTCATCCAAATTAATAGTATTCTTAGGTAAAATTACTTCGGCCTCTCTTTCATATTGTTTCAAGACTACTTCTCTTTTAATTCTCCTATTTTCCGTCTTAATTGCCTTTCCGAGTGCCTCCATTAGCTCAGGAAGTGTAACTTTCTTATATCTTGGTAAAGGCGTCCTAGGAATAATCTCGGGAATCTCTTCATCCAAATCAATCCGTTCTTGTTGATATTTCCTTTCTTCCTTTTTGCCAAACAAAATATCATCCAGTCCCGGAAGCTCTCGATAAAGCAAAATATCTGATTTCATTCTTAAAAGCAAAGAAGCCGCGAATAATACCTTTGAAGAGACAAAAAAATTCGCTTCTTCTAACCCCCTAACTTTTGATAAATATCCCTCTACAAGAATTGCGATATCTATATCCCACGGATCTAATTGCTCACTATTAACCAAATCATATATAATTGCCTGCCAGCTTAGTTGCTCTGAAAAAAGAAGGTCGTGAATTTGCTCTTGTCCCACTTTATCAGGTTTTTCTTCATTAACCATTTCATATATAGAACAAAGAGGTTTATATGGATTTCTAGCCAGATAAATTCGCATTAACTCTAAAAACACCCTATAAGTTCGTTTAAGCGAAAAACTAAATCCTGAAAAAGTAGTAACCTTGCTTCCCACCAGACAAAGACGACAAAAAACAACCTGTTCCTATTTAGAAGTTACAACACACCGAAAGATTTAAATACCTAAACCGGCTTTCTTTATTATCACCTCTTTTTCCCCAGAAGAGGACGCCCTGTCTTACTCTTTTGTCGGGCAAGGTCTCCTCTTCCAGGGTTCATAATATAAAGTAAATTAATTCCTATCTAGAACTAGGCACTGATTACTTTGATTATATAATCCTAAATTACTCCTTCTTTCCAGAAAACTCGGTATATCCACACTTCCCACAATGCTTTCTATCTTTCCTATCTGCTAAAAATACCCCGGGTCCGCACCTAGGGCAATGTTGCTTCCTCTTAACACTTCCAGACTCAAGAGTGTAATGTTTGTACTTTTTCGAAGTCGGCTTATTCTTATGCGCCTTCTTTCCCTTCTTATCTGCTCCTTTCTTTTTCTTCGCCATCTAAATCCTACTCCTGGTTATTTCATGAACTTTATCCCATATATCTAACCTATCTCTACTATTATCTCTGATTGCTTCATTATAAAGCCCAGCATATTTTTTATCAATCTCTCTTCCACTTTCAAAATAATTTCTTACAGCTTCAGACATTTTCCTTAGGATATTCATTTCTTCTTCTCCTTTGGTTTAGGTTCAACCTTCTTCATAGCATCCTCGTTATCATATACATAAGCTTCAACATAAAAAACATTGCTCCCAAAATTTCCTACAACTCTCTTAATTACAACCAAATTTCCATCCACTTTCAAAAAATCAACAACGGCTTTTTTAGCACCTTCTTTTCCTGGATTTTCGGTATGTTCCATAAACCCTTCAATTTCTCTTCTTCCTAACAAATCATTCTTAAAATCTTTTTGAATTTTCATCTCAACCTCACCGCGAACTTTCCGCTCTCTTTTAACCCAAGCTCCTTAGCCAATTCAGATTTCTCGGGCTCAAAAACATAAACCTTTCCCTTATAAGTATCGACTTTTTCATCTCCCCCACACTTAGGACATTTCGCCCCTGTGAAAAGAGTCTTACACTTCTTACATGCTTTCTCCGCTGCCATTATTCCGTCCTCCTAATCATATATTTTCTACCAGGCTCATCTAAAATATGAACAAAACCACTATCATAATCAGCCTCAGAAATAGTAGTCAATACCTCAGTAACACTTTCCCTGAAACCTCGGGTACCACAGTTCAAAACTCTATACGTGGCCTCATCACCATCCAAATTACCAACTCTTTCCAAAAAAGCACTTATGTCACATGTTTCATAATTCATTTCTTCTTTCCTCCCTTCTTAGATTTCTCTTTGGCTTCAGCCCGCTTTGCAATCTTATTCCTCTTAGCCTTATCCTGCTCAAGCCACTCTATTTTTCCTAGGCCTGGTTGCCTCATCGTCAAACCAATCTTGGGCTCTCCAGACTTAAAACTAATAGCGACAATTTTAGCAACGCAATTATCTCCTTTTCCCAAACTCCTCTTGCTTGCCTTACCAGATAAAGTTCCGGACTTCGACATAGAGACATAATCCTCCATCGTCTGAGAAATATGAATCATTCCCTGCATAACACCCATATCCATAAAGGCTCCAAAACTAGCAATCTCTGAAATGGTTCCATAAACTAACTCGTGTAATTCAGGCTTCCAAATCAATATCTTAAATTTAGAATCATAATATGCTGCCCCATCTCCTGGAATAATAACACCGTCTCCAACATCATCCACACTAACAACACTAACGACATAACCTAAATCCTTACTAACACTTCCGATATAACTATCATTTAGCTGCCTTTCAATAGACTCTTGAGTAGGCAATCCAAAATGTTTAGGCTTAACCCTTATGTGGTCTTGCACCTCTGCCAGATAGAACATAATGAACATAGAAAATTTAGCTTTTTAAATATAACTATTAACCCTTCTCAACTCCGACCTCTTTCTTCCCTGAAAAAATAACAACCCTCTTAGGAACCTTGCCCTTAATCTCGGCATCAAGAGTAGCAATATAATATCCTTCCCGACCTTTCTTTATTAATCCCAAGTCTACACTCCGCCGGCCTAGTTTCACTTTTTTCACATTTTCCTTATCAAACAATTGAAAAGCAACGTCAATCACAATTCTCGTATCCCTGGAAACCTTCTTCCTGATGTCTTTCATCTCTTCTAAAACCTCGTGAGGCACTAATATCTCAAAACCTTGTTCCTCTAACTGCGAAAGAAAATCTATCCTATCCTTTATGCATGTTAAAATAAAATTGGTGTCCAATATAACTTTCATGTCTTTGAATAAAAATCAAATTATTTAATCCTTTTCATTAACCACTCTAACAAAATTCTCAATATTTATATACCTCTATATCCTAAAATAAAAATGGTTGAAAAAGAGCACATAATTGATGTCTTGGAGGAAGCCAAACATGCCTTGAAAACTAGCAATTCACTAAAACTCCAACATTTATCAAATCAAACGATACATTCAGCATCAATCCATCAAGACAAGGATTCAATAACAATAGCAGTCATTATTTACACATTAAGTAAAATAATACTAAGAAAATCAAATTTACAAATAAAAAACTGGCCCACCTTTATCAAAAGATTCAATGGCCAGGTAGATTTAGCTATAGACTCTATGCAAAAAGACAGACTAGATAAATTTAACTATTATTTGGAAAAAGCTCGCGCTTCTCTGTCAAACCTTTCCATAAATTTGAAACCATACATCCAAGAAGTGCTTAGAAAAGCATCTATTAACAAAGCATCAAAACTTTATGAACATGGAATCTCCCTATCCCAAACATCCAAGCTATTAGGAATTACCCGTTGGGAATTGGCAGAATATATTGGACAAAAAAATCTAGATGAAAGGCCATACAGCAAATCAATAAATACAAAAAGGAGGCTCCAGATGGCAATGGATTTCTTCAATGATTAAACGGTTGCTGGAACTCGTAGAAACCCGCTGGAGGTTTGTACAATGAAAGTTTTAATCTTAGATGCTGGCCCTGTAATAAACTTGTCAATTAACGGACTTCTAGAATTATTTGAAAAACTATCCCAACTAGGAGACATTAAAATAGTAATAACTGAACAAGTAAGGAAAGAAATCATTGACAAACCCTTAGGAATCCCAAGATTTGAACTTGGAGCTATAAGAGCTGAAAAGTTAATGGAAAATAAAATCCTAATTCTCCCTGAATCCTTGGGCATCTCAAAAAAGGAGATTAATGCTAAAACAAAAGAAATACAATCAAGAATAAATAACACCTTCAAAGCCGAAAACAAATTCATAAACATCGTCAGCGAAGCTGAATCTTCCTGCCTCGCATTAAGCTTGATTTTAACAGAAAAGAAAATAGAAAATATAATTGCTATTGATGAAAGAACAACCAGGATGCTATTCGAAAAACCCGAAAACCTCGAATCCTTAATGTCTAAGAAATTACACAAAAGAGTTTACCTCGCTAACCAGGATTTCAGGAATATAGGCAAGTTTAGATTCATTCGTTCCCCAGAATTAGTCTATGTTGCTTACAAAAAAGGCTTAACAGAATTAAAATCCAAAAAAGCCTTGGAAGCTCTCCTTTATGCTACCAAATTCAAAGGTTCTTCTGTAAGTTACGAAGAGATTAAACAGATAAAGAAGATGTAGTTCTTCTACTTTTGCCCTATCAGGAAATAATTCGGCTTAACTAACATATTGGGTTTTTCAGGTAAATCAATATTTTTCGCTTCAATTATTTTAAAATATCTGCTGAATAATTCCTTCGCCTAGAACAAGGCAGGAAAATACAAAGTTACATTAGTACTGAGCACCTTTCTAAGAGTTCCTTTTCCAAATAAATTAGACTCACCACTGAACGAAACAGAGAGATATTTTCCATCTTTTTTCTCTCTGTTAACAGTTTCAATATATTTTTCTCTTTCTCTCTTATCAATTAATTCGTGAAAAAAATCTCCAATCAAAAATAAAATCAAATTTCTTTTGAATTTTTGAGATTTAACGAAAGTCCATTTCTAAAAAATTACACACAACATTTTTTCTTTCGCATGTTTTTTCGCATATTTCAAAGCATTCTTCTAAAAATCTATCGCAGTTACATTACATTAGAAGCTAAAAAAATAAAATGATATCCTTTCCCGCAACCCGCCACCAAAACATCACCATTAATTAATTTTCTATCTAATAACGAGATTATCTCCTTATCAGGCTCCTTAAATGTCCAAGGGTTATCGCCTTCCTGAGAATACAATTTCTCAAATTCTTCCTTCATTTTAAAAGTGGGTACGCAGGGAATCGAACCCCGAGCTGTCGGTCTGGAGCCGACTATTTTACCATTAAACTACGCACCCACAGAATAATCATATTTTAAGCAGTTTTAAGCTTTATCTTTCAATAGTTTTCCCTTCCATTCTTCTCTTTCTCACAAAACGAGATATGACTAAAACAACAATTAAGACAGCAATAACACCAAATGTAAGGCTAACATACCTCAACTGTCTCGACGTAAGGCTTGTCAGGATAGGACCAAACGAAACCGCTGGTTCCACATCAAAAATGGCAGAAGCAGTCTTATAACCTCCTTCATAAACAACGTCAACGCTTAAAACATAAGAACCTTCCTCAAGAGAGCTTACATCAAAAGACCTCACAACAGATTTACTAGAATGAACTGTAAAAGTCTCCCTTGCATTATCTTCTAAATAATCATCATTTCCAGAGAAATCTTTTATAGTGTAATAAAGGGCTACCTCTTTCTCATCTGAGCTTCCTAATTGATTAATATTAATTTCTGCCTTTAAGGTTCCTCCCCGGACTACACTGCTTAATAAATTAGTTAAAGAAATAGAGACATCGAAAAGTTTGTCATCACTTGTCGGATTAATCACAATAGGGATTTCTTTTATCTGACTCCCTAAATACAAAAAGAAAATTTTCCCTGCACTAGCTTTCTTCCGATCTGCTTTAATAGTTAATGGGACGGCATTATTCCCACCAGAAGGAATAAAAACTTCGCTCTGAATGCTAACTGAATTGTCTAAACCAACCGTGCCAATCTTCAACACAGCGTCTTCATCTCCAAAATTGTAAATTGAAATCTCTCTTGTTACTTGTTCCCCAAAACCCAAATCTTCAATAAACTCATTAGGAGAAAAATCAAAATTTCCTAGTTCGGGAGGAGGCTCTTCTAAAGGAGGTTCTTCAGGAGGTTCCTCTTCTCCTTCCCCATCACCTGTATAATCTTTTCTTTCTTCCTGCCCGGTATTATCAACAAAAAAAGCAGACTTCAGTTCCAAACTGCCTGAATGAATAATATCAAAAAGTTTTCCACTTCCTGAAATTCCTCCTCTTTCAGGGTCAAACCGAGATTCGTATACAAATAAATCATCCCCTGTCAAATTTCCTGAAATCGTGTCTGATTCATCCTGGCTCAAGAAATCAGAAAACTCGATATCTATTATTTCTCCATCATATCCTAAAGTAATTTCATAAGCATACAAGTCATCTGCATCAATAACATTAACGCTATCTCCATCCAATTCTACATCGACGGCAGCGACAAAACCAATTAAAAAAATAGCAAGCAGTACAATTATCTCTTTCTTCATGTCCAATTTAACAAAATAGCAAATTTAAATGTTACTATTTACAGCCACTCAATCTGGTTCTAATTTCTTTGGCCTCGTTAACTAAAGACTCACAATTTGCTACAACACCCTCACCACAACAAACATTAATATTATCTAAAACCTCCAATAAACAAAGGTTTCCTACACAATCGTTCTCCAAAACCCTACAATCAAAAACACCTTGAATCAACCCATCATAAGAAGAATCACACTTTATTTTACTAGACTCATCAACAGGGCTCAAACTAGGTTTCCGCACATCAATAACAAAAAACGCAACAATAATCAAGACTAAAACAACAAGCAACATCACCCTTAAAATATTTCTAGACCTGTATTGTTAGACTAATAAGAATTTATAAATTTATCCGCGAGTTCTTTCAACTTTGATTGGGAGTATCTTCTGCCAGAAATTATTCCTCTTCAAACTTCCACAAACATTAAATGGTTCGTATTCTATTCTGTAAGGCTGAGCACATGATATATCATCAGGTGTACAAAGTACAACATCCTCCAAATCAAACACCAAACTATTAAACCCTCCTGTCCTAAAATTATTGCTCAGTTTAAACGTGTATGTTGCCACATTTCCTGAATTTCTAAGAACACTCTCTCCAAGATTAGCAAGCCTAAGTTGGAGATCCTCAATTACATTGTTAACTGCCTCAACAAACATACCCTTGCCTTCAAAAAAATCATTCACTGGAGGATTCCCTTTATTACCCCAGAAATCTGTTATTGTCACATAGGGTTGTATCTCATCAGGAACCATTAACGTCCATTGAACACCATCTGTAGACTCGTTCAACTCCTCATTACTAACCCAAACATCAATATCAACACTTTCTCCAGGAGCCCAACACCCTTGAACATGGGGAACAGCTTTAATAACAGCCTCTTGAGCCGTTACAACTCCAACTAAAGCAACTATTAACAACAAAAACACTACACTTCTCATCATATTCATATAAAATAAATGTATAATCCATTTATAAATCTTTTTATTGGTCGTGTCCTCTTCTCAAACATAAAATTAATAACATTTCAAACATAAAATTAATAACAAAACACCAAATAAGAATTTATAAATTTATCCGCGAGTTCTTTCAACTTTGATTGGGAGTATCTTCTGCCAGAAATTATTCCTCTTCAAACTTCCACAAACATTAAATGGTTCGTATTCTATTCTGTAAGGCTGAGCACATGATATATCATCAGGTGTACAAAGTACAACATCCTCCAAATCAAACACCAAACTATTAAACCCTCCTGTCCTAAAATTATTGCTCAGTTTAAACGTGTATGTTGCCACATTTCCTGAATTTCTAAGAACACTCTCTCCAAGATTAGCAAGCCTAAGTTGGAGATCCTCAATTACATTGTTAACTGCCTCAACAAACATACCCTTGCCTTCAAAAAAATCATTCACTGGAGGATTCCCTTTATTACCCCAGAAATCTGTTATTGTCACATAGGGTTGTATCTCATCAGGAACCATTAACGTCCATTGAACACCATCTGTAGACTCGTTCAACTCCTCATTACTAACCCAAACATCAATATCAACACTTTCTCCAGGAGCCCAACACCCTTGAACATGGGGAACAGCTTTAATAACAGCCTCTTGAGCCGTTACAACTCCAACTAAAGCAACTATTAACAACAAAAACACTACACTTCTCATCATATTCATATAAAATAAATGTATAATCCATTTATAAATCTTTTTATTGGTCGTGTCCTCTTCTCAACTCAAAACCTATCCTTGCCATTTCTCCGACATCAAGCCTTTCATCACAATTCATATCATAAGCTTCCTCATATCCTTCATCTCCAGGATTTTTACCATAATAGCCCCAGATCAACTTATAATCAGAAACGTCAACCAACCCATCATTAGTAACATCGGGATCCCTGAAGATTAGGAGCTGCCTGTTGCATGTTAAATCCTTTTCTATAGTAAATTCGCCATCATCTCCTTCATGCCCATCACCTGCACTCTCTCCGCCCCTAATATCAACGCTAGGCTCATAATTGCCATTAAGCCCCTTATAATTAATAATTATACTTCCTCCGTCTCCTCCAAATCTGTTACTTCCCGCAGAATATCCTCCGGGCCCTACAAAACGAGCGCCTCTTCTGTAAAACAAGCCCTTAACATTAATTTCTAAATTTCCTCCGTCTCCTCCCTGCCAACCAGATTTCCCATTTGCTACAATAACTCCGTCCTTCGCAAATCTCAAGTCCTCCACATTAAGCACCAAATCCCTTCCATTACCAGAAGAATCATAGAGTGTATAAACCGGAGCTTCTATCGTTAAATTATCAAAATCGCATGAATCTCCATCACACTTATTCACATCAAGATAACATGCATCTGCTATAAGACAATCCTGTCTTTCAGTACATAAATCAAAATCCAAACAACTATCATAAACAACATTAATATTTCTCTTCCCTGTGTTTCCAGTTTGACCTGCAGGATCCATCGCATATCCGATAAAGCTATTGGTTCTATCGGTTCTATCTCCTTGTCCTTTAAATCCTGACGAATAACCTTCATCTGCTGAATCATACAAAGATAATACTGCTCCCCTCAACAAAGCCTGATTATATACCACGACATCATCTATGCTTCCCTCAAATGCAAATGTATCCGAATTACTATTCAACGAACCAATAGAAGGATAAACAGAGTTTGCAAAATTTCCAGAATCGACACCAACACTCTTCCAGTTTCCATCAACCATGCAAGAAATTGTTCCAGGTTTGTAAACACCTGCAACAAAATGCCACATTCCATCAGGAGACCCATCAAAGAAACACCCCCTATCAATCGAACCATCCGAAACCAGAAAGCCTAATCCCTTCCCAGGAGAATATTTCAAAGCCAATCCTTTCCCAGAATCATCCATATCTGAAACTATATGCATCTCTCTATCAACATCAAACTTAACCCAAGCAGAAATTGTTATCCTGTTACTGCCTAGATTAGAAAATTCATCACCAGGACCAAAAGAAACATGTCCTCCCTCAAACCTGACACTCCTGCCCCAATACCCACTATCTGAAGAAACAGACCCAACAACAGTGCCTGTATTACCATAACTGCTTAAATCACTTAAATCGCCAGTTCCCAAATTCATTGGCATCCACATAACTAAGTTATCATTAAAATCAACAAGGGCATAATACCTATCATCATCGTCAACAATCTCTAATTCAACAAAAGTCCTAGCCTCATCCAAACCTCTTCCCTCTCCATCCAATGGAGTAACTCCTGCAAACTTAACAACAGGTTCTGAATTCAATGGATCGATAACATAATCAAGCCTTGCCGAACCATCAATAACTTTCAAATCAAAAGAATCTTCAGACTCTTGAAGTGTGCTAAAAATCAACTTATTATAACCGTAGTCTGAAATAGGGAACTCACCTATCAACTCATTTCCGCCTGCCAAATAAGCCTCAATTCTTGGGCTCCCAGAAAGGGCTTCAGAATAAACAGTTATATCATTTCCATTTTCAAGCAAGCTCTCAAATTGAATCCTCAAAAATTCATCTTGTAAAATTTCACTTGTCCAAACACCATCCAAACTTTTAACTTCCTGATATATATCGCCTAAAAACTTTCCTTCAGCATTAAAATGTCCTGCAGAAGAAATTTCTATCACATATCCTTTCTGCTCTCCAGCACTTAAATCTCCAGTATACCAATCAACACTATCAACCAAACCATTTCCGTCACTATCGTAGGCTATAGAATCAACAAGCTCTCCATCAACTGAATAAACCATAACCATAATACCATTTGTAACCCTCCATGATTCTGAAATATCAATTCGGGCAATAACATCCTTGTAATCTAACGGACTTGTTATGAAAACTTCCTTTCCCCTTTCACGCTCTTTCTCGAAATAAGTGGGTGGAGAAGTATAATACTTAACTTCCAGCCCCTTAACAAAACCATTCTCATTGCCCAATGCTTCTACAGATTGGCTTGCAATTGGTGCAAAATTGATTTCCTCTTTTACATTAGAACTTGGCTGATACCCAAACAATCTTCGAACAAAAGCAACACTCCTGCTGACAAAATTATCGTTCCCTAACTCAATATCTGTGACAACATTTCCAGTAATACTTCCAACCCGTACTTCCTCAGGAACTTCTTTTTCAACAAAATTCGCCTGTCCACTTAATACATTAACCTCTGCCGATTCCAGACCTGCAGAAACTGTTCTAATAATGCCATTAATTTCAGATCCCTTATCAGATTCAGGAACCCTAACCACAAGTCTTTCAGTTCCGCTAGATAAAACAACTCTTGCGTTCCACTCGACAGGTTGTCCCACAATAGCCTCGCCTTGAACTCTCTCAATTGTCGCACTGCCCTCTAATTCTTTCAAAATTCCATCAGCTAATATATTTATCGAATTACGTGTTGAAGCTAGAACCTTCCCCATCCAAATCAAATCAGCTTGAATGAAATCAGCCCCTGAACCTGTCGCAACAATACCAAATTCATCAAGATCCAACTTTATTTCTGGGCCACCTGAATGAATAAACTCTTCTCCAAAAGACTTTCCCGGTTCAGAATAATCTGTTGAAACAGTTACAATGCCATCACTAACCTTAAAACTAACAACATCATTATCTGTTGGTTCTCCATCAATCTTAACACTTCCCTTAACAATTCCCTCACTTTCTCCAGGCTCAAGAAAATAAACATAATCTTGTTTGTTAGTTGCAATGCCTGTAACAAATCTCGCCTCCCCATCAACCACTCCCGGTATATTTTCACTCTTAACAGATTCGGAACTGCTAAGACTTGGACTAATATAATTACCAGTTATAGAATTCAGCCGAGCATCAATTCCCGATAGTTCCGCAACAACTAATCCTGCCGGAGCTCCGCCTCCATCCGAATCGTCTCCACCACCCTGAGAAACACCACCCCCAACACCCATTGAGCCACCAGATTCAATAGGTGAGGGCTTTGCCGTCTTCCCTCCATCCCCTTCATCACCGGGAGCTCCAATACTAGGAGCAGGAACAATATATCTTTCATAAGTACTGGACTTTATTTTAGGATAAATCAGGATATCAAAACTAACCTCTGCAGGAACATCCCCCTCCCCTGGAACACCATAACCCTCGCCTGAACCAGTCAGACCCTTTCCTCTAATGAAAAATGGACCTTCATTTTCAAATGCCTCAGCCCCTTCATCAAGCAGTGTAGGAAGTGCAAATTCATAACTGCTTCTAGAAGTCGTAAGCTTAACAATAGACCCCTTGGGAAGAAGTTCTCCCCTGTCTAACAGAATACTAACAGATCCATCTATCCTATCGCCAGATGAATATTCAGCATTTAGGTTCAAATCCAAATCCAAAATAGCATAACCAAAAAGTCTTCCCGAAGTTAGAGTAACAAATAGCAAAATCAACGCCAAAACAACAATTGGCAACAAATATTTGTTTTTATTCACCACTTTAACAAACAGAAGAGTAAAAGGAAATTTATAAACATTCCTAAACTTTTCTAAACTTTTCCTATACTAATGTTTATAAATCTCTATCGCATAAATTAACCATGCCAAAAAAAAGGACAAAAAGCAATTCTACTAAGAAGAAAGGCAGGCCAACAAAGATTGAAGATAAGCTGGTTCACAACATGGTGGAACTGCAAAAATTACATGTTGATTTGGTGGAAAAATTTGACAAATTATCCGATCAAATAGCTGGACTTCTAGCATTATTCGAAACAACAGCAAGAACTTTCGCAAACACGCCTAACTTAAAGGTAGCAGAAAGAGACAAAGAATTCCTGGAAAAGATAAACAAATTATTAGAACAAAATAAAGTTCTAGCAAAGGGTTTGACATTAATGGAAGAGAAGCTGAGAACGAAAATGTACGGCTCACACCGTGAAAATCTTGGCGAAGATTTCTAATGGCTCAAAAAACAGAAAATAAGGAACTTAGATGGCTATTCTTAAGGGAGTTTACTAAACAGCTCATAACAAATTCAACCCCTATAGAAATTCAAGAAACCCCTGAACCTGAACCAATTCAAGATACAAATTTAATTCAAGAAGACATCGGAAAGATTCCTCAAGCCTCTCCTTTTCAAGGAATGGTGGCATCACCAAAAACAAAAATCCTAGAAAACATAATGCCTCTCCCAAAAAGACCTCAACCAATAAAAATGGTAGCCGTAAGGGCTCCACAAGGAATGATGGATATAGGAAAACTAAATTTGTTCTTAAGAGATCCTCGCATAAATCAAATAGAGGTAAATGGACCTGAAAGAGAGGTGCTAGTAAGAATTTCAGGAAGCCCTCAAAGAACAAGAGTAAAACTAACAAAAGAAGAAATAGAAAAAATAATTAGAAGTTTCTCAGAAAAAACAAGAATACCTCTGATAAAAGGTGTATTCAAGGCAGCAGTCGGCGAGTTAGTCTTAACGGCTGTAATATCCGATTTCGTAGACACAAGATTCACGATACAAAAGAGAAGACCATTTCAACAACCTAATTACTAAATACTATACTTAATTTTCCATCTCTATAATCTACTTTTCCAACAACTTCTTCCCTTTCTTGATCTATAACATCAAGAACTTCATCTTCATCTGTCGGAGCAAGCCTTACTTTTTCCTCACGCTTACAAGCCAAAACATCTGTAGTTGACCCGCAACTATCATAACAAGTAATCTTTGTAACCAAGCCTATCTTTACATCCTCTCCAAGAATGCCTGCAGAACTTGAATCTGGTTGAACACATTCATCTAAGGCGCACCTTACTGGACCACAATCTACATTTCCCCCTACCCTTTTTCTTGCAGAAATCACATCCATAGGATTAACTTTAAAACTTAAATCTCTATCACGAACACCATCATCACCCGAAACAACACCCACCCCGGGAATAAGATAATTCTTGCCTCTGGACAAAAGAGTATTATAGGGTCCGTTTATATCTGCCACTAATTCTCCAATATCTGCTCTTAATTCAAAAGGCTCTAATGGTATGTCAACTGTTGAACCGGCAGGATAACCAATCAATTCCTCTGAATACGTGCTAACCAAAGTAACCATATTACCATCAATTAAAACATTAACCATCCTAGTGTCCAACCTAGTACCATCCGCCAAAGAAGCACTTGTAACATCCGCATCTAACAAATTAACATCATCATCAAACTGCAAGACTTTCCCATCCACTGAAGCAATAAATGGAAGATATGATTCATAAGTAAATGTGTTTATCGGATCAACCTGGACTCCCTGTTCTACACTCTCTTCCTTTCCAACATAACCGGTAATGAATTCACGAATGGATTGGTCATGTTCAATATCACCTGAGATGGTAAAGTCTAAAAAAACAACCAAATCAGGATAAAACTCGATAGTTGAGGCCCTATTCCTTTCATCTACATCCAATAAACTGACTAAAGGCAAAGTTTGAGTTTGGTCCTTAAACCTGACGGTAACTACAGAACCTAAAGGCAACTGTTTCCCACTTACATCAATTATTAGCCTGCCTGTAATCTCATCTCCTATCTCAAAATCATCATACTCTGCAATTATATTCCCCGTAAATGTCCTGGCAAAAAATAAAGACACAATTATAATCAAGATACCAAAAACCAAGAAAAACGAAACAAAGTACTTATTCTCCATCTTATAATTTGCATAAAACTCTATATAAGCTTTATCAAACTAATCATCAAGAACTCGTGTCCGGGCTTTCGGCATCTTTAATGTACTTTAAGAGAGGTCTAAGTTTAAACCAAAAGGCTTCAAAGATATCATCCCTATTCTTTACATTCTGAACCCTAAAACCAACGGTCACCTGTTCCCCAGAGGAATATCCATGACTGACAACCCTCCCGTCAGATACATGTCGAGAATATTTCCTTCTATTCCTACGAATTCTCGAATCCACTGATAATCTTTCCGGTTCTTTCATTAAGTCATCAATTTCATCCTTATTTGCAAAAATTCCCCTGTAATCTGAATTAACTTCAACATATAACCAATCCCCTTCTTCTGAATAACTTAGACTGATAATATTTCCATCCAGGTAATCAATTCTCTGTTGGGCTTCATCCTCATGTCTTTCTCTTCCTGGATCATTAACAATCTTGGCCAAATTCGTATTTCTCGCACCACCCGCAAGCCTACTCACAATTTTAGCAGGAAAATTTTCAATATCATCTTGCCTCATAAAACTCACTTAAAAAGCAACTTAAAAAGCATTCTTATACTACAACAACACAATTATAAACGCTCTTTCGTTATTCTTGAAATGAAAAAGATAGCAGTGACGTCTTTGGGGGGATCATTAATAATACCAAAAGAGGTTAATTATGCCTTTCTTGCAAAGTTCAGGAAAACACTAAGAAAGCATTACAAAACCCATAAATTCGTAGTTGTTTGTGGAGGTGGAAGTATAGCTAGAACATATATTTCTGCTTTGGAAAGACAAGGAAAATCGATTAAACAACAATCCCTTGCAGGAATCCGCGCAACAAGAGTAAATGCCAAGTTCATGATGCAATTTTTCGGAGAAGAAGCTAATGACAGTTTGCCTGAAAACATGAAAGAAGTCAAAGCCCTTTTAGCAAAAAACAAAGTCGTCTTCTGCGGAGCTCTGAGATATGCACCAAAAGAAACAACCGATGGAACTGCTGCAAAACTTGCCAAATATCTAAAAACAGATTTCATTAACATATCAGATATGCCCTGCTTATACACATCAAACCCAAAGACAAACAAAGATGCAAAACCCATTTCAGCAATCTCCTGGAAAGACTTCGAAAAAAAAGCACGCGGGATTAAATATAAACCCGGCCAACACTACATTTTAGATCAAAATGCTTCAAAAATAATAAGAAGGTACAAAATCAAAACATACTTAATAGGCCCAAAACTAAAAAACTTAACAAAGATTCTAAAAAACAAGCCATTCAAAGGCACAATCATACAAGGATGATATCTAACCAGAACCTCGAGAAAACTAAACAAGAAATAAAAAAAGCATCTGGAACCATAATCGTTCAAGCCCAGGATGATAGATACAACAGGAAAATATTAGAATATGGCAAATTTAATATCTTGCTTTCTCCAGAATCAGGATTCCGGAAAGATAAATTAAAAACCTTAGATTCTGGATTAAACCATGTCCTGGCAAAAATAGCCACAAAAAACAAAATAGCAATTGGTATCAATCTTCAAGAAATCAAAAAACTCCAGAAAAAAGAAAAGGCAGAAAGAATAGCAAGAATCAAACAAAACATCAAAATCTGTAAAAAAGCAAAAACAAAGATTAAAGTATTAAATTACAACAACAAAAAACAAGCCCAATCCCTTTTATTGTCGTTAGGAGCCTCAACACTCCAGGTAAAAGAGGCCGTCCTATAAAGTGTCACCACTCATTGTTTAAACATAACCTTTTTAACTACTTAAAACCAACCCTAATGAAAGATGGGTAATATAATAGACAAACTATCCCCTTTAGAGCTCAAAATAATTCCTTTCTTAGGTGAACCAATACCTAAAATAATAGAAAAATCTAACCTGGACAAGGTATCTGTCTTAAGGGCACTGAAATTTCTAGAGAATAAAAAACTCATAAAAATAGAAGCAAAAAAAGAAAAAATAATAGACTTGGACGTAAACGGAATTCATTACAAAAAAAATCACTTGCCTGAAAGAAACCTCCTCTTGCTTTTAAGCGAAAAAAACATCCCTTCGTTAGAAGAAGCTAAATCCTTATCCAAATTATCAGACAATGAATTTAAGGTCTCTCTTGGAGTATTAAAGAAAAAAGCACTAATAGAAATAAAATCCGGAAAAATATTCCTTTCCGCATCAAAACAAGACTTATCAAAAAAGACACTTGAAGAAAAATTTCTGGAATCCTTGCCTCTTCTTTTAGAATCCCTAGAACCTGAACAGAAATTCGCATATCAAGAATTATCAAAAAGAAAACAAATTATAGAAATCGAAGAAAAAATACAATACTCATATCAATTAACAACCGAAGGGAAGAAAATAGCAGGGAAGAAAATAAAATCAAATCTCTTGGAAGAAGTTACTCCCAGCCTGATAAAAAATGCAACAAAAAAGCAAAAGTTCAGACATTATGATATCCAGGCAGGAGTTCCAAAAATCTTCGCAGGAAAAAGACACTTTGTAAATCAATCAATCCAACAAGGAAAAAGAATTTGGCTCGATCTCGGCTTTCAGGAAATGACAGGCAATTTAGTACAAACATCTTTCTGGAATTTCGATGCCTTATTTACTGCACAAGACCATCCTGTAAGGGATTTGCATGACACCTTTTTCATAAAAAAAGTTCAAGGTAAACTACCAGACAAGACATTGGTAGAAAAAGTCAAGAAAGCTCATGAAACTGGAATCCAAGGTTCAAGGGGCTGGCGATATTCCTGGCTCCAGGATTCCGCAAAAAAAGTTGTCCTCAGAACTCATACAACTTGTTTATCAGCACAGACTCTTGCATCCCTCAAAGGAAACTATCCCGCAAAATTTTTCGTCATTGGAAAAAACTTTAGAAACGAAACTGTAGATTGGAGCCACGGATTTGAATTCAATCAAACAGAAGGCATCGTTATTGATCCAAACGCAAACTTCAGACACTTAATAGGATATCTAAAAGAATTTGCAGAGAAGATGGGATACAAGAAATTTAGGATTCAACCAGCATACTTCCCGTACACAGAGCCCAGCTTAGAAGGTGCTGTTTGGAACCCGGAAAAGAAAACATGGATGGAAGTTCTGGCAGCCGGAATCTTTCGTCCTGAAGTTACCATACCCTTATTAGGAACAACAATACCTGTATTAGCTTGGGGTCCTGGCTTCGACAGATTAATGATGGGGGCCCATAAAATCAAAGACCTTCGTGAATTATACAGAAACGATATCAAAGATTTAAGAAACAGAAAGGTGTTGGCGAAATGAACGAGAAAATAAAAAAAGAATGGAAAAACTTGATATTTGATGGTATATTTGCGATATTAACTGTAGCAATTGTGATAATTTTCTACAGAAACATATTTCTCACAACAATTCTTGTCGGAATTATCAGCATAATCGGTTTAATAAAATGGAAATCAAAAATGGCATTGATTATGTTCCTGTTCGGAGCATTGTTCGGAGCATTCGCGCAGATGATATCGATTAATTATGGTGTCTGGAGCCATGCATACCCTAGCTTCATGAATGTTCCAATCTGGTTATTCTTAGTATGGGGAAATGCTGCTGTATTTTTATACCAAACAGCCCTAGAATTAAAAAAATTAGGTGTTAAAAAATGACAAACATAATCTTCCCAAGAAAAGAAATAGAAAAAGAAATTCCAATAACAAAAGACATAGAAGAAAAAATATCATTATTCGGAACACCTCTTGAAAGATTAACCCAAGACGAGTTAGAAATAGAGGTATTCCCAAACAGACCGGACTTAATATCTATGCAGGGTTTTCTAAGAGCATTTAAATCCTTCCTTGGAAAAAGTTCAGGATTAAAGAAATACAATATAAAAAAACCAGGGAAGAATTGCAAGGTAACAATAGACAAATCAGTTAAGCCAGTCAGGCCATATACTGCATGTGCAATTGTAAAAAATCTTTCCCTTAACAATGAAAGAATAAAAGAAATTATTGACTTGCAAGAAAAACTTCACTTAACAGTTGGAAGAAATAGAAAAAAGGTTGCGATAGGAATTTACCCTCTAGAAAAAATAAAACTTCCAATCACATACAAAGCATTGAAACCTTCTGAAATAAAATTCCAACCCTTGGAATCCCAAAGAGAGATGACTGCCCTTCAAATTCTACAAAGACACCCAACAGGAAGAAAATACGCAAAATTATTGAAAAATTATGATAAATATCCTATATTTACTGATGCAAATTCCAAGATTTTATCCATGCCACCGATAATAAACTCTCATGAAACTGGAAGAATAACAGAAAAAACAAAAGACGTATTCATCGAATGTTCCGGCCATGACTTTGAAATCCTGAGCAAAACACTTAATATAATTGTGACAACACTTGCAGAAATGTCTGGAGAAATTTATCAGATGATCTTGGATTATCAAAAAAAGAAAATTACGCCTGATTTAGAACCTCAAAAAACATCAATAAAACTTGAAAATGTTAACAAACTACTGGGTCTAAATCTTAAACAACAAGACCTAACAAAACTTCTTGCAAAAATGGGACATTATTACAAAGCACCCAATGTTTTTTCTCCTGCATGGCGAGCAGACATTTTACATGAAATAGACATCATAGAAGACATAGCTATCGCATATGGATATCAAAACTTTCAGCCCGAAATCCCTCAAATTTCCACAATTGGCCAAGAATCCAAAGAATCTATAATAAAAAACAAAATAGCAGAAATTCTTACTGGATTAAAAATGCAGGAAATTTCAACATTCCATTTGATAAAACCCCAAGAAGCTAAACTCATGAAGATGCAAAAGCCAATATACGTTGAAGACTCAAAAACGGACTACAAGATTCTGCGTCCTAATTTAACAATCCCTGCATTAAGAATTTTATCAGAAAACATAGATTCCGAATACCCTCAAAAAGTATTCGAACTTGGAATTGTATTCCGAGCAGATGAATCCCAGGAAACAGGAATAAAAGAAACAGACTCATTAATATTGGCATTAACTCCTGCAAACTTCACAGAAGCTAAGCAACACCTAGATTACCTATTCTCCCAGCTAGGACTGGAATATAAACTTCAGGAAACCGAAGAAACCGGATTTATACCGGGAAGAACAGGCTCAATCTTATTCAAAGATAAACTAATCGGCTATATAGGAGAAGCTCACCCTGTAACACTAAAGAAGCTTGGTTTAAAGATGCCTGCAGTATTAATTGAAATTTCGTTAGAGGAAATTTATAAAGCCATTTAAAATTTTGGTTATAGTTGGTTGAACAAAAATCCAGATGATTGAAATTGAAATTACTACAATTAATATTATCAAGATTGTCGTAATCACAGCCGACAAACCTCTTTTATCCATAAACAAAAATACAAAAGGTTTAATAAACTTTTATAAGCCTCCGCCGAGATTCGAACTCGGGACCTTTGCCTCATTGGACCCTCCCTATTATAGTTTCTTTCTTCCCAGGGGTTCTTTCTTTTCTAAAGAAAGAAGGCCTACCAAGACAACGCTCTACCAACTGAGCTACGAAGGCACAAATCATGGAAAAAAGGATTCTATAAAAACCTAACTATCTACGGGAAAATTCAAATCACTCCCAGGAACAATATTTTGCTCATTAGGAAGCCATTCAAATTTGATAACATAGGCAGTCACATCAACACCCTGGGAAAATAGATTAGAAACCCATGACATATAATATCCAAAAAACTGCTCTCTCTCAACATCAATCCCTAAATGAAGATTATGATTGGCAACTATAAACAAAGCTCCTAAAAACAACAACTTCAATATTATTATTGGCACTTTCATTTTCTATCCTGTGGAATTAGTTATATTAAACCAATCCTGTTGAACAGCATATCCTGTGACATCGCCAAGATTCACAAATACCCCTTTTAACCATAACAAATATATTTTTCCAACATCCAAAATACCACTAAAAGAAGTTAAATCTGTATCATAGGTTGTATGAATATGATAAAGAGAAAAAGCAAAAAACAAAACTATCGCTGCAATTATAACAAAAAAGAAATATTTTTTAAACAAAGCGCTAACAAAAAGCAAATCCTGAGACTTGAATAGAACTACAAGTAAGACAACAACCAATACCCCAATAACAAGCCATTCAACTGCCATCTTTTTCTAATATTCTAAGCCCCCTCCTGTATAAAAACCTTATTAAACTGCCTGAGCGGCGAGCATAATTATCAGAATTACATCAATAATCACGAAAGTGATAAACAAAGCCCTATCAATCTGTCCTCCTGTTCTAACAATCCCCTGGGATTTAGCCTTTAAAGGCCAGAATGGGGTAATGCCTTGTTTAGTAAAACTATCAGCTAATAAATGGAAGCTCCAGCCCATAAAAAAGGGCAGGGCAAAAACAGGCCAGAAAAAGGCAATTATTACAGATACCAAAACCGTAAATGTGTAAGTATGTAAAATACCCCTATGTTTAACCATCAATTGAACAGGTTTAAAAACTTTCTTCCTACCAATTCTAGACAGCCCAGAATCCACATCTGGCAACAAGCTAGCAATAATAGTCCCAAATACAAAAATTCCAGGACTATTAACAAATGGCATGAAATATAATGCTACTGCCCCCCCTATTACTAAATGTGTCCTTAATAACATACTAGGAAAAAGAGTTTTGGGAATATAAATGTTATCTATATAATCCGCATCATAGTTTCTTTGGGCAGCTGCTTTTATTGTAGTTTTCTTGACTCCTAGAACTTCTTTTTCTAAAAGAAGTTGTAGAATGCTCCTGCCGGGATTTGAACCCGGGTCTCCGCCGTTCTCCATCGCTCAATATGAGACAACGGCAAAATAAAAATGCCTGTCCTAGAGAGGACTGGGGTACAGTCTCATCGACCTCACCTCCGGCAATTCGAGAGGGCGGTATCCTTGGCCACTAGACTACAGGAGCTTATTCCTAGATATTTTATCAGTTTAAAAACTTATTCAACCAGAAAAACCTTATCATGTTTCCTAACTCTATCATCCACCTCCAATCCAACATCATCACCTTGCTTCACATCTTCAACCGGATTTTTATCAATCTGTATGCTTTTAACTTCTTGAACAAAATCAGTAGTACTTCCTTTAATATGGATCTTATCTCCAATCTTCATACCTCCAGTAAGTTTCAAAGCTACAACTCCAACTTTAGCAAAATAATCAAAAACCTCTCCAATCTTTTTTTCCGCCATATTCTATCCAAGAATCCAAAAAATATAGGTCTTTCGAATCTCGCCCAACCCTTTCGAATCCGATAGCCCCACCCGGATTCGAACCGGGGTCTCAGCCTCCAGAGGGCTGTATCCTTGACCACTAGACTATGGGGCTATGAGATTACCTAGAAACTAGAGTTAAAAACCTTTTCTCCACATAAATATATAAATACAAATCCTTCCTAACATCTTCATGACTACAAAAAAAGAGGTGCAAGATAGAATTCTAAAACCTAAAACAGAACCAATAACTGAAGAGGAATTTTTAAATCTCTTAAGAGTAATTGCTCCAGGAACAAACTTTAGAACAGCATTAGAAGGAGCATTAAAAACAGGAAAAGGGGCATTGATAGTAATAGAAAATGAACACACAAGCCCTGTTATAGATGGAGGATTTAGAGTAAACTGCCGTTTTTCACCTCAAAGATTAATAGAGTTGGCAAAAATGGATGGTGCAATAACGCTCTCAAACGATTTAAAGAAAATTAATCTGGCTAACGTACTGTTAACACCCAACAACAAAATAGCATCTCAAGAAACTGGAACAAGACATAAAGCTGCAGAAAGAGTAGCAAAACAAACATCAGGATTAGTAATTGCAATTTCAGAAAGAAGACATGAAATAACATTATTTTACAAGAATAAACAATATATCCTACAAGCAACAGATCATTTATTAAGAAAGGCAAACGAACAAATACAACTTTTAGAAAAACAAAGAGATTTGTTTGATTCCCATCTAGAAAGCCTAAACAAATCAGAACTCAAAAACTATCCAAGTTTAAACCACGCAATACATGTGATACAAAAAGGAAGATTAATAGAAAAAATAACTGAAGACTTGAAAAAACAAGTAATAGAATTAGGAAACGAAGGCACCTTAATCAGAACCAGATTAAAGGAAATAATTAGAGGTGTAGAAAAAGAAACAAATCTTGCAATCAAGGATTACACCAAACTAGATACTAAAAAAACAAGAACGATTTTGGAATCATTGAGCTACGACGAACTAACTGATGAAGAAAATATTCTAAGTTCATTAGCATATGAAAGTGCAATAAATAATAATCCGATAAAAGGCTGGAGAATCCTGGGAAAAACATCTCTCCAGGAATCAGAAATAGCTACCTTAATAAAAGAAAAGAAAACTCTTGGGCAAGCAATTCATTCAAGCCAAAAAAACATTGCAGAAACTATAGGGGAAGAAAAAGCAAAAGCCTTCAAAGACGAAATTGAAAAAATAAAATTGAATTTTTAAAGCTTTAATTTTCCATATTGCCAGTCCTGCACAATTCTAAATGATGTTCTCTTATCATCAATTTCTCCTTTTTTCCTCAACAGTTTCTTAGCTCTCCCTATCTCCTCAAAAATTTCCCAATTTTCCTTTCCTCGCATATCATCCAACTTGTAGAAATCTTCTAAAGCCCTTAGGTTTCCGGAAATAAACTTATCGATTATTGCCAAAGCTACTTTTTCTACATCTTTCAATTTTTGCATATCCTTCGCTCCAATAAGTCCTAACTTGATTTCATCCCACTCATCATTCGGAATCACTCCTGGACTATCAAGAATCTTCAAATTGCTGGTACTTATCCATTGAATCCCTCTTGTCGTTCCGGATTTCTTAGCAACCTTTGCCTTTGCTCTTCTAGAAAGAGCATTTATTACAGCAGACTTGCCCATATTAGGATAACCTATAAAACCAACTCTTAATCTAGGAAATTCTGACTTTTTACTCATCTTCTGCAAATCAGTCCTTAATCTTGGAATTCCTTCTCCTTTCAAAGCAGAAACAAAATAATGCCTTACCTTTAATCTATTAGCGATTTTCCTCTTGAAACTATCGGACACCAAATCAGATTTATTGAAAGCTATAATCAATTCCTTCCCTGACCTCTGGATTAATTTCTCAGCTTCAACATTCCTAGCCATCTTGGGCATCCTGGCATCAACTACCTCGATAACAACATCGGCTTCCTGAATAACATGGGCAACATTTCTCCAAAATCTCATCTCTCTATTAAATCAGCAATCTTTTTAAACCCCCTAGGCTAAAGCCTAACATGAAAAGATCCTCAAGACGTTGGAAGAAAAAACGCCAAATGCGATGGAAATGGCAGAGAAAAAGACTTAAGAAAGAGAAGAGAAAAAGGCGTTTACATAGAGAGAGGTCTAAGTAATTTTGAATGGTTAACTCAAACGATGACTTGGCTGAGAGCATACATTTTCAGAATCTATCAAGCAAGTTAGACGATGAGAAATATCTTACCCCATTAGAATTTTTTGACTACATCTCCGGAAAATATATAGGACTTGTTCCCGAAGGTCAAAAAGCTCGAGCAAAGACAGTGATAAGTGCATTAAGAGAAGGAATCACCCAAAACGGAAGCGGAGTTGAAGCAACTGCAAGTGCAATTTTTATCGTATATGCGAAAACTCAGGGAATAAAAACAACAAAAGAATCTAATAATGACGCAACACGCAAACGTCTAGACATCCCGGAAGAAGAAATACCTGAATATAAAGAATTTTACAGAAATTTACTTACTTACTGTCGACAAGCAAAGAGAAACCAACATTAGAACAATAATCCTTAAATACACATTATTCCAAATCCCCTTATGGCTCAATCTGATATCTGGACAGAAAGATACAGGCCATCTACTTTTGAAGGGGTGGTTGGACAGCAAGAGATAGTTAAACGAACTAAATCTCTTGTTAACTCATTAAACATTCCCCATCTACTATTCGCAGGTCCAGCAGGAATTGGAAAATCAACATTAGCATTAATAATCGTTAAAGAACTCTTCGGCCCTTCCTGGAAGGAAAACTATCTGGAGTTAAACGCATCAGATGAAAGAGGAATTGATGTTGTCAGACAAAAAGTAAAAGACTTCGCAAGAACAAAAGCTCTTGGCAAAGTACCATTTAAAGTAATCTTCTTAGACGAAGCAGATGCATTAACAAGAGAAGCCCAACAAGCATTAAGAAGAACAATGGAAAATTATACCAACACATGCAGATTCATAATGTCTTGTAACTATTCAAGTAAAATTATAGACCCAATACAAAGCAGATGCGTTGTCTTCAGATTCAAACTCCTAGAAAAAAAAGATGTTACTTTTGTAATAAAAAAAATAGCCGAACAAGAAAATCTAAAACTATCAGAAGATGCAATAGAAACTCTTTATGAGTCTTCAGAAGGAGACTGTAGAAAAGCTATCAACCTATTACAGGCAACTGCCTCAATTTCCCCTGATATAAATGGAGAAATGATCAGTTTAATTGTTTCCAAATCAAAGCCAAAAGATATCAAAGTTGTTTTAGATTACGCATTGTCAGGGGATTTCGTAAAGTCGAAAGAAAAACTTCTTGACGTAATGTTAACAGAATCAATAGCAGGAACTGATATCATAAAAGCAATTCAAAAAGAAATCTGGGGTCTTGAAATAGAGCCAGAAATAAAAGTCAAGCTCACCGAAAAAACCGGAGAAACAGAATTCAGGATTGTAGAAGGTAGCGATGAATTCGTTCAATTGGAATCCTTGCTAGCGTCATTTGTTCTGGCAGGATTAGGTAAGTCTTAATTAAAACAAAAATATCCAATTGTCCTCAGAAAAACCTTCGGGGTCTATACAGCCAGGTAAATTCTGAACTTTTTGATTGTTACAATTAATACTTAAATCATAATAATCCTCGCAATCACTATCAAGCTCGTCAGCAAACCCATCATTATCATTATCTAATCCATCAGAACATTGGTAATATGAGGGATAAGGTGGGACATCTTTGTTCAAATCATAACTCTTCTGGCTATCAAATGTGAACAAATTGTTTTGTCTCCTAACACCTACAAAATCCTTGGTTATTCCCTGAAATTCTGTGTAGTTGTAAACTTGTGAAAATTGATACCCTGCATCACTTCTCAAAGAATCCTGCAACAGATTAGGCGAACCTGGAGAGGGATACCAATTACCCAAAATAATTGTGTCAAATCCTGCATGATACGCAACAGCCTGAGCAGCCTTCAAACTATGGCTGTGCCAGTCATAACTATAATTGTAAATAGGGTTTGCAAATTCTGTAGAAACCAGCCCCTTGCCGGTTATCTCATTTTCCATCCAAACATTTCTGACAAAATTAGCCACATACCTTGCTTCTTCAGGCCTCTGGAAGTAAATATGTGCGTCAAAATAATCATAAGAAGCATTGCCTTCCGCGATTATCCTCTTAATTCCTGCTATAGTGCCCTGATTTACATCTCCGGGCAAAATAACACTAATTCCATTTTTATTATCCTTCTGCGCGTAGTAAATGCCATCATACGTCCATTCATCCCCTGAATCGTATTGCCCATCGCCTAAAGCCCATCCAGGAGTCCCCGATATAGCAAAAGCAAAAACAGACAAGTCAGGTGCAATTCCCTTAACAGCCTTATAACTAAAGTTCATCAAATCCAAAATCGCTTTTTGTTCCTGTCCAACTTGATATCTACCATAAGACTCATTAATAATAAACTGGTGGCCCCATTCGTTTCCAATCTGAATAGCCGCCAAAGTATCTTCATATTCAGGGAGGGGATTTAGATAGTATCTATCAGTAACATTTTTCAGATAGTCGGTCCAATCAGCCTCATATTCATATTTAGGCCATGAATCATCCACAAACAACGTTCTATCTCCTATATTAAACCCATTTTCTGATTTATCAGGATGATTGGCCCTCAATGTTAAAATTACTTTCATTCCGGCATCGTGATATCCTCGCATAGTAGAATCCAAATTATCGAAGTTCAGATTCCCTTGTTCATCATACGCCTGATACCATTGAATTATATTCCTGCCTAACGAAGCTCCAGTCTCGCTAGCCCTCTGCCAATCTGTTCCTATAACCCTTAATCCTGCAGATGGCAAATCAGCTCTTCTGATTCTAGTACATGTGTTCTCATCAAAATCTGATAACGGAATAATTTTCAATCCCTGGTTTGTACAAGAAGAGAGCCCTTGTTGACCACAATCACTAAGACATGTATTCTCGTCCTCACCATAATTAGCATCACATATCCCATCCCCACAAGTGTGGCAATCTTCGTAACAATTGTAGGATGTTTCGCCATCGTCACAGATATTGTTACCACAGAACCCGGCTGTAGTATCCTAGCATGAAATTGGATTTGTGAATCCGCAACTGGTTTCCCCAAAAACAGATGCTGTAGCAATTCTATTCGCATTCTCGACTGTAAATTCATAAGTTCTTAACTCAAAGTTTTCTGGAAGATTTTCTGTTTGAGAAAAGAATATTCTCTCACCATTCTCCAGTTCAAACCCGAATTTTATTTCTGTTAATTCCACACCCTTTCCTTTTCTTACTTGCACTTTATAACCGGTTTCTGTTTCCTGACAATTTATAGGGACAACATTAGCTTCAATACATATTTTTGCAGCCCCTCCTCCTCCACCTCCAAAGTTCCCTCTTAAAATCTTGATTATCGCAGGTTGAACAAAAAGCCAAACGATTGAAATCGATATCAGAACTATTAGGATAATTAGAACTGTCATAATAACTGCTGAAAGACCTCTTTTATTCATGCTAAAAACACGAAGGGAGGATATTTAAATCCAACTTTAGATAAAATTAAAAAACCTCTTTTAGATAGAAAATTATGAAATTCATAAAAATTCCCGGAATAAATGGGTTAGGTCATACATCTTCTGTAAAAGACACTGCAAGTCTTTTATTTCCAAATATTGAAGAGATAAAAATTAACTATCACAACATTCAAGAACAAAAAGAACAAATCTATAATGAAACCAAAAAACTCTTAGACAATGAAAATTTATTCATAATAGGTGGTGATCATTCAATATCTTATCCCATCGGTTTAGCATTTTTAGAAAAACACAACAATCCGGGTTTAATTATATTTGATGCTCATGCGGACTGTATGCCCCCTCTAACCGAACCAACTCATGAAGAATGGCTCTCCGCACTTTTAACAAGGAATGATATACCGGTCATAATCATAGGATTAAGAAAGATAGAAAACCAGGAAAAAGAATTTATAGAAAAACACAACATTCTCATCAATCCATCAATAAAAGAGATAAAAGAATTCTGCAAAGACAAAAACATATATGTTTCATTCGACATAGACTCCCTAGATCCTAGTATTGCACCAGCAACCTATTACCTAGAAAAAGATGGATTAACAATGGAACAAGCCAAGAATTATATCAAAGAAATACCAAAATCACAAATTAAGATAATTGATTTAGTAGAAATCCACACCAACTATCCTAAACAAGAATTACAAACAACATTAGATTCTGCAAAAGAAATAATTCAAGCATTTAAACAACAATAGTTTCCAGTTTCTCAAAACCGCAAAAGTCAGTAGTATAATTATAAGCCCCTGCATTAAGAAAAACAAGCTTATCTCCCACTTTAACATCTTTCAATTTAACTTTATATCTGAAAATATCATCTCTCGTCGGACTATTGCCCTTTATCTTATATCCGTCTCCGTTTTCTAATTCTCCTTCAACCAGCATCCTTATATCTGTCAGAATAGTATCCAAAGCACAATTATAAATAGAAGTATTTACAACAATTACACCATCATAAACTTGTAAAACTTCCGTTTCAAGCTTAACAGCTGGAGCAGCAATAAATCTTCCAGGCTCTAAATAAACCTCAATCTCTTTTCCTTGTTCCTTAAGCCAGGTTTTAACTTCCTCGACTTTTGAAAAGATATAATCCATCACCTCAGCAGTGTAAGTCCTATATTTAACAGGAAATCCCCCGCCAAGATTAATAATATCCAACCTTTCCAAAACACCCCTTTCTAAAGAATCTTCCAACTCCTGCTTTATTTCCCACTCACTTGCGTTTTGGCTTTTCCTGTGAATATGAATTCCTAACTTTCCTATTTTTTCATTGTCTTTAATCCTACTAATTATTTCATTAACCTTTCTAGCAGACATCCCATAATCAAAATACTTCCCAGCATGCATCCTATGCTCCTGAAACTTCATTCTTAAAATCAAATTCACCCGCTCATTAACAACATTCAATAACTCATCCAGGTCTTTCTCATTATCAACAACAAAACTCCTAACACCTTTCCCTAAAATTTTCTTTATATCATCTTCATGCCAGGCTTGTGCAAAAAACCACACCCTTCTAGGATTCAACATATCTATTTCTGAAATATTATGAATTGAAAACTCACTATCGGTATCCTCATCCAATACTTTTCCAACATCTCTGTTCGTCTTAAAACTATAGCTTACTCTTCCTAACTTTCTTAACTTCTGGTATTGTTCAACTACCTTTTTCTTATCAAGAACAAATCTTGCTTTCATTTTAGTATTCCTTGTTTCCTGAGTTTTTCCATCGCCCTTATCATAACCAAAGGAAAATTAATTGTAACATCACCATTTACCGTCGCTGCTGAAGCAGAATCCTTTATCTTCCCCCAGGACATAGCTTCCTTTGTAGTTGCTCCACTCATACTTCCAGAACTAGCATGACTAGTAGTAAGATAAACAGCATAATCAAAACCTCCATTCATCAAACCAGAAAAAATAGCATAATGCTTACTTATACTTCCTCCTAAGGAAATAAGACCTTTCTTCTCATCATAACTTGAAGCCAAAATTATGTTATTAACATCCCTTATAACGTCAACGATAAAATCAGGATGTTTCTGTTGAAACATATAAAGATGAAATCCAATTGCACTATCTGCAATACCAGGACAAAAGATAGGCACATCATTGCGAGCTGCCTGATATAAAATGCTGTTTTCATCACCTAGCATTAACCCAAGCTCTTTAATCAATTCAGAAACGTCAATTCTCTTTTTCTTTTCATATATCTTCTCCAGAAACTCAAGCATTTTATCCTCAAACTTCATATAACTCTCTGTCCTTATAGCCAAATTACCAATTCTATTCTCGCCTCTTTCCCTCATCGCGACATCATCTGCATGAAAACTACTTAGTTCAACCTTATCCCCTAATGACTTAATAATATCTTCTTCTAAACTAGCAGAAGTCGTAACTAAAACATCTGCCATTCCTAACTTAACTAATTGAGCAAAAAACCCTCTTAATCCTGTGGTAACCATGTTTGAAGTAAAAGTCAAGAATATCTTGGCCCCTGACTGCTTCATCTTCATAACAACATCTGAAGCCTTATTCAGCTCAATTGCCTGAAAGCCAAGACTAGAGAAATCATCAACCAAGGATTCCACAGTCATGCCGGATTTCCATATAAAATCTTTAACAACACGCATTTTAACACCAATTAGAGCAGGAGAATTCTTATGAATGTGCTCTAACCATATCCATAAAATGCCAAGAATAATTCAGTTTAAAAATCTATTGCATCTCTATCAAATTACCATTTACTATCATTTTCTCAATAATCATCAACCTCTTCCTGTGTGCGATGCCTAGAATAAATATTAATATCAAAACCATAATCATTATCTTCTTCATCTGCATACAGCTCTAAAATTAATGTGTCTATCTGAGCATCCATTTTAGGATATCCCACCCAGAAATCACAACTATCTAAACTCAAAAGGAGAACTTTGTATTATCCTCCTAGCACAATAACTTTTATAATCAAACAAAGTTTATAGAGAACATGGATCAGCCTTTTGCAGAGAAATACAGAGCAAACACTTTCAAAGATATAATCGGACAAGATATTGCAATCGCAGAAATCCAAAAATTCCTGAAAGAATTCCCTAAGAAAAAAGCATTTCTTATGTATGGAGTTCCTGGCACAGGAAAAACTTCCTTAGCTTTAGCAGCTGCACTAGAAAATAATTCTGATTTATTAGAATTGAACTCTTCTGATTTAAGGAATAGGGCGAAACTAGAAGAAACTCTCAAGCCAGCATCATTACAACAAAGCCTATTCAAAAAAGGAAAAATCTTGTTAATGGATGAAGTTGATGGTGTTACTGGGAGCGATATTGGAGGAGTTCCAGAGTTAATAAGGATAATTCAAAAAACCCAACATCCTATAATATTAACTGGAAACGACATCTGGCAATCTAAATTCTCTCAACTAAGACAAAAATGCAAACTTGTCGAATTAAAACCATTAAAAATAGATACAGTAACAGAAGTCCTAAAACAAGTATGTCAAAAAGAAGCAATTGATGAAAACGAACACTTTCTAAGACAGATAGCCATAAAATCAAAAGGAGATTTAAGGGCCGCATTAAACGATTTACAATTCCACTCCGCAGAGAAAGGTGAGGACATTGGATATCTAGATGTCAGAAACCAAGAGGAAAGCATCTTCAACATATTAAAAATATTATTCCAAGAAAGAAGATCTTCCTTAGACATTTTCGACAATACTTCATTATCGTTAGACGAGATACTTCTCTGGATTGAGGAAAATATCCCAAGAGAATACAAAAACGAAGCATTAGCAAAGGCATTTCTAGCCTTAAGCAACGCAGATAAATTTCGTGGAAGAATATATAGGCAACAATTCTGGCGCTTTTTAGTTTATCAAAATATCTTCCAGAGTGCAGGAATTTCATTCGCCAAATCTCATTCAGTAAACAAATTCACAAAATACGAAAGACCAAAAAGAATTCTAAAAATCTGGCTCAACAATCAAAAAACAGCTAAAAAGAAAACAATAGCACAAAAATATGCCAAATACGCCCACTGTTCAACAAAAAGGGCAATGCGGGATTTCTCGATGATTAAGGCAATTCTTATCAATCCGGAAATACAGGAAAAACTTAAACTAAATAGTGATGAAATAGATTTTCTTAAGAAATGAAAAAGAGAAAGTTAGATTTAACTTCAACAGCATATCTCTTTAGACCAGACACACATCAACTCCTATTAATACATCATAAAAAACTAAACGAATGGCTCCCAATCGGAGGGCATATAGAAAAAAACGAATCTCCTGATTAGGCTGTTTTAAGAGAAATAAAAGAAGAAACTAACCTAGATGCTATCCCTACAATGTTTTCCCCCATTCCCAAGAAAGAGGAAATTATATCAAAATGTGCAGTCCCTTTCGATGCAAACATACATTCAGTAGGCGACCATAACCACTATTCCTTATTTTACTTATGTCTAACTTTCAATCCTAAAAACCTTGGTATAAACAAAAAAGAAGTTAATAAAATCAAAAAGTTCTTGTATTTTACTCCACACTAAAGTGTGGAGTTTGTTTGAACTTTTGGATGCTCAAGGTTGCATTCATCCATGCACTAAAATACATGGTTTTCTGCATCAGCAACCTTGACATAAAATGGTTATCAAAAGAAGATTTAAACAAAGTTGAAATGAGTGAAAACATCAAAGAACAAGCATTACTAGCATTCCACTTTTACAATAAAAAATTCAGATAGCTTTTTCATACAATTCATTAACCTTATCCCAGTTGACAACATTCCAAAAAGCAACAATATACTCTGGCCTCTTATTCTGATACTTCAAATAATACGCATGTTCCCAAACATCCAGCCCTAATATTGGTATTTTTCCTGACATCACTGGACTATCTTGATTCGCTGTAGACATAACTTCCAGCTTATCATTATCAACAACAAGCCATGCCCATCCGCTCCCAAATCTCGAAACCGCAGCATCAGAAAACTTCTTCTTAAAATCTTCAAAACTCCCAAAGTCTCTATCAATGGCTTCCTTTATCTTTCCGCTAATTTCAACATCTTTCTTTAATATCTGCCAGAACAAGCTGTGATTTGCATGCCCTCCGCCGTTATTAATTATCGCTTGTCTTTTCTCTTCCGGAATACTATCAATATTCTTTAACAATTTATTAATGTCTTTGTCTATTTCCAGAGCTTCCAGAGCAGCATTCAACTTCTTAACATATCCAGCATGATGCTTATCATGATGTATTTCCATCGTCTTAGCATCTATGTAAGGTTCTAATGCGTTATAGCTAAAAGGTAAATCAGGTAATTCAAACATTTACATCTCCTTTTCTTCAGGCATCTCGCCAGCTTCCCTAGATTCTTCCTCAGAAACTTCGTCGCCCTCTTCCGACCCTTCTTCTTTTGGAGCTTCTTCCAAAATCTCAATCTTCCCAAACCTTCCAGCAGTTAATTGCTTTTCTCCTTGAAATTCGTTAACATATCCATTCGTAATATGTATTTTATCTCCCTTCTTAACTTTAGTAACATCATCATTCCACAACGTCATCTTCATTTCACCAGAATCGTCTTCTACAACAGCATTACACAAAACTAATTCCTTTCCAAACTTAATCATACTTCTTGGTTCGTCCTTACTCTTAACCTTGACAATGACATCTACTTTTCCTTCTCCTGATTTCAAATCAACTAATTTCATACTAACTCCGCACTAATAATTTGCTCAAACACACTATATGGCTGAGCTCCTGAAACAGAGACATAACCCTCTTCAGGATTTCCAACAAATGATCCGGGCGTTCCAGAAACACCTAACTGCTGACCATAAGCCATTTGGCTATTTATTTTATCTTGATATTTACTTGAGTCATAACATTCACTAAATTGCTTAACATCTAAGCCCAATTCTCCGGCCCAAATAACATAATTATCCTCACTTAAACTTTGTTGGTTTTCAAATAACACGTTATGATACTCATAAAACATTCCTTGCTCGCCCGCACATTCAACAGCATTGGCTGCAGGCATGGCTTGAGGATGGAAACTTAATGGAAAGTGCATATAAACAAACTTCACCATTCCAGTGTCTACATAATTTTCAACTATCTGTCCATAACTCTCAGAATAGAATTTACCACAGAACGGACATTCAAAATCAGAAAACTCAATTATTGTAATAGGAGCACTTTCCTGGCCTTTAATATAAACATCATCAGGTATCTCAATATCAACTCTTGCATCACTTGCTCCAGAACTTCCAGAACCAGAATCCAAAGGCAATCCACTCAATGGAACTATATCCGCAATCAGGTTTTCTCCGTCTAATGTAGCATAAATAGGAATCATATCTCCTTGAAACTCGACTATTAACTCATAATAACCGCCCTTTTCATTAATACTCGATAATGTGACCTCTCCATCAACTTGGGAATTCAAAAAGCCAAGAACATTCTCGCTCACTTCATCCTCACTAACAGACATGTTCTTATCACCAACAAACAAGGAGACAACTAACAAAACAGCCAAGACAACACTAACAGCAACCCAAGGATTCTTTTTTACACCATTAAGATACTTTCCAACAGGAATCTCAATACTGTCACTTTTCTCATTACCACCTTTCTTTTCCTTTTTACTCTCGTCATCTGCCATTGTTTACTCAACAAAATGGGTTTTAAAAAGGTTTGGGTTAAACATATTTATATATCTCTTATTACAGTTATGAACATGCCATATGATATAATACTTGGAAGAGATAAATCAGACAAAAAGAGATTTGGTAATAAGGGGCTCATACATCTAGGAAAAAGCTATGTCACAATGGGTCGATATACATCGATGTCTAATAATCTTTTTATGGATATCGCAAGAACTCATGTTGTGCTGATAGCAGGAAAAAGAGGCTCTGGAAAATCTTACACAATCGGAGTAATGGCTGAAGAGCTAGCCTCCTTAGAATCTGAGTCGGCCAAAAACATAGCATCGCTAATATTCGATACCATGGGAATTTTTTGGACAATGAAATTTGAGAATGAAAAAGATTCCTTATTATTAAAAGAGTGGAGTCTAAAAGGAAAAAAGCTACCTGTAAAAGTATTCGCACCGTTAGGAAAAATTCATGAATACCAAGAAAAGAATATACCTGTTGATTCGGCATTTGCATTAAATCCTTCAGAACTTGAAACCGAAGACTGGATTCTTACCTTCAATCTATCAATGACTTCTCAGGAAGGAACATTAATCCAAAATATAATGACCGACTTGAAAAAGAAAGGAAAATACTTCAATATTCAAGACATACAGGAGGAAATAGAATCGGAAAGAAAGACATCAAGAGAAACAAAGAACATTGTTTCAGCATTATTTAAGGCAGCAGAGAGCTGGGGAATTTTTGCAGAAAAATCCAAGGATTCAATAAACATTTCAGATTTAACAACCCCTGGCTCAACATCAATTATTGATTTATCCATATATAGTTCAATTGGAACTTTCAACGTCAGAGGGTTGGTAATTGGCCTGGTGTCCCGAAAACTATTCCAACAGAGAATAGATGCCAGAAAAAGAGAAGAAATAGAGTCAATCAAACATGGTCTCGATTACTTATCCTATTCTGTAAAAAGAGACATCCCATTAATCTGGCTTTTTATAGATGAAGCTCATGAATTTCTCCCAAAAAATGGCAAAACGCCAGCAACTGATTCACTTGTTCAGATATTAAGAGAGGGACGTCAACCTGGAATTTCCTTAGTACTGGCAACACAACAACCCGGTCAAATACACAGAGATGTAATGACTCAATCAGACATTGTTCTATCGCATCGAGTAACCTCCAAACCAGACATAGAATCACTAAACAAAATAATGCAGACCTATCTCTTAGAATCAATAAAACAAAAAATGGACGAACTTCCCCCCTTGAAAGGATCGGCAATAATCCTTGACGATAATTCAGAACGCATTTATCCGATGAGAATCAGACCAAGATTAACCTGGCATGGTGGTGAAGCACCAACGGCAATTAAGGCTGAATCTGACATATAAAGGTTTAAAAACACATCAAAAGTAGATTTAATATGGTTAAACTGATTACCTGGGATAAATTTGCTCCCGAAGTAGCTGTTGCCCTCCATAACATAGCATATAGAATGGAAGAAAACGGAGACTCAAGGACATTAATACAAAAAATAATTGAAGACCCCACAACACCTAGAGAAAGAAGAGTCGGTCTTGAAGTTGCGTTTGATGGAGCACGAATGGTCAACGACAACAAATTTGATCCAACACAATATGGGTTCCATCCCTATTCTAATTAACCCTGATATCAGCCCTGTACCTATATTTTCTTGAACCAATTTCCCCGGCCTTAACCACCCTCAAAATCCTTATCTTTTTCCCAGCCTTTCTGGATTCCTGGTTGATTATATCAATCATCTCTTGCTTATCGATTTCCCTATAAAATCCATAATAATGTATCATCCCCTTACAAACCTTAAATGCCACATCCAAAAAACTATCTTTCAAATTTGGCCGAGCCATAACAATTCTATCATACTTTCCTTTTACTTTTTTCCTAACATCTCCTTGAATAATTTCAACATTTACTTTATTCCTCTTAACATTCATCTTTGCATACTTGCTACATTCCCTTCCTAATTCAACACTTGTTATTTTTCCAGCCTTAGTATGTTTCGCAATAATAATAGCAAATGGTGCAACACCTCCAAACATCACTAACACGCTTTCATTTTTCTTAACCATCTTCGCCATCTTATCTCTTTCCGTACTTAATCTTGGAGAAAAATAACAAGTATCAACATTAAACCTAAACAAGCATCCATTTTCTTTATACAATGCTTCTTTAGTTTTTTCTCCTGCTAACCATCTTGTCTTCTGTGTTCTTAATCTGCCAGAAAACTTTCCTTCCTTCTCCAAAATAGTCCTAACACTCTTATGCCTCTTTAAAAAATCCTTGGCAATTTTCTTTTTCTCGCCAACTTTCTTATCCCTATCAAATTTCAAAATAGCCACATTTCCCAGAATGTCAATTCCAAGCCTCATAAAAACAAAACTCTTTTGGGCCTTATAACATTATCGTTAACTCTTGATTAACATCAAAAAGTTCTTGTGTTTTACCCCATTAAAGTGTGAGGTTTGTTTGAACTTTTGGATTCTCGGGCAACCTTGACATAATAAGTCTGTGAGGATTCTGCTTTAACCTATGCAGAGCATCACTTCCCTTCTTTACTTGCTTCAATAAAGCATTCGCCTTAATCCGGCTAACAGACATCAAAGCAGTCTCTATCCCTGAAAAGAACGCAGATAGAATTATCAAAATTATTAAAAAAAATGGACTGCCACCATCTTAATTCTTTAACGAGGGAAAAACATTATTTGAGAATTGCTTTCAAAATCTTTAAATACGAGTTAACCCTCTATATCCTATAAAAGATGGCGAGAGTAATATTTGGATATGTCATTGCGGTAATAGGTTTGATTCTGCTAGCATCCACTGTAATCCCTCAAAACCCCCTTTCTCCATTCCTGCAAGGATTTTTAGGAGAAGATAACAAATCTGGAGAAACAATAATAATAATAGCCAGCATAATTCTTGTCGCTGCAGGTGCTTTCATAATCGTAAAACTTGGTCCTGGAAAAAGCAGGGAAGTGCCTATATACCACAAAAAAGAGATTGTCGGATACAGAAGAATTTAATTCTTGAAAAAAGTTCTAAAAATCTTCTGAACAAAACTATCAAATAAGAATACAAGAACTATCAATCCTAAAACAACGAAAGAATAAATCCTTTCCAGTCCTTCATAATTAGAATAATTAGAAATCATCATAAGTATATAGAAAACTCCAAAAACAATCCAGGTCAATCTCCTCCCCATTCGACTAATTCCAGACATGTGCAAAAAAGCGAGCACTATCAAAAAAGGAATAAAAGTTATTAATACGATTCCTAAAATTCCTGCTGGCAAGGAAACGCCATACAATAACTCACTATCAGACATAAACCGCGCCCCTAATAGGGAAAGAGCAAGAGCAATTATGACATTTAGCCCCTTATACTGTTTGAACAACCCAGCTCCTGAAAGCACTGCCAAAATTATAAGAAACATAATCAAAAAAACGGCCAACCTAACTAAATCTGTCTCTCCTTCTGTTAATCTGCCTTCAAAAAGTTGAGCACTCGCCAGAGGAATCAAAAACAATAAAACAAACCACCATCTCTTCATGTAATTACAAACAATTCCAAATTTAAAAACATTCTCAATATCAATTTCCAAAAAGAGGCTTTGTTTAATAAGTCCTTTTTAGTCCATACTTTT
>Ga0210019_1000634_pt1 | contig 43353 bp, 47 predicted proteins | sample CryGeyCG2114_020_2_FD_183969 | JGI IMG/M metagenome (GOLD analysis project Ga0210019, IMG submission 183969) | Groundwater microbial communities from aquifer - Crystal Geyser CG11_big_fil_rev_8/21/14_0.20 (SPAdes) (version 2) | ecosystem: Environmental > Aquatic > Deep subsurface > Groundwater ...
ATGGCTTCACAGGACGCTTCCGAAGAACAGATTTATGATGCGCTTCTTGTTGCCAATTCTTATTGGTTTACGCAGACATATGTGAATACGGCAGCATACCTTGAACAGCAGGAAAAACCATGGGAAAATATAGGTGCAAAGGAAATACTTGGTGGAGAGTATTCCAGTTACAATGGAAGCGTGAAAGTAAAAAGGGCGCTTGAAGAAACATACAAAGTGGATACAGGCGCAGGAGCATGCGGAGTGTAAAAAAAATATGTTTTGGAAATTGCCAATTTTCTGTTAATACGAATGACCCCCATTGAAAGTTGCAGCGCAATGTACACAACAAAACATCACTTTTTTTCCGCCAATTTTTTCCGAATACCCTCCCTTGTAAACTTCACATCCGCAGTGCGCGCATTTCGAAAGGTTAGGTTCTATTGCGAGTTCCACAAGATCGCCGAATTTGTGAAGCATCGACTGGCAGAACTTCTTGCCTTCAGGAGTAAGTGCATATGTTTTTTTTTCACGGTCACCTTCTTCCTTTACCTTAATGTAACCGACCTTTTCAAGCTTGGCTAGGAAAGGGTAAATCTGACCCGGAGAAACTTTCTTCTCAAGCTTCTCGCTACTGATTTTTATTAATTCATAACCATGCTTGGGTTCCTCACACAAGAGCATAAGGCAATAGAATTTTGCCATATTGGTTACCTTTATTTGTTCCATAATTAACAATCCCCTCAAAAGGTTTAAATAAAGATATATCGTATTTAGATATATCATTTTTTTGGAGGCGGGGAATATGGTTTTAATGAAAGGGTGCTGCGGAGGAGAATCAAGCATATACCCTGAAGCAGAAGAAAACAAAACAACAATAAATTATGGCGGGGGATGCTGCGGTGAAGGCTGCTGAAACCCACATTTCTTACAGGAGGATGATTGAAATGGACGGAAAACTTTTGACAATTTTAATTGTGTTTTTGCTGGCAATGCCTTTGGCTTTTGCCGACAGTAGCCAGGATTTTTCAGGGGCGCAGGCAATTATAGCACAGGAAACGCCATGTGAAAGCCTTTCACAGGAACAGCTTGAACAGCTCGGGGATTATTACATGGAACAAATACATCCCGGAGAACAACACGAGGCAATGGATGCGATGATGGGTGGTGAAGGCTCGGAAAGCCTCAGGCAGATGCACATTGCGATGGGGTACAGGTTCTACTGTTCCGGCCTTAGCAATGAAGCGAACCAATACTTTGGAATGATGGGTTCGGGCTACAATTATGGTATGATGGGCGGAGGCATGATGGGCGGAATGATGGGTTCTGGTTATGGCCAGGGAATGATGCAGGGCACATATATGAACCAGTACGGAAATGGTTATGGATTGAACCTAAGCACATTGAACAGCGTGCTTTTTGCAATAGCACTTTTATTGTTCATTGTTTTCATAGGAATTAAACTAAATAAAGAAATTAAAGGGGGTAAAAAATAATGGACGGAAAACTGAATGAAACTGCCCTTGGATATGCTGGGGGAATAATTTCAGGTGCGGGAATGCTGGCTCTTGGAATACTTGCAAACCTAGGCATATACACCAATGCAGCGGGATTAATGATGCAGGGACATATGTTCTTTTCATTAACCCCTTTAGGAATCCTCGGAGGCATTATAGAGGCAGCAGTAATAGGGTTTGTATTAGGTTACATAATAGCTGTTGTGTACAACAAGTTTGCCTAAAAAAATGTTATTGCGGATAAGTTCCGCAATTATTTTATTTAAAAAAAGTGAAATTTACTATGTACAGCTACAAAAAAGAATTCAAAGGAAATTTTGAACAGGCAGAAACAAAAATAAGGCAAGAGCTTCAGAAGGAAGGTTTTGGTGTTCTTACTGAAATAGATGTAAAAGCAACTATTAAAAAGAAGCTGAATGAGGATTTTGACAATTACAAAATTCTCGGAACATGCAACCCGCTGTTCGCATTCAAGGCACTGAAAGCCGAAAAGGAAATCGGTTTGATGCTTCCGTGCAACGTGATTATTTTTGAGGATAAAGGAAAAGTTTTTGTATCAGCAATACAACCTACTACTGCAATGTCAATGGTTAAGAATCCCGTACTTGAGGCGATTGCACAGGAAGTTGAGGAAAAACTGAAAAAAGTGATTGATGAGGCTTCAAAATGACCAAAGTAAAAGACCCCATTTGCGGAATGGAAATAGAAAAGGAAACCGCGAAGTTCACGGAAAATGTCAGCGGCAAGGATTATTATTTCTGTTCGAAGGACTGCATGAATAAGTTCCTCTCGAAAAATTCTTCCAAACAACTGGAAAAAGGAATGAACCATGAGAACATGCATCATGGCATGCAGAAGAAAACTGAAAAATCGCTTTCAAAGGAAACAATCGCTGTTACTGACATGCACTGCGCTTCCTGCGCATTAACAATTGAAAAGAACCTGAAAAAAGTTCAAGGAGTTAAATCTGCGAACGTGAATTTTGCAAACGCAAAAGCAACCATTGAATTTGACAAAAATAAAACGAACCGGAGCATGCTTGAGGAATCCATAGAAAAATCAGGGTATGGCGTTGTGAAATACGCTGAAACAACCAAAGGAAAAGTTGTGCTGAAAATAGGTGGAATGGAATCACAACATTGTGTTGGAATAATTGAAAATACGCTTGGAAAAACACAGGGAGTTAAAAGTTACCATGTTAACCTTGCAACACAGAAGGCAACGGTGTTTTTTGAATCTGAAATGGTTAAAGTTGCTGATTTGATTAAGGCAATTGAGAATGCTGGTTATGGCGCGGAGATTGCAAAGAACGAAGATGCTGAAAAAGAGGCAAGAGAAAATGAGGTAAGGGAGTACAAAAACAAGTTCATTGCAGCTTTTGCCTTGTCCGCACCGCTCATGTACCTGATGATTTCAAACTTTATGCCCCTCCCCGTCCCGGGAATAATTGCGCAGAACGAAGCCATAATACAAGTTATTCTCGCAACACCTGTAATGTGGATTGGCAGGAAATTCTTTTCCTCAGGATTAAAGGCGTTGCTTTTGAACAGGAACCCGAACATGGATTCGCTGGTTGCGATAGGAGTGGGTTCAGCTTACATTTACAGTTTTGTTGCTGTAATATCAATTCTGAGCGGCTCTGCAACCTTTTCGGTACACGACCTTTACTTTGAGGTTGCAGCATTCCTGATTGCTTTCATACTTCTTGGAAAATATTTTGAGAGCGTAGCAAAGGGACGGACTTCGGAGGCAATAAAAAAACTCATGGGTTTGCAGGCAAAAACCGCAATTGTTGAAAGAAGCGGGAAAGAAATTTTAATACCCATTGAGGAAGTTCAGATCGGGGATATAGTGATTGTTAAGCCGGGGCAGAAAATACCTGTGGATGGAAAACTTGTCAGCGGACATTCAAGTGTTAATGAAAGCATGGTTACAGGAGAAAGCATTCCAATTGAAAAAAACACGGGCGACACAGTTATAGGTTCGACAATAAACATGACCGGTTCATTCAAATTCAAAGCCGAAAAAATAGGCTCTGAAACAATGCTCGCGCAAATAATCAGGATGGTTGAGGAAGCACAGGGAAGCAAGGCCCCTATACAGGAGTTTGCCGACAAAATTTCTTCGGTGTTCGTTCCGATAGTAATGGCAATTGCAATAATTGCGGGATTGTTTTGGTTCTTTCTTGGAGCGCAAAGTTTCCTGTTCGCACTCACAATATTCATAACGGTACTGATAATAGCTTGCCCGTGCGCAATGGGGCTTGCAACACCAACCGCCGTAATGGTTGGAACAGGAATCGGTGCGGAAAATGGAATTTTAATCAAAACCGCAGAAGCATTACAAAAGGCAGAGAAAATTGATGCGATTATTTTTGACAAAACAGGCACCATTACAAAAGGAAAACCCGAAGTTACAGACATTATCACACTAAACGGGTTTAAGGAAAATGAGGTTTTGGAAGTTGCGGCAACAATTGAAAACAAATCCGAGCACCCGCTTGGGGAAGCAATTGTGAACAAAGCCAAAAGCATGAACCTGAAAATCGGTTCGCCTGAAAAATTCAATTCAATAAGCGGGAAAGGGGTTGAAGCTACTTACAAACAAACAAATGTGCTTATTGGAAACAGGAAACTCTTTTCGGAAAAAGGAATTGCAATAAAGGGAATTGAAGAAACCCTTGTTAAACTGGAAAATGAGGGAAAAACAGCAATGCTTGTTTCAATAAACAGAAAAACCGCGGGAATAATTGCTGTTGCCGATACTGTCAAGGAAAGCTCCAAAAAAGCGATTAGGCTGCTGCAGGAAATGGGAAAGGAAACAATAATGATTACGGGGGATAATGAGCGCACTGCCCGGGCAATTGCAAATCAGGTTGGCATTGCAATGGTTTTGGCTGAGGTATTACCTGAAGACAAGGCAAACAGGGTTAAGGAACTGCAGGCAAAAGGAAAAAAGGTCGCGATGGTTGGCGATGGAATCAATGATGCGCCTGCGCTTGCGCAATCCGATTTGGGAATCGCAATAGGTTCCGGAACTGATGTGGCAATAGAATCAGGCGACATTGTGCTTGTGAAAAGTGATTTGACTGATGTTGTAACCGCAATAGACCTCAGCAGGTATGCGATGAATAAAATAAAGCAGAATTTTTTCTGGGCGTTTGCCTACAACATTATCGGAATTCCGATTGCAATGGGTGTGCTTTATCCTTTTACGGGCTGGCTTTTAAGTCCTGTTATTGCAGGAACCGCAATGGCTTTTTCTTCAGTATCGGTGGTAACCAATTCACTTTTAATGAAAAAATATAAACCAAAAAAAAGATGAAAAAGTCAAGAAACGTTTATTTGCTCAGTAAACAGTATCGGTTCCGTCTTTGGCGCACTGATGTACTTTTCAACTTTAACCGAAGTTCCAATAATGCAGGCGCTTATTGCAAAGGGAACCTGCCATTATTTTTTTTGTGATACCCGACTTTGAATTTTTATGTATAAATTGTTGAAACAGGCGTATTTTTATTTCTTTTATATATTATATTAACTTATTATAGTTATTACAATACAAAGGTTTTTAAACTATTATTGCCTATTAGTATTCTTTTATGGACAACACTATCTGTAAAAGACTAATACTTATTTTAGTGTTCTTACTAATGGCTTCAGCGTTTACTGTAGCTGAGCCTTCTGGAGATGCAGATTCATGTGCAAATTATACTGATGGTTCCTCGAGGATAATGGGTGACATTACAGGGGATGGAGTATTTAACTCAACGGATGCTCTTGCAATGGCAAGGCTTGCCTCTAATCCGGAAAATATCTGCTGTGTTGACATAGATTTGGATGGCACTTTTACGCCAACAGATTACGAACTGGCTTACAATGTTTCAATAGGGCAGTACTCATGGATCGCACCTTATGGTATGGGAACCTGTGATGCCCCCATAATACCTGCAAAAGAATCAGGTGATTATTATTATTGTTCAAATAATTCAGTCAGGGGAGACATAACTGCTGACGGTGTTGCAAATAACCTTGACGCTTCCATTGTTTACAATATGGCTCTTGGAAATGTCCCTTTACCAACCAACATTTGCTGTATTGATATTGACTTGTCGAATTCAGTAACAACGCTTGATGCATTTACTATGCAGGCCGTTGCTGTTGGAAATTACACCGCTGATATGGGAGCATGCAATGCTCCTGTTATACCAACTGCACGTTACTGTGCTGATTATGCTGATGGCCAGTCGAGGCTTCAGGGTGACGCTACCGGCGATGGAATTGTTGACAATGCAGATGCGACTCTCATTAGCAATATGGTTTCTGGAAATGTGCCTATTGACCCAGGGAACATTTGCTGCCTTGACGTTGATTCTGATGACGTGGTTACAGAAACAGATTATAGGCTTGTTTCACAGATAAATGTTGGAAATTACACTCCTGCAGGTACATGTGCCGTACCCAAAATGCCACAGCCTAAGGAATGTACAGATTATCCTAATGGTGATTCAAGATTAAGGGGTGATGCTAATGGTGATGGGATTGTAGATAATGCTGATGCGCAGCTTATACTTGATATGGAACTTGGAAATGTTCCAGTTTACCAGGATGCTTGTTGTATTGATATTGATATGGATGGGGAGATTAACAATTATAAAAACGATTCGACTCTTGTTTCAGAATATACTGTGGGCAACTTTACTGATGCTGGAACATGTGCATCGCCAAAAATTCCGCAGAGTAAAGGTAATACAATGTTTTATTATTGTTCAGCAAATTCGTTGAGAGGTGATATTACTGCGGATGGAATTGTAAATAATCTTGATGCATCTGTTATAGGTGGAATGGCAGATGGTCTTCTTGGAGTTCCTTTAAACTTTTGTTGCGTTGATATTGATTTTTCTAATTCAGTGACAATGTACGATGCGAATGTTGTTTACGCTTCTGCTGTTGGAAATTACACCGCTGATATGGGAGCATGCAATGCTCCTGTTATACCAACTGCACGTTACTGTGCTGATTATGCTAATGGTGATTCAAGATTAAGGGGTGATGCTAATGGTGATGGGATTGTAGATAATGCTGATGTTTCAATGATTTTAGACATGGCTTTAGGAACAGTTCCGACTCCACCCAATCTTTGTTGTGTTGATTTGACTCTTGATAATAATGTTACTTCTGCCGATTCTACTGTTTTAGAGGAGATTTCTGCGGGAAATTATTCTTCTGCAGGAACTTGTGCAGAACCGCTAATCCCAGAGCAGAACCTATTTTGCGGAGATAACATTTGTAATAATGGCGAATCATGTGCTGCATGCTCTGCGGATTGTGGAACGTGCCCAGAGCCTCCTTCTAATGAAGACGAAGGAGACATCAATACAGTTCCAAGAAGTTCTGGTGGCGGAGTAACAACAAATTCAGACCTTGATGTTTCATCAAGAGAGGTTTTGGTCAATGAAGAATTCACAATAACTGTTTTATGTGGCGACATGAGTGGCTGTGAACTTGTGGTTGATGGGGAAACTCTGGATGTAATGCTAAAGAACCTTTATGAGCAGGAATACAATTACAGTTTTGATTCTCCGGGTGACAAAGTTATAGAGCTTTTCAGGACAAGATCTGGTGGAAATATACTGGAGAAAAGCATAGTTATTTCAGTTGTTGAATCTGAAACTTCTCCTGAAGCTGAATCTGAAACTTCTCCTGAAGCTGAACCTCTTTTGCAGGACGAAATCCCTTTGGAAGACAATAACTCCTCTATTGGGGAAACACTAAGTGAAGAAAACAACCAGATACCCACAGGATTCCTTGGTTTGCTTCCTTTTGATTTGAATTTCAGCATTCCTCCTATTGAAGGATTGGGTATAGGTTTTGGTCTGGTATTCCTGCTGATTGTGCTAGTAGCAGTCCTTTTGACAGGCTTGGGTTATTTTTTCACAAAATACTTAAGTGCAAAAAAACCTGAACAGTCTCCTGAAAAAAGGAAACCTGTGGCAAAAAAGAAAAGTACATAAATCCGTTGTTTGCCAACCCAACGAAAGCCCCTTGCCCCAACCGCATGCAGTTGGAGGCGTATTTCCGGCGCTCTGGCGTGGTATGGGGTCGTTACGCTCTTTTATTCCGCAAATTTTTAAAGTGCATTTAAATGTTTGTAACTGTGGCACCATTTTATTTTTCTGATTTGAACATCACTCATTTTTCAGGTAAGAATAAACCACTCCGCCAACAGCACCGTTTATTATACTGATGACGCCCAATACAGGAAGACCTAAAATGAAGGTAACCGCAACAACCAGAATGCCTTCCCCTAAAACCTCAAGCGAACCCCAAACAAGAGCGGCAATTGCATAATTAACAGTTATGAAGAAAAGCGCAATCGCAATCAGCACAACCGCATAAACTATTCCTGTAACCGCCCCGTGCTTTGCAGCAACACCCCGATCAAGCTTTGTTCCATTAGCATAAGACTTTGTGGTGAAAAATGCAATAACAATAGGCATTGCAAACGTCAGCGGCGCAAGGATTACAAGAAGAGGAATTATTGTTGCCGGAACCGCAATGGCATTCAGCTCGGTTTCCATTGTTTCTAATTCGCTTCTGATGAAAAGGTACAAACCAAAGTATTTAAACAAAACTACTTAATTTAATTTATAGCAAAACCTAAAAAAATTTAAACAAACCACAGTGTAAAAATGGGCGAATTATTCAAATTATCCGAACTTGCAAAAGGGTCAAAAGGAAAAATTGAGAGAATAGAAGGAACTATTGATTTTCAAAGAAAAATCATGGAAATGGGTTTCATTAAAGGCACAGAAATTACACTTGTGAGAAAAGCACCCCTCGGGGACCCTTTGCAGGTTCAACTTGAAGGCCACAGTATTGCAATAAGAAAAAAGGATTCACGAAACATATTTGTTAAAAAAGACTGATTATTATGCAAAACGAAAATAAAAATTTCCCTATTGTAATCCCCATCATAGGAAACCCCAATGTGGGAAAATCAACTCTCTTTAACTCACTTACCGGTTTAAGGCAACATGTTGGAAACTGGCCTGGAAAAACAGTTGAAAAAAAAGAGGGAATATACTTGAAGAATCCGCAAATCCGTTTTATTGATCTCCCGGGAGCTTACAGCATACACGGGGCTTCGGCTGAAGAAAAAATAACCTATAATTATCTCCAAAATCACAAACAGGACACCGTGCTTCAGATTATCGATGCCACAAATTTAAGACGCGGACTTTACCTTACATTACAGCTCCTTGAAATGGGAATTAAGGTAGTTATGGCATTGAATCTTAATGAACAGGCAAAAGAACAGGGCATTATAATTGATGATTCAATCATTAGTTCGGAACTCAAAATTCCTGTGGTGGTGATTGACCCGGTAAAAAAAACCGGAATTGATAAGATTGTGGAAACTGTATCCTGCAGGCACACGGAAAACAAAAAACCAATAATTGACCTTAGTTACTGTGAAGACATGAAAGCTACGGATGTTCGGGTTATTTCAGGAAGACATAATTTTATTGATTCCATTGTAAAAAGAAGCGTTACAAAAAACCAGGTAACCAAAGATTTCACAAAAATGATTGACAGGGTTCTTCTAAACAAAATTTTAGGCCTGCCTATTTTTCTTTTTGTAATGTGGCTTGCGTTCGTAATTTCTTTTGAAGCGGCAAGACCTTTTGTGGATGCCCTTGATTTTGCCTTTGCGGCAATTTCGGAAATCGTTAAAAATTTTCTTTTAACTGATTTGAATGCGCCTGCTTTTATTGTATCCGCAATTGTTGATGCAGGTATAGGCGGAGTTAGCAGCGTTCTTATTTTTCTGCCCAATATTTTCATCTTATTTTTGACAATGGCTTTTCTTGAAACAACGGGATATCTTGCAAGAGCAGCATTTATCATGGACAGGTTAATGAAAAAAATTGGTCTGCAGGGAAAATCATTCATTCCCCTTATACTGGGATTTGGCTGTAATGTACCCGCAATAATGGCCTCAAGAACAATAGACAATCCAAAAGAAAGACTGCTTACAATAATGATGACCCCTTTTATGTCCTGTTCGGCAAGGCTTCCGGTTTACATTCTTTTTGCGGGAATTTTTTTCAGCGAAAATGAAGGCACAATAATTTTTTCACTCTATCTTATTGGAATAATAATTGCAATAATTTTTGCGTTTTTGATGAAAAAAATAGTGGCTAAAAAAGAGGATGCTGTTTTTTTGATGGAACTTCCGCCTTATAGGATTCCGGGTTTTTCAAATCTGGTTATTCCGGCATACCATAAATCCAAAATGTTTGTAAAAAAAGCAGGGACAATAATTCTTTCGCTCGTGCTTATAATCTGGTTTCTTGCAAACCTGCCAATTGGAGTTGATTATGCAGCACAGGAAAGCGTGCTTGGTTTTATAGGAACCCTATTTGCCCCGTTGCTGGAACCCATTGGCTTTGGGGATTGGAGAATTGCTGTTTCGCTCATGTTTGGTTTTGTCGCAAAAGAAATAATAGTGGGTTCCCTTGGAACGCTTTACAGCACAGGTGGCAAAACACTAACCTCAATTATTACGGCAGATTTTACCGCACTTTCAGCATATTCCTTTATGGTATTTACATTGCTTTATTCTCCCTGCATGGCAACGGCAACAATAATCAAAAAAGAAACACAGGACTGGAAAATCCCTTTAATTGTAATCGGGTATAACATTGCAGTCGCATGGATTGCCTCATTCATTGTATACCAGACAGGATTATTTTTAGGATTATGAAAAATGAGTTAGACTCAACAGAAAAAAATTAGATTAGTATTCCCCATGAGTGTTCTGCATTTCCGACTGCCTCACCAAGTTCTTTTGTTGAAACAATGATTTTTTCTTTTTTGTCAGTAACTTTAAAATTCTTGATTTTTGAAGGATACTCATTGTACCTTAATTTTGTGTTGAGCAAACCAAATGCCTTTTTTTCAAACTCCCAAAAAGCATCAGAGTAGCAGTCAACTTCGAAAGAAATTTTTTTGAATTTGTTTTCACCAAAAACAAAAAAAATCGGGAACCCTTTTGAATTCTTTTTTGATGTTATCTTCTTTAATTTAAAAGATTCTTTTGTACCTGTTTTCGGATTTGCAAAGTACAGGTCATTACCAATTGAAATGTTTCCTTGGCGAATAAATTTATTTGTAAGATTTCCTTTTAGTAAAGCTGGTCCAATGTGCGGATTAAAGTATGAAAGGAAACCGCCTTTTGGAAAATGGAAAATACCCCAATACCATGAGGGAGAAGGAGCATTTACAATAACATACTGGAAATATGCTGTTCCTTTAATTTCACGCAATTCTTCATGCTCTATTATAGAACCTGAAAAATCTGCTTTTGGAATTCCGAGCGCACTAAAACTCAATCCACCTGGATAAGTTCCACCTGCATGGGTAGGGTTAAGGAAATCTTTGGAAGAATCAATTGCTAATTCAAAGTTGAATGTTTTTTCGCCGCGGTTTATTTCAACAAACAGTTTACCGTTTTTTTCAAAAAATTTTGACTTGTTTTCCGAATCAGAAACAAGCGAATACGGTTTTTTTGTAAGTGAAATTTTGGATTGCTCAAGCAAATAGGAATCGTGCATTTTGCCGTCAAAATACCATGCGGCAACAACACCGTCAAAAGAGGTCTTTTTTTCGTCAATTAAAATCTTATTTGGAAATGTGAAGGTTGAGCCATTGCATTTAATGCTTTTTTCATTCTTGGTTGACCAGAGAATCATTAATTGGTGCGGCTCTTGTGGTTTTTCAGGATTATCAATGAAAAATAACCAGAACCACCACCACCAAGTGCCTTTGCGATCATCAGCCTTATCAATAGCCCAAATTTTTTCGTACAATTCAGTAGCATTAAACAATCAAACCACAAGCCAACTAAAAGACAAAAACCAATCACATTAAAAAAGGGAAAAATGACATTAATTGAAAATATATCGCAAAATCAATAATCGCATCTCTCAGAAAATACAAGAGTGAAAAGAACATTGCGATGAATGCCGAGCTTTCCAAAGTAAAAATATTCACTTCAAATGAAATAAAAGAAATACTTGAGGATATTAAAAATACAATGAATATAAAGAAAATTTCTATCAAAGAAGGAACAAGAAACATTGAAATACCGGAAGGAATTTCCATTACAATCAATTAATCCTTAATTTAAAGCCAGAATTAGCGAATTTTTGCGTTCCAAAACGTTCCACCCAAATTATATAAAGCGTTCCGACGCAATGCGTACAAGCGGATTGTGAAAAACAATCACAGACACATGGAGGATTAAAAAAATGAAATCAGGAACAACGGGAAAAATAATAGTGCTTCTTGGCATAATGCTATTTTCACTGGCAGTACAGGGAGCACAGGTAACAATAGAGGAATTCGGAGGCTATCAGGATCCTTTTTCGCAAAGGTTTTACAGCCAGACACTGCCTCTAATTGAAAATGAATATGGAACGCAGGTTGAACTTAAATTCAGGCACTTTCCATTGTCATTCCACCCAGATGCACAAAAGGCAGCAGAGGCCTCTGAATGCGCACGCGACCAGGGAGCATTTGGAGAATACCATAACATTCTGTTTGAAAACACGAATTTTGACAGGGCATCATTGAAAAATTATGCTTATACTACAGGACTTGATGTGAACGCATTTGTTTATTGCCTTGATACGGGAAAAACAGAAGATCGGGTAAAAAATGATTTTAACGAAGGAACAAATAGAGGAGTTACTGGAACGCCAACTTTTTTCATTGAAGGGGAAAAAATTGTCGGCGCACAGCCTTTTGACGCTTTCAAAAAAGTAATAGATAGCAAAATAGGAAAAATAATAATTGACCCAATAGAAACATACAATGAAGCGAAAAAAATAACAGGAGTTTACGGGGACGGAAAATACTACGGGGAAAAAATGACCATAAAAGTTAACCAGATACTTATAACAAACACAACCCCGAAATACCAGGCAGAATTTGAACTTTATAATGCACAAGGAAACCTCCTGGCAAAAATAATTGCCGGTCCTGGAGCAAACCTTAAAGAACTCTTTAAATATCAGAACGGAAATTTGCTCTTCAATGACATAAAAATATACGGGGTTGGAGTAAACCAAACAACAGGAATAGGATATGTGGAAATAAAGGTTGATAGAAGCGAACCAAAACCATTGCCTGACCCAATAATAGACCCATCAATTGAAACATACAATGAAGGTGAATTCATTACCGGACTCTATGGGGATGGCAATTATTTTGAAAAACAAATGTCAATAAAGATCGTCCAGATCATACAGCAGGGAACGGACAAAAACTACACTGCAACATTTGAATTGTATGACGATTCAAACAGGAATATTGTGGCATATGCCAAAACCACTTCAGGTGCAAACCTAAAAACCCTTTTCAGGGACAACACAAGAAGGAAATTATTGTACAGTAATGTAATAGTTCAGAAAATAGGAGTGAACATAAAAACAGGAATAGGATATGTTGAAATGACCATTGCAGGGCAGATAATAGTCTCTCCAATAATAAGGAATCCTGATTGTGAAAACAACAATGATGACCTCGGTTGTTATTCGGAGCCTGACCCAGTACCGCTTCCGGGACAGGAACCATGGTGGGATGATGGAACGGTTATTGACCTGCCAAAAGACCAATTGCCGAAACCAAAACTTCTTGGGAACCCTAATGCGGAAATTTTTGTAACCGCATACATGGATTTTTCGGATAAACTGTCAGCAAGATTCTATCAAAAAATACTTCCAATAATTAAACAGGAATTTGGAAGCAACATTGAAATTGAATTCGTGAATTTCCCCACGGAAAAATCCATGGAAATGGCAATAGCAGGGGAGTGCGCAAATGCATATGGAAAATTCAATGAATTTGCCGAACTGGTTTTCAAAAACAGGAATTCAATGAAAACTGGGTTTGATGAAGAAAAATTTGGAAAATCATTCCCTGAGGAAGCAGTGGATCTTTACAATATTCCTGGAGTATACCCTTCCGATTGTCTTTCTTCCAGAAAATACCTTCCGGAAGTTCTTCATGACATTGAAGAAGGGAAACTTGATAATGTACAAAAGCCCCCAACATTCTTTGTTGAAGGAAAAGAAGGGACAGTAAAAATCATAGGGCAGCAACCCGTAAACATCTTCATTGAAGCCGTGCTAAAGGCAGCAGGAAAGGAAAATAGGGGAAGGAGAAACATAATCTATGTATATTCCAATTCATTTGACTCAGAGGAAGATTCACGGGTGATAAACTCCGTAGAAATTTCCCCTTCAGGAGAATCAATAAATGCAAGGGTGAATGGCAAAGAAGGTGAATTCCTGAAAGCAATCTCATCAAACGAGGTTTCCGTGAAGGTTGATTCCAACTCAGGATATTTTGACCTCAATATTGTGAAAAAAGAAAACTATATTGAACTAAACTCCGAAGGAATAATCGCAAAATCATTTGAGCAGATAAATGTGGAGAAAGAAAATATTTATGTTGTGGGAAACGGCATGAGACAGGAAGTGAATGTGCTCCCTAAAAATGCATTTGACACATCAAAAATGGAAAACGTTGATTCATTTGACCTAAAAACAGGAACAAACAATGCGATTTATGAAATCAAAGGAACCAAATCAGGGTCAATTGCAGGAATATTGCCTTGTGTCTTTGTACTTGTTTAAAAACAATCTTTCAAGGTTTTCGGTATAACCGTTGAAAAAGTCCTGCATACATTTAATGTAAGCGTCTCTTTGGGATTTTCTTATTATGAACGGAGGGTAATCATTGTTGATTAAAATTGCGTTTGAAACAAATCTACCAACTCTGCCGTTGCCATCCTCGAATGGATGGATTTTTATGAATTTGCCGTGAAACAATGCAGAAACCTGAATTGGATGCATTTTCTCAACACTTTTATCATACCATTCAATCAAAGCATTCATTTCTTCCTCAACCTTTTCAGGGGGAGTTAATTCAACAGGGCTGCCCATAATATAATTTGGAATCTGCTTGTAGCCTGTTCTTTCATCCATATCATTCATCAGCATTTTATGCATTTTAATAATGTCTTTTTCAGAAACATCAAATTTTTTCTTTAAAAGCAAATCCATTAAGGGGCGACTGTTCCTTGTTTCATAAATTTCCCTCAAATCCTTGCCCTTGATTGCACGCTTTTCAAACATTACAATCGCGACATCTTTCAAAGTTAGGGAATTGCCTTCAATTGCGTTGGACTCATAAGTGAAATTGGCAATAAACCTGTCCAAAACATCTTTCAACTGCGATTTGGAAAAATTCTTTATTGTGCGAAGATAATCAACTTTTATCCCTTCAACCTTTTCAAACTCTTGCTTGCTAAAAATCGAAGTTGTCTTATAATTATCCAAAGCAAACTCTGTGAACGCAACCTTCTTCCTCTCAACAAAAAAAGCAGAATGCTTTTTCTCAAGCTCTTCTATTGGCACTTTCTTTTCAACAATCTTTTCAATGCTCTTAACCTTGCCGCTGGGAAGCCTAAAAGATTCAGCCAAATAATAATATTTCTTTTTTTTAACTGTTTTTTCCTTAATGAACATAACAAATAGTTATCCCTACAAATATATAAACATATCTAACTTGTAAGTATAATTAACATTAACCATTAATTCTTTAGTGGTCTTACCCTGGGAATAACAACCAGGAAGCTGCGGAACTTCGCCAATATAATAGCCATCCAAACCCTTCTCAACAACCACAGTATAAGTTTTCTCCATATAAAAAAACACCCGATAATATAGAACACAATGAAGAATAAAAAACTTGCCAAAACCCAGTTCTATCGAGTCCAAACGAAGATAGAACGCCCTACACCCGCGGGCTTGTGGGTACGCAGGGAACGGGATTCGAACCCGTGCATCCGAAGGATAACGGCTCACTGCATCATGACACCCAACCGATACACTGGCATACTGTCCCGTTGAAACGGGACAACACCGCGTACCAGCCGAACGCAATCGGCTTAGCAGGCCGCCGCATTAGACCACTCTGCCACCCCTGCGTAAACAGATTTTAAAATTAAATCTGTAGAAATGAAGTTTGTGGTTAATATATAGAATTATTGAAGTAAATTTAAAAAGGTAACAATGCCTATTATAGTGATGAATAAATCTTTTCTTTTGGCAATTGCATTGATTGTGCTTGTTTCAGGCTGTGTTGGTCAGGGAAATGACACGAACAGTATTGATGGCAATATAATGATTGGCGGAAATAATGGAGATGCAGATAATGGAAATAATGGAACCACAGATAATTCAGGCGGTTCCGGAGGAAATTCAGGGGGCAGCGATGATGATTCAGGAAACACAGGCGGCAGTGGCAATGATAACAACAACAATGATTCATCAAATGGAGAATTAGTATACAATTGTGATGTTCCAATTATTCTTGAAGGCAATATCAGGGAGGCTGCAAGAGCATATGTCGCCGCCCAGAATTGCGGAGTTGGTGCAGGAGTCGAGATTTCAGGTCTTACCACAACACTTGTTATTGAGTACAATAAAAGATGTAACCAGCAGGTTCAGAATACATTTGCACAGGAAGTAGCTGCCAATACTGAAGGCGGATCCTCAGAGCTATGTGAAGTACCCGGAATAAAAGAGGACATTTCACAAAATGTCCAAGCAGTTGCTGAAAATTTAAAAGAATATATAGCAAATCTCACAGCTGAACAAATAGATAGATATGTTCAATAAGGCTTAATTCTGCAACTAACTTGCGATTATTAAAAGCACTTCAAAAAGAAGAATTATATTAAGAATTTGACATAAATTTAATTGGATTTAAGTATGACAAGAAAAATAGGCAAAGTTATTTCCGGTTTTTTTAGAAAGAAAAAACCTGCCGGTTCGATTACAACAGAAGTGCTTAGACCTGCTTCTGTAATGACTCCGGACACAAGAAGGGCAAACATTGCAACAGTAACAGAACTTCACTTGCTTGCAAAAATGTCATCAGACAGTGTGCTTGCACAAAAACTTAATGATTTTTCTTTAAGATTATCCCGAACCCCAGATGTTAAAGTCAGAGAAGATGTACAGGAACTTGTCCTTAAAATAAGAGAAAAAGAAGATGAACTAAGAAGGACGGAAAAAGAACATAGGCTAACAGTTACTGGGGTTCATGACACTATTCAGGATATAAAATCGGGTGGAAAAGATAAAAAACAAAAACTCGTAGATAGGCTTAATAGAAGTGTAAAAAGATTCAAAAAAAGTGACACCCCGAAGAAAAAGGTAATCCGAGAACTTGCAAGTATGCGCCTTAGGCTTTTGGGAATATTTAAGGACATAATTGAAGAAGGTCTATCAAAGTGAATCAAAATGAAATTCTGCAACATTAAAGTTTCATCAAATTTTTTTCTTGCACCAATGGCAGCAGTAACGAGTCTGCCATTCAGATTGATGTGCAAAAAGCAAGGCGCAGGGTTAACGATTACTGAACAGATTAATGCAACACAAATAGCAAGAAACCCTGATCCTTTTACAAATAACGAATTTTTCACAATAAGAACTGTGCCTGAAGAAAAACCTGTAGGCGTTCAGTTATTTGGTACGGTTGAAAAAGATTTTGTTAAAGCTGTTGAGGTTATTGAGAAGAATTTTGATTTGATAAACATTAATTGTGGCTGTCCAGCACCAAGGGAAACAAGTATTGGTGCAGGCGCCGCACTACTCAAAAAACCGGAAAAAATTGCATCAATTATAGAGGCAATTGCTTCAGTTACAGATAAACCTGTTACTGCAAAAATCAGACTTGGGTGGAACAAAAATGATGCAGTAAAGATTGCAAAAGTTATTGATAGGGCGGAACCTGATGCAATAATGGTGCATGGTCGGACTGCAGACCAGAAGTACATGGGAGAAGCGGATTATGATGCAATAAAAGCAGTAAAAGATGTTATTGGTTGTGAGGTTGTTGCAAATGGTGATGTGGATTCAGCGCAAAAAGCAGAAGAATTGCTACATAAAACAGGTTGTTCTTTTGGAATGATTGGAAGAGCTGCAATGAAAAATCCATTTGTATTTAAGGAAATACAAGAGCATTCAAAAGGAAAAGATTGGATTCCTAATGACAAGGAGAGGATTGAAGCATTTTTTGATTATTATGAGTATTGCAAAAAATTCGACATGATTAAAGTAAGTGATTTGAAATCCAAAGCAATACAATTCACAAAGGGAATTGATTTTACCAAAGGGACAAGGGTTAGGCTTATCGGAGCAAAAAGCGAACAGGAAATAGTTAAGGCACTTGAAGAATTCCTAAAACAGACTACAGCAAAATAAACAAGTTTAGAAAAAGAACCATTCAAAACGACACAACTAAAGAAAATAACCAAAAAACAAGAAGGAAACCAAATAATACATAATAAACGGGTTTGAAAAACTAATTACAAAACATAGTGACTACTAAAATACACCTAAAAAACAACTAAAATACTTAATTTAGTTTATTTTCCGAATGAAAATTGTTGAACCGGAAAGGTTTTTATATAAGGATTATGTGATTATAATTCCTGAGAGGAACTGAAAGAAAATAAGGCAACGGGGGATATGATGGAAGGAAAAAGGGCAAAACAGGAAACAGCAAATGTGAATGAATCAAGGACAGGAAAGGGACTTAGTATTCCCAGATATTTCACTGAAAAAGACCAAGACCCTCTTGCAAAAGTAAAATATTCCTACAGAACCTCCGTAATAAAGAACCCCGATGGAAGCACTGTTTTTGAAATGAAAGATATTGAGATTCCTGAACAGTGGACGCAGATTGCAACAGATATTCTTGCACAGAAATATTTCAGAAAAGCGGGCGTGCCACAATTTGACAAAAACGGAAAACCAATTCTTGATGAAAAGGGCAAACAAAAACTTGGACCTGAAATGAGTGTAAAACAGGTTGTGGAGAGACTCGCGGAAACATGGAGATGGTGGGGAGAAAAGTATAATTATTTTGCATCAGAAGAAGACGCAAACGCATTCCAGGATGAACTTGAATTCATGATTGTGAATCAATTTGCAGCACCTAATTCACCACAATGGTTCAACACAGGACTTTATCAAAAATATAATATCAACGGCCCGGCACAAGGACATTACTTTGTGAATCCTGATACAGGAGAACTTGAAAAATCAGCCGATTCATATTCACATCCGCAACCTCATGCGTGTGGCAGATATGATACAATGCTTTTTACAGAAAAAGGGATTTTCAAATTGGGCGAAATTGTTGACAATAATATGATAGGACTAAAAGTTTTTGACGGCAAACAATATGTGAAAGTTCTTGCAGTAAAAGAAAATGGAATTAAAAAAGTTTTCAAAGCAACACTCGCAAACGGAAATTATATTGAATTTACTGATGACCATTTGGTTTTGTCCGCAAAAACACGAGAATCGGATTTTGAGTGGACCGAACTTAAAGAAATTCTTGGATACAAAGTCAGTCAAACAACCAATACCGAAACAGCAGGGTTTAATTCGAATACAAGCACAAATGCCAACGGAACAGTACAGGAAACTGCCACTAAGGAAGAAGAGCTCATAAAAGCATCACTTTCCGGGTGGATTGTTGGCGATGGTTATTATGGCGAATATGGAAAAACAACCATGTTAGGAGTAATAACTATTAACGATGATGAATTTGAAGAAGTTAAAAGTCTTTTTGAAAAAACATTCGGCGGATTTACAGTAACTGTAAAAAATGAAATAAGCGATACGTATAGAATTGTAAGAAGAGATTTCAAGCAAGTGCAGGAATTTGTTGAAGAATATGAACTTGACCAGAAATCTTTTACCGCAAAAGTGCCTGAAAAAATATTGAAATCAAATCCAGAAATACAATCCGCGTTTTTACGAGCGCTTTTTCAGGCAGATGGTTGTGTAAGAATTAGAAAAGAGGATGAAAGAAATTCCTGGGATATTGTATTAACCACAATTTCTGAAAATCTTGCACACCAAGTGCAAACTATTCTTTTGAATATGGGCATTTATTCAAAAGTCAGCCTATGTAAAGACTCAAGGGAAAACAGAAAACTGCAATACCATGTTGAGATAGCTTATTACTCAGAAAGAGTAAAATTTGAAAATATGGTTGGATTCATTTCAGAAGAAAAGCAGGAAAAATTAAAACTTCTAAATTCGATTATCCAAGGAAAGTCTAAACCACCAACTTCGCTTGAAACTATTTCAAATATAGAGTACATTGGAGAAGAAACTGTTTATGATATTCAAACAGAATCAGGAAAATTTTCAGCAAACGGAGTTACAGTGCATAATTGCTTTATACAATCATTAAGGGATGACCTTGTAAATGAAGGCGGAATATTTGACCTTGCAACAAGAGAAGCAAGACTTTTCAAATACGGTTCAGGCACAGGAACAAATTTTTCCAATTTAAGGGGCTCGGGAGAACCACTTTCAGGAGGAGGTTACAGTTCAGGATTAATGTCTTTTTTGAAGGTGCTTGACAGGGCAGCAGGTGCAATAAAATCAGGCGGTACAACAAGGAGAGCGGCAAAAATGGTTTGCCTTGATATTGATCATCCTGATGTTGAAGAATTTATCAACTGGAAAGTTATTGAAGAGCAAAAGGTTGCTGCAATGGTTGCCGGAAGCGCAACATGTAACCTTTATTTGAATGAAATAATGAGGCTTGCACACGAAGGCAAAACAACAGACGTGAAAAAAAACAAGGCACTTGGAACAAAAATAAGGGAAGCGCTTAGCGAAAGAATTCCTGCAAATTATATTCTGCGTGTTCTTCAGCTTGCAGAACAGGGAGAAAAAAACATTGATTTCAGGACATATGACACCAACTATAATTCAGAAGCATACTTGACAGTAGCCGGGCAAAACTCAAACAATTCAATTAGAGTAAGCAATGATTTTATTGAGGCTGTGCTTAATGATTCAGATTGGGAATTAAAAGGAAGAACAAACAAAAAAAGCATAAGAACAGTAAAATCAAGAAAACTCTGGGGCGATATTGCAAAAGCCGCATGGCATTGCGCAGATCCAGGGTTACAGTATGATGATACAATAAACGAATGGCATACCTGCCCAAAGGACGGAAGAATAAATGCATCAAACCCGTGCTCAGAGTACATGTTCCTTGATGATACTGCATGCAACCTTGCAAGCATTAATCTCATAAAATTTTTAGGTGAAAACGGTGAATTCAAAATGGAAGAATTCAGGCACGCCGCAAGACTGTGGACAATTGTGCTTGAAATATCCGTGTTAATGGCTCAATTTCCGGGCCCAGCAATTGCCCAAAAAAGCTATGATTACAGAACCCTTGGATTGGGTTATGCGAATATCGGCGCGCTTTTAATGGTTATGGGAATACCGTATGATTCTGAAAAGGGAAGGGCAATATGCAGTGCAATAACAGCCACAATGTGCGGAGAATCTTATGCAACATCAGCCGAAATGTCTGAGGTTCTTGGACCTTTCAAAAGATACGAGGACAACAAAGAGGATATGTTAAGGGTAATCAGAAACCACAAGAGGGCAGCATATAATGTGCCAAGCAGAGAGTATGAAAAGCTTACAATAAAGCCAATAGGAATAAATCCAGAAGTATGCCCAAAAAATTTCCTTGAATCAGCTAGGGAAGCATGGGACAGGGCATTGATTCTTGGAGAAAAGCATGGGTACAGAAATGCACAGGTAACTGTAATAGCGCCGACAGGAACCATTGGATTGGTTATGGATTGTGATACAACAGGAATAGAGCCAGATTTTGCAATGGTGAAATTCAAGAAGCTTGCGGGTGGGGGTTACTTCAAAATTGTTAACCAGTCAGTGCCAAGAGCATTAAGCAAAATTGGTTACAGTGAATCACAGATTGATGAAATCATAAAATATGCAAAGGGCCACGGAACGCTTGATGATTGCCCTGGAATAAATAGAGCTTCGCTTTCGGCAAAAGGTTTCAATGAGGAAAAGCTTGCCGCAATAGAGGCACAGCTTGAGAATGCATTTGATTTGAAATTCGCATTCAACAAGTGGTCGCTTGGAGAGGAATTCTGCAAACAGGAATTGGGCTTTACTGAAAAGCAGCTTAATGATACTGCATTTGACATGCTGAAGGAACTTGGTTATACAAAAGATGAAATTGAAAAAGCAAATGATTATGTGTGCGGAACAATGACCCTTGAAGGCGCACCTCATTTGAAAGAAGAGGATTACAAAATATTTGATTGTGCAAGCAAGTGTGGAAGGAAAGGAAAAAGGTATATACATCACATGGGGCACATTAAAATGATGGCGGCAGCACAACCATTCATTACAGGATCGATAAGCAAAACAATCAATATGCCAAACAATACAACTGTCGAGGAAATAAAAGATGCATATCTCCAATCATGGCAACTTATGCTAAAGTCAAATGCACTTTACAGAGATGGTTCAAAACTTTCACAGCCGCTCAGTTCGGTTTCTGAAGAAGATGAAATTGCATGGCTCGGGGACAATGAGGAACTTGATGAGACAATCGGACCACAGCAGGTGCAACAGAAGATTGAAGTAAAATTACAGAAGAATAAGCTGCCCACAAAGAGAAGAGGCTTTGTTCAAGAAGCAACAATTGGAGGGCATAAAGTTTTCATCAAAACAGGAGAATACCCTGACGGGTCACTTGGAGAAATTTTCATTGATATGTACAAAGAAGGAGCATCATACAGAGCACTCTTGAACTGCTTTGCTGTTGCTGTTTCAAAAGCATTACAATATGGAGTTCCACTTGATGAATTTGTTGATTCGTTCACATTCACAAGATTCGATCCATCAGGTGTTGTGCAAGGCCATGAAACAATAAAATCAGCAACATCAATAATAGACTACATTTTCAGAGCTCTTGGATATGAATATCTTGGAAGGACTGATTTTGTGCACATAAAACCGATTAATGGTGATGCGGTAACAGGTTATCAGAAAAAGATTGTTCAGGAAGACCCTTCGCTTCAGCCAAAGAGTATAGAAGAAATGGATAAATCTTCAGAGCCCGTAATAAAAATAGAAAAGGATGATAAAATAACCGAAGCTAGGGACAAAGGTTATACTGGAGATCAGTGCGGCGGATGCGGTTCAATGCGTGTTCGAAGGAACGGTGCGTGCACAGTATGTGATGACTGCGGAGCAACAAGCGGCTGCAGTTAAACAACCTTTTTTTTGCAAAGAAAATAAAAATGTTGACGAAAAAAAAAGAAAGCAATTGTTAAGGGGTAAGTAATCGGTGAAAAAAAATGAAATATAAATATTTAGCTGGAGGAATAATTGCAAACCTGTACAGGTTTCTCAGAATTTTTCCAAATTCTGATCCTATAATGGGTTTTGTTATCCCTGCTGCAAAAAATGAAAAGTGGTGGAAAGCGCCTCTTTTTGCATTTGCAACAATGTTTGTGTTTGATTTTTTTACCTCAGGCATAGGCGTCTGGACATGGGTTACTGCAGGAACGTACTCGGCAATTGCACTTGGGGCAGGGCATTTTCTGAAAGAACGGAAAAGCAGCATTACAAATTTTCTTTCAGCGGGAGCGTTGGGGGTCATTGTGTTTGATGCGATAACAGGTCCAGGGTTGAGCAGTTTTATTTTTGGACAGCCGCTTGCACTCACAATTATCGGGCAGATTCCGTTTACGGTAATGCACCTTGTTTCGGCTTCGTTTGGAATCTTGATAATAAGCCCGTTTTATGATGTGGCAATATTGAAGGAAATGGTTGCAGTGAAAAACGCAGTTGCGGAAAAGCTCTTGTGGAGGGCGTTGCAATGAAAAAAAATTTGATTGCATTGTTTTTTTTGCTTGCTGTTGCAGGATGCGCACAGCAAAATGCCCATGAAATAGTTTATGATGAGGAAGTGCAGTTCACATTAAGGCTAGTTGGTTCGGATGGAAGCGTAATTTCCAGTGAACCAGTATATGCGTATGCCGGGCAAAGTGTTTTCACTGCATTAAAAAACAGCGACTTTCCATTTACTTACGAAGAACAATTGTTTGGAGTTTTTTTAACTTCAATAGGCGCGCTTAAACCAACAGAAAATGAATATTTGGCAGTTTACCTTAACGGAGAATATGCCTCTGTTGGAATCTCGGATCTTATTCCTGAAAATGGAGATAAAATAAATTTTAAAATTGAAAAAATTTCGGAATCGGAATTTAATTAGGCTTATGAAAAAACTTGGTTTAGTTCAGGTTTACTGGGGAAACGGAAAGGGGAAAACAACAGCTGCCCTTGGTCTTATTGCAAGGGCGCTTGGAAGAAACCTTACTGTTTGTCTTATTCAATTCATGAAATCAGGAATTGAAAATAATGCTGATTTTGAAGAACCAGGAGAAATTAAAATACTGAAAAAAATAGACGGATTTTCTTACAAAAGATTTGGCACCAAAAAATGGGTAATTGGAAAACCTGATTCTGAACACATAAAAGAGGCAAAAAAGGCAGTTGAATTCACTTTAGATGCTATTTCTTTAGGAAAATTTAATCTTGTTATTGTAGATGAGATTCTTTATGCAATACAGCTTGGGCTCATCAGCGAGGAAAAGGTTATTGAAATAATTGATGCAAAAGCAAAAGAAACAGAGCTTGTTCTTACAGGTTCACACAAAGCATATCCGAAAATTTTTGAGAAAGCTGATATGGTGAGCGAGGTTCGGAAAGTAAAGCACCCTTTTGATAAAGGCATTATGGCAAGAAAAGGAATTGAATACTGATTTAGTTGAACAGGCATCAACCGCAAAAAAGCAGGATGAAAGTTTGGTAAATAGATTTGGGGGCTTCCCGCAAAAAATAGCGGAAGCCCTTTTGATTCATGTAAATCCCCCCAACTGATTTTTTTACTTGTCCCGAAAATCATCCATCAGATCTACTTCATCTGAAATGAATTCCGTTTTTACTAAACAGAAAAACCCAGTTTTCTCTTTTTTTGAATCCATACTAATCACACATAAAGGCAACAAACCTATTTATATAAATTTTCTATAAATAGTATATAGTTTATTTTTGAAATATGTAGTGATTTGATGTTCAGGCGAAAACTACAGCTGGTTGCGGGAACAACATACACCATTTCCCTACCCAAGGAATGGGTGTCAAAAAACGGCCTCAGGGCACAGAACGAATTAACAATTATGGAAAAGGATGACGGGGATCTCATTATATCATCAAAACCCAAAGATGAAAAAAAACTTCTGAAATTCACCCTCAATATTGACAAGCACCTAAATAACATTGACCAGGTGCTGTTTGCAATATATTATCTTGGTATAGAGGAAATACATCTTTACTCGAAAAGCGAAATGGGCAAGGAAACCAAAAGTAAGATAAGGAAAACCCTAAAAAATATGAGCGGCACCGAGATAAGCTTTGAGGACCAGAAAAATATTGAGATAATGGTATTATTGGATAAATCAAAAATAAACATCAACCAGTTGCTTTACAGGATAAGTCTTATAATTGATTCAACATTCTCAAACCTGGAAACCGACCTTGATTTGGAGAAAATAAAGGTTAACGAAAATGAAATCGACCGGCTTTACCATTTGATGGCAAAAATAATTTCGGTTTCATCAATAAATTCAAGCATATTACAGAGCTCCGAAATAAGGAATTCGCTTTTGATACCGAATTTTTCGTTAATAGCAAAGCGGCTTGAACACACTGGCGACTTCAGCGAGGCAATCGCGGATTACATTTCCGAAAAAGGGATTGGAATCGAAAACAAAGCTGAAATATTTTTGTTTTTCAGAAAGAAATTGCAAAACAGCATAACCAATTTGAGAAAAGCCACTGATAATGTATTCGAGAAAACACCTGAGGCAGAAATAGAAAAAATGAGGAAACTTATAAAGAAAAACAAGGACAAAATAATAGCCGAGCACCTTGGGGAAATACTTATTCTGCTTGTTGACATAGAGGAGGAGGTCACAAACATTTCATTCTACAGGCAACTCATCCGCAACAAGTTAATATAGCCCTAAAAACATGGGGCGAAAAATTAAATAAGCAAAAAAGCATATGTTTAGCATGAAACACGGCAAAGCGCAGGACCTGCATTCAAAAGTACTTGAGAATATGCACAGGCAGACTGAAAAAATAGAGTATGACCTCAACAGAATGGAAAAGGAAGAAAAGGAACCAAGGGGCTTTTTTGCCGAAATCAGAAAGGCATTGTTCGGGTAATTCTCATGCGCTTCTGGGAAATTGACTGCGCAAGAGGAATTGCAATAACAATGATGGTTCTTTTTCACCTGCTTTTTGACCTTAATTATTTGGGCATAATCGAAGTCAGTCTTTACACAGGTTTTTGGGGTTTGTTCCAGAAGGCAACCGCAGGACTTTTCCTTTTTCTTACAGGAGTTGTTCTCACAATCAGCTACAACAGAAATACGGAAAATTATATCCAAAAGTTTCTCAAACGCGGAGCAACAGTTTTTGCAGTAGGAATCGGAATAACAATTGTAACCGCATTGCTTTTTCCGAATGAATTCATTTATTTTGGCATACTACACCTCATAGGGGTTTCAATTATTCTGTCAATCCCTGTGGCAAAAGGAAAAATTCTTCCTTTTGTGGCTGGAATTTTTCTTATTGCACTTCCGCAACTAATGAATATTGCGCTGTTCAGCAACCCTTTATTTGTGTGGACTGGTTTGGGCATGCCGTGGAGAACTTTTGATTATTTTCCGGTAATACCGTGGTTCGGCGTGATTCTTTTTGGGATATCTTTTGGTAATGTGTTTTATGAAAAAGGGATTGCGAAATTCAAAATTGTTATGCCTGAAATTCCAGGAATAAGAATCCTTGCGGAGCTTGGGAGAAAATCTTTGCTAATTTATCTGGTTCATCAGCCGATTCTTTTTGTGCTTATTTTCACCGCAATAACCCTGTTGGGACGGGGGAATTAAATAACAAATAATCAGAGAAAACAATAAAATAATGTATTCCATTAGTTTAACATGGATAGCAGGAAAAAAATTGAAATCGCCATGCTTGCCGCAGTAATAGTATTTTCGGTTTTTATGGTTCTTGGAGTGCATACGAATTATACTGGTCTTGCCGGCTCGATTCATGATGTTATTAACACCGAATCGGAATTCAGGAACTTCGCATACCCTTATCCTATTCATGCAGATGAATGGACGCATCTTGCACAGGGAATTTACATAATGGAATCCAAAACACTTGGATTTGCAAACCCATATTCGCCTTCTTTTGACTTTCACCGTGATTTTGAATCGGGTTTCCATATTTTTCTCGCATTTTTTTTTGGAATTACGGGCCTTGACCCTGTGCTTAATTATCAGTATTTGCCTGCATTGTTCTTTGCGCTGAACTCGGTTCTGCTTTTCATGCTTGTGAGAAAATTTACGGGAAATTATTTTATTGCGTTATTATCAATACCTTTTTATCTTGCAATACCAAGCAATACAAATTTTCTTGGAAACTGGTTTGCAATACCGCTTACATTCAGCATTTTTTTAATTTACCTTTTTTTCTTTACTATTGAAAAAATTTTCAAAAAAAAGAATCTGCAATCTGCGGGAATTTCTGTTTTTGTGTTTGCTTTAATGGCAATAGCCTATCCTCCTGCGGCAATGCTTTCAGCGGCTATATTATTGCCCTATGTTATAATTGAAAAGAAAATTTATGAAATTACGCAAATTAAAAACAATCTCCCTTTTGTCGGAATTATATCCGCAGGAATTTTGATTTTTGGATTATTTATTTTAACGGTTTTTTCAGATACTTTTTTATTCCCAAAATCATGGAATCCTTTTCCTGTGGATTACAAGCTAATTGAATTTTATGGAATAATCCCTTTTGGTTTTGCATTAATAGGTATGATAATGATTTTTATTAAAAAAATCAACAAATTTTTTATCCTGTGGCCGGCACTTGCATTTGCAAATATTTTGTTTTTTATGGCAACAGAAAATGCTATTCTAATACCGTACGACAGGACACTTTTTTATGGCCTTCTAGGACTTGCCCCGGTTGCGGCAATCGGAATGTATTATTCATTCGAATTCATTTACTTCAAACTAAACAATGTGTTCAGCAAAAGCGACATGAAGCACATACTTTCAATTACCATTGTCGGATTGCTTGCGGTTTCTGCATTTTACATTGCATTTGCAGATTATTATTCAGTGGAAAACAGGGATGTTGTGCTTACTTTTTTTATTGAAGACCGCGGTTATGACGCGATAAAATTCATCGGGGATACTTATGGCTCTGGAAAAATTGTTTTTGCCGATCCTCTTATGTCAATAGGTGTTTACCCGATTGCAAGAGGACATATAGTTGCGATGAGGGGATCAAATTTGGGGTATGGAAATCCTGATGAAACCCTGCCGTTCTTTTTTAATACAACTTGCGAGGACAAAGAACAGATAATGCAAAAAACAAAACCTGATTTTGTTCTCTCCATTTTCCCAATAAAGTGCAGTTTCCTGCAATTGGTTTACTCGGAAGGGGATTTTGTTTACCTGGTTGTTCTTAATGGTTAAATATTCTTTTGTGCTGCCGTGCAGGAATGAGGAAAAAAATGTTGCCAAATGCATTTCAAGAATAAACATTAGCATGGAAAGCATTGGGGATTATGAGATAATAGTTTCTGATTCTTCAAAGGACAGGAGCGCGGAAATAGCTGAAGGGTTAGGTGCAATAGTTGTCAGGCACAACAAACAAGGATATGGGAATGCATTTAAAGAAGGTTTCAAGAAGGTGCGCGGGGAAATAGTGATAATTGGAGATTCAGATAACACTTATGATTTTTCGGAAGCAATTCCGATGTTAAAATATATTCCTGAATTTGATTTTGTTATTGGCAGGAGAAAATATATCCAAAAAAATGCCATGCCATGGCTTCACAAATATATCGGGAACCCTGTGCTTTCTTTCATGTTAAGGATTCTTTTTGGAGGAAACATACAGGACTGTCATTCAGGGTTTAGGGTAATTAAAGCTGAAAAGCTCAAGGAACTCAATCTTGATAGCACAGGAATGGAATTTGCATCTGAGATGATAATTAAGGCTTTGCAGAGAAAATACAGAATAAAAGAGATTCCAGTGCATTATATGACAAGGCACGGAGAATCTAAACTAAACAGTTTCCAGGACGGATGGAGGCATGTAAAATTCATGGTAAAGCACAAATTTGGCATGGAATTTTAGGTGATTTTAATGGACTCTGTTCTTGTTACCGGCTGCGATGAGAATTATCTTGATGCCGCAAAGGCGCTTTTTTCAAGCACGTACTTTAACGGCAACTGGAAAGGAGACTATATGCTTTTCCACACAGGCATCCCTGAAAATGAATTGAAATGGTTCATGGAAAAGGGAATCCTTACAAAGGATTGCGGCAGAATAATTGAAAAGAATATTAACCAGTACACGCCAGCTGTTTTTTTGAGTTTTTTTCTTTTCAAAACGGAAATGAAAAAATGGAAACAAATAGTTTTCCTGGATCCGGATATAATAGTGGATGCGTCAATTGAAAAACTTGGAAAAGTTAAGGGCATGAATGCTGTGCAGGATCCGCGCAAGGGAAATTACATGGGGAAGCACCTGACAGAAACTGATCCTAAACTGTTTGCAGAGATGGAAAAAAAATTCATTTAGAGTGAGGAAGCTTCCTATATGCATTGATTGCTTTTGCAGGGGAACCATCAAAAATAATTTTTCCGGAGTCAAGGAGAATGCCCCTTGATGCATCTTCTGAAATTATTCTAAAATCATGCGACGCAAGGATTATTGTAATGCCTTTTGCTGAAAGTTCCCTGAGTTTTTTTCTCGCGGCAAAGGTAAATTCTTCATCACTTGATTCAAAAACCTCATCAAGAAGCAGCACATCAGGATTGGAATAAATTCCTATTGCCAAGGCAAGACGCTGCAGCATGCCGTTTGAAAACTGGTAAACTTTTGTGTCAAGAAAATCCTGCAAACCGGAAAAATCTAGGATTGAATCAATTGTAATAGAAATTTCATTGGATTCCATGCCGAATAAAGTACAATAAAGATAAATATTGTCTTTCATTGTGAGCCTGTACCTGAATCCTTGCTGAAGATTTATCAGGGAAACAACTTTTCCGGTTACACGCAAATTACCTTTATTTTTTTGGTAGATTTCCGCAATTATCCGCAAAAGCGTGCTTTTCCCAGAACCATTTTTTCCTATTAGCCCGATAAATTCCCCTTTTTTTACGCTGAAAGTTATTTCCTGAATCGGCCAGATGGTTTTTTTTTGTTCCCGGCCTGAAACCATTGAAAGAAGCTTTCCGAGTGCGGATTGTTTTTTTTTGAAACCGATGTCGAATTTTTTTGAAACCTTTTCGAGCACAATTATTTTTTCCGAAGACATTATATCAGCTCTGCGATTTTTCGATTCAATCTTGAAAAAATGAAGTAACCTACAAAAAAAGAAACTGCGCTGAAAATCACTGCGCCAACCATGAAATTTAATTCAGGCAAGCGCTGATAAAGTATAACTTCCCTTGCAAGAGTAATGAAATAAAAAAGGGGGTTGAAAAGGTTTACTGCAAGAAGCTTTGTTTGACCTCCAACTTCATAAAAAATCGGCGTGCCTAACCATATAAGGGTCGTGACAAAAGCCCAGATGTTATCAAGATCATTCACATAAATAGTCATTGCGGAAAGAAAAAAAGAAATTCCAATCGCAAAAATAACAAGAGGAATGAGTATTAACGGGTAAAACAAAAAACCTGTTATATTGGTGCCGAAAAAAAATGCAAGTATAAATGAAAAAAGCACAATCTCAATAAGGTGGCTGACAACTGCGTTAAAAAGATTTGCGATAATAAGTGATTCCCTGGGAAAATTAACCGATTTTATGAGAAGCGCATTTACAAGGATAACTTTCGCATTCTCTTTTGTAATGCGGATAAAAAAATTGAAAATGATGACTCCAATAAGCAGGTAACCGGCATAATTTGGAATTCCTCCACCAAGGCGGTCGGAAAAAACCAGGAAAAGAATGATGAATGTGAGAAGCGGACTTAAAAGATACCAAAAAATGCCAAGGTAACTGCCCTCATTTTTAAGCTTGAATTCTGCTTTTGCAATCTGAAAACTTGTCCCCAAAAAAGCCCTCAGACCAGAAATGTGTGCAGACATAACAAATAAAGACAGCGGTATTATTTTCAACCTTTTTGTAGCCATAATTTTAATGTGGCTCAAAATCCTGAAAAAAATTGAGAAAAATAGGACATCGAATCAATTTTTTTAGAAATTACTTGTCGGACTCAAGGATTTTTGGCATAATACATTTGAATCATGGAAAAGGGCAAAGGAAAAAGCACTTGATTTTTTTATGAAACATTACTGGTATACAAAATACTGGTTAATGTCGGCAAAGATAACGCGTCTTAGTGCTGTCAGCGTGTGTGTAAACTATTCTGAACAGCTCAGCAAGTGCATTGAAAACAAAAAACATTTTGATGAATGGATTATAGTTACATCAAAAAATGACTTAAAAACAATCCAATTATGCAAAACAAACGAATTGAAATGCATTACTTTTGAAAACATTTACAAAAAAAGTGGAATGTTTGACCAATCAAAGAGAATAAACAAAGGCCTTAAAACTGTTGGCACAGATAAATGGGTTCTGTTGATTGATCCTGATATTTATCTGCCGAATAATTTCAGAGAACTTCTTGGACAACTGCCACTGAACAATGAATGCATTTACACTATTAACGGCCAGAACAGAGAAGAAATAATTTCCCCTGAAGAATTTGATAAAAAGAAAAGGGTTTTTGATGAAAAAAAAATTTCTGTAAGGCCTCTTTTTTTCCAAAATCTGAAAAATATGAACATTAAAGTTTTCCATAGCGCGAGTGAAATTAAAGGACCTTGGTATTTTGCCGGATTTTTCCAACTTTTTTGTTCCAAAAAAGGAATCAAGTACACTGAAAAAGGGAACGGCCTGTCTTTTGATGATGTGAAATTTGTAATAGATAATTTCAACATATATCAGCACAGGAGCCTTGAAATGAGAGTGCTTCATTTCGGGGAAGCGTTCAAAAGCTGGGCGGGAAAAGCAGATAACCTGCAAAAAAGTGCGAAAACCTTATTTAGAGGGTAAAGCAATCATTATTCATGGATCTTACAAGTAAAAACAATTTGATGCATGTTGGCATATTATTGGTTTTGGCGTTAATTCTTGGATTTTTGCTTATTCATTTCCACATTGTTTCGTGCGGCGCGGTGCATCCTGCTGTGTGTGATGTTTACTATAACTTGGTGCAGGGCGGAAAGCCTTCAATATTAATTGTTCATGGAAATGAAGGTATTGGAGATCCTGAATTTTTTTATGAAACATTAAATTCTCCAAGAATCAGGGGGAATACCGCGATTAAAACTCTTGATGTTGTTTCCCTGCCGATATTAATGGAGTATAATCTTGTTATTGTTGAAAAGGCAAAAAGAATGAGCACTGAGGAAGTCAAAATGTTCCAGGATTTTGTTGCAAGAGGCGGCAGGTTAGTATGGATTGCTGATGCAGGAACTTTGCCTGCAAAAACTGAAAGCGATCAAAATTATTTCTTACAGATGAAACACAGAGACGGCACAAATAACGAGGAATTCATCGGACCTTGGGCAAGAAGGGAAGGCAATAGGCAGGTTTCGCTTGACATAATGCTCGGGGTAAATTACAGGGGAAATTACTGTGAATTGCTTGAGTGTAGGTCAGAGGACTGGATAGGCACACTCGACATTATGGATCAGGAAAAAAGACTTGTTGATGGCATTGGACAGAACATAAAAATTTACGGAGATTTTTCATTAGTAAAATTAAACAGCGAAAGTTATCAGACAAATCTCGCGTTCCTGAATTTTGGAACAGACCTTATTGCAGATAAACCTGAAGGGTATTTCTGGCTTAAAGATGAAAGAACAAATTTTGGTGATGAATTCCCAGCAATAGTTGCAACAGGAGTAGGCGAAAGGGTTGTTTACTATGCCTTTCCGCCGGAATATTTTGTAAGCGAAAAAATGCCTATTGATGAAGAAACAGGCAACAGGATTGTGTATTGGGGATTAATAGAGAACCTTTATTATGGTATGCTCTATAAATAATTAATAAGGCTTTTTTATGATTGAAACATGGGTTTATGCAATAGCAAGCGTCATTGGAGTAAGTCTTATATCGCTTATAGGGATTTTTACTATTTCAATAAATGAAGAAAAACTGCATAAATATATTCACTATGCAGTGAGCCTGTCAGCAGGAGCACTTTTCGGTGACGCTTTTTTGCATTTGCTTCCTGAAGCAGTTGAGAAACTTGGTTTTACAATAGAAGTTTCAGCTGCACTTATGGCAGGAATTCTTTTTTCGTTTGCAATGGAAAAATTCATTCGCTGGAATCATTGCCACGAACCAACAAGCAAGGACCACCCGCACCCATTCGCAATAATGAATCTGGTTGGTGATGCAGTGCATAATTTTATTGACGGATTAATAATTGGCGCAAGTTTTTTGGTTAGTATTCCTCTTGGAATAACAACTTCTGTTGCAGTTCTTTTCCATGAAATACCACAGGAAATTGGGGATTATGCAGTTCTTATCAAAGGCGGCTTTTCAAAGGGAAAAGCATTGATGTATAATTTTGGAAGCGCACTTACAGCAGTTGCTGGTGCAATAATTGCACTTTTAATTGGTTCATCCGCAGAAAATATTGCATTGCTTTTGACTCCTTTTGCAGCAGGAGTTTTCATTTACATTGCGGGCTCTGATCTCATACCTGAACTGCACAAACACGAGGATAGCAAAATTTCAGTAATAGAATTCATTGCACTGGCGCTTGGATTTTTAATGATGGTTGCCCTTCTTTTCCTTGAAATTTAAAAAGCCTAATACTTTTAAAGTGAAACAACATATTATTGCACGATAGCCATGGCTAAAATCGAAGTGCATCCGCTTGAATTGGTTTACCCGAGATCGCTTAAAAGGCTCAGCGGAAAAATGATGGAATTAATTCACAAAAAATTATGGTTAAAAGTTCTTGTGGGGGCATTTTTTGGAATTATAACGGGTTTGATTCTTGGTCCGACTTTTGGAAAAATCGATCCTGAACTGGCAAAAATAATTGCCGAATGGCTCGCGCTACCTGGAACAATTTTTTTGGGGGTAATTCAAATGATTGTTATTCCTTTGATTTTTGCATCTATAATAAGGGGAATTGCATCAACTGAAAATATTGAACAATTAAAAAAAACAGGAATTTTAATTGCAGGATATTTTATTCTTACAACAACAATTGCAATACTAATCGGAATACTTCTTGCAACAATTATACAACCAGGAAATTATGTGAATGCAGAATCATTGAAAATGAATAGTGAAATAGCTGAAGTAAACAAAAATGTTACAGTTCCTGGATTAGAAGACATCCCTGGAATTGTTGGAACTATTCTTCCAATAAATTTGGTTGGCTCTGCGCTTAACGTAGAAATGTTACAAATAGTTATTTTTGCAATTATTTTCGGAGTGGCGCTTGTTAACCTAAAGCCGGACCATTCAAAATCATTGCTGGAATTACTTGGCGCACTGCAGGAAGTTTGCATGACTATTGTGAAGTGGGCAATGCTTCTTGCACCTCTGGCGGTTTATGGTTTGATGGCAAAACTTACAAGCCAACTCGGAATAGAAGTCCTTATTGGAGTTAGCGTTTACATGGCAACAGTAATACTTGGATTATTTTTCTTAATGATTTTTTATCTTGGAATAATTTATTTTATTGGAAAAACAAATCCATTAGAATTCCTTGAAAACATCCGAGATGTGCAAGTACAATTGGAATACCTGTTGCAGGCATTGCAATAATTCTCGGAGTGGATAGGCTGCTGGATATGTGCAGAACCGCAATCAATGTAACAGGCGATCTAACAACTTGGGTTGTAATGAATAAAATAATCCCTTCGGAAAAGAGCGCACAACAGGAAATCAAAGAAGAGGAACAAAGAGAAACCCACAGAATGATTACAGGTACTGATGTAATAGTGAAAAGGCTCCCAATAGCACACTAACTATTTAATTCCAAGATAATAAATAAAAGCTAATTGAAGCTATATTTTTATTCTAAGAAAATTACTCTTGGAAAACTAGCTGAAAGCACTCTTAAAAAAATGAAAAATGGCGCCCCGGAGAGGACTTGAACCTCTGACCTACTGGTTAACAGCCAGTCGCTCTACCTGCTGAGCTACCGGGGCATAAAAACAGTTCTAAGTAAGTAAATTGAAATAACTTTAAAATACTTCTTCCTGCTTATAAAGCTTTAAATAAGAGTTAAAACTATTAGAAATAATGCAACTTGAAAAAAAACACGCCCTTTACGGGGCAACTATTGGCCTTTTTTTGCTTAGTATTTCATGGTATTATTTGCTTTGGAATTCATCCATTTGGGAAAGTCTTACTCTTGTAATACCTGAAGGCGCACAATTAATCGACCTTGGATTGGCTGGATTACTTTTTGCAATTGTTTTTGGAATTACCGGTGCAATGTGCCAGTATTTTGAAAAAATGGAAGTGCATATTTACGGAAAAGCAGGAGTACTGCTTGGTGTTATTACAGGAGCAATTATTTTTGGGATTTCAATTGAAGGAATTGTACTTGCAGTTGCATTACTTCTTGGATTTATTGTAATGGTTGAATATACTTTTATAAAAAAAGATGAACTCAAAAAGCATGTTGTTTACAGATCTGTCGCAGGCGCAGCACACACAGCATTTTTTGTAATAGGGTTGAGTTTATTTTTTGTTGGGCTTTTTTCAGGAATGAGTAATGCTGAACAAAATCTTGAAAAGTTTGATAATGCATTGTTGAATGTTTCAGTACAGGAGGATACTTTGAAGGCAATATCTGAAAGGGATGCGCAATTAATATTAGATAGTAAATTACAGACAATTGATGATGTATCAGAATCGAATGATTTTCTTAGAATAATAAATGTTGAAAGTGAGAACTCAGATGCATTGCTTGGATTTGTTTCTGAATACAGGAATGTGCTTTTGAATCCATCAACAAAAGAAAAACTTTCTAACCAAATATTTGAAGAAAGGAAAAAAAGTCAGAGTGCAGTAAGCATTCAGGAAATAGCTGAAACCAGTCCAATGCTTGGATTTTTAAGAGAAAATTTTTGGATATTTTACGGGCTAAGTGCAATGCTTTCATTCTTTTTCATATCAGGAATACTTGCATTTATTGTCACAGCCACGGCAAAAGTTATTGATGTGGTTTATGAAAAGGTTTTTTAACCAGAAAAACCTTCTAAGAAACAGGGTGCTTTAATATGACTAACGGGCATTATGAAGAATTCAAAAAAAGTATTAAGAAAAGAGACGAACACAAAAAAATTGCAGAAAAAAAATCCGCAGAAATGGATGATTCACTGACTGCTTTTCTTACAGAGTGGGCAATCAAAAGACACACTAAAAGAGCAAAACAGCACAATGAAAAGGCAATTGAGCATGCAGTGAAACACGCTGAAGCACTGAAGAAAAAGCACAAAATCTGATAAGGAGCTGCAGAAATGAAGTATACGCTGCATTTTCTTATCCTTATTTCTCTTTTTTTATTTGGATGCATTGGAACCAATACAAATTCCAAAACAGACAATTATCCAATAACTAATTTTAAAGTTATTAATAAATTTGAAACTGGTTTTGAAAATGAATCTGAGTTTACTAAATTTTCTGTGACTCCTCAAAATTATCTTGGATCAACAAGACATGAGCTTTCATCAGAAAATATACATTCCGGAGAACTAGCACATAAGGCAATTATTTATGCTGAAAATAATGTGGTTGAAAGAACAAACACAAATCATAGGGGATACCCTACAATACAATTGTACAAAACAGAACAAGGTACTTTTACAGGAAAAGTTTTCACAGAATTCTGGGTGTGGCTTGATGTGCCAATTGAACAAAAACCAAATGCGAACTGGTTCAGCTTTGCGACATTCACTTCATATGCAGATGATCGCTGGGCAAGAACTGAATTAGCAAATCTTGAAAAGGATGGTATTGTGCATTTAGTGCATGTGCCAAGGCAAGGTGAAAAAGAAGATGATATTTTTCAGACTACTGAAACAAAATTTCCAATGAGAAAATGGGTGAAACTGAGCATACTTATTGATTATGAAAACAACAACGAATACAATAGCGCTTATGCAAAAGTGTGGCAAGATAATGAACTTGTTTCCGCTGCAAGGTTCAATCCAAGACTTGATGCAGAAACGATTAAACAATATTCTGCCGGTCTTGAGTGTCTAACAACATGGGACGGAGAGAATGTTGCGCAAGCAGAGGAACTATGCAATTTGCATTATACTGGCGGACTTGCTGGAATGTATGCTCCTCCGCTTATTGCAAGTGGAACCGTGTACAATGATGATCTTGTAATAATGCAGATAGAATAGTTTCGGTTTTTTTATTTCAGCCTTAGCCGCTTCTTTTTCTTTTTAGTGCAGGTTTTTCTTTTTCTTCTCAAGAAAAAGAAAAAAGTGCAGTGAGTGAGCAGGCCCGCAAGTGGAAACAATAAAGAAACACAGCTTTAACCCTAATAACCGCCTTACTTCCGTTTTCCTTAAGCATTGATAGAATGAGTTACCGTTGCTCCCTTCCAGGCCTCACGGGGTTGGCTCACACCAACAATCTTAGGGGACAGAAGGTCATAGTTGGAAACAGGACCATGCCCCTTTACTGAGCCGCCTCACGGACTTCGGTTCATGCTAAAGCAGATTTCATGCAACAGGGAACTGCTAATTCCCCAACCTAGCTCAGTAATAATTGCTACAGGAGAAGTATTTAAAGTAAACGAATTGAGGAAAATTCTTACTTTAGTACAGAATATAATTTTTCAAGTACTAAGAGAAATTTTTCTTTTTTCAAACTACAGAGTTTTTTGATTACTATGGATTGATTCACAGTAAAAATCCTATAGGGTTTTATCCTGCTCTCAAAACGCAATTTGCCTCCTGAAACATCCTCTAATGAAATTAATACACTTAAATTGTCTTTTTTGGGGGTTTGTTGTAATGAGGCAACAAATAAAATCATTAGAAAAAGAATTAAATTTGTTGTTCGAAATTACAAGCGCAGGACGTTTTTTCGAAGAACTCAAATCGGAATAGGGAAAAGGAAGAAGGATTATATCGGCTTGATTATAAGTCATTCCAGACATCATCCCCTTTATAGCTCCAGTCCTTCGCCAAAGTTTTTTGGGAAGCGAGATATGTTTCTAATGGTTCAGGGATATTCTTAAGGAGATCATCAGCCAATTTTGCTTTTTTCCTCAAAAAATCGTATTTTTTTCTGGAAATAGTAATTGTATCAGGCATAATTATATAACATCAAAGAAAAATTTAAACCTTTCTAAGTCTGCTAATTCCCCAACCTAGCCCAGTAATATTATTGGGTAAGGGAATATTTAAGCAAAACTGTTGCCTATTTTTGCAAAAAAAAACATAATATTTAATTTGATTAGATGCATTACTGATTAATGGTTGTGGAAAGGAAAAGCGTTTTTGATTTATCTCTGTTTACATTGGTGGCTTCAAATCTAATTACACTTGTTTTCGCAGCAATATATGGCTGGAGTCTTTTGGAAATAATGCTGATTTATTGAAGCCAGAGTGTTATCATAGGATTTTTCAATTTTATCAAAATTATTACATTAAAAAATTACTCCACTGAAGGATTCAAAATACAGGGGATGGCTTCAAAAAACAAGGATGAAATAAGGGTTTCCTCGGCAATATTTTTTGTATTTCATTATGGTTTCTTTCACTTTATTTACGCCATGTTTTTGGGCGTTTTCCTGTTTGAAGGAGCAAAACTTCCGGTTGATTTCAGCACAGTGTTAATCATGGCGGTTGTTTTCTTTATAAACCACCTTTTTTCGTTCATTTACAATAGAGACACAGAATTGGCAAAAGTACAAAACATTGGAAAAGTAGTGTTTTCACCCTATCTCAGAATTATCCCAATGCATTTGACAATAATTTTTGGAATGAGCCTTGCAATATTTGGGTGGTTGGGAACAGCAGTGATATTGTTCATACTTCTAAAGACAGCAACAGATGCACTAATGCACATTATTGAGCACACAAACTGAGAAAAAATCTAAAAATAAAGGCTTAATTTTAAAGCAAATTCAATAAAAACCTTTTTTAACACTTTTTTCATAAAAAGAAGAAGTGTTAAGCGTTATTAACAATTTAAATAACAAAATAAGCAAAGTTAATACTTATACATAATGGAAGGGGGTTGATTTTGGCCCATTTGAAAAAGAAAACCGTTATCCGGGGGTTATACATAAAACTAAACGTATATAAAGTACATAAGCAGCAATTATAACAGAAACAAGCTTTTTACACAAAAAAGCGTCGTAGAATTATAAAATAGGGGTGAAACAACAATGAAATCGCTGATAGAGAATGCTATCCAGACTACAGATAAAACAGAGGATAGGCTCGAGGAATTCGGGTCACCAAAAATAATGGTTATTGGAACAGGAGGAGCAGGCTGTAATGCAGTAAACAGGCTTGCTAATATGGGTATTTCGGGAGCCCAGCTTGTTGCAGTTAATACAGACAAGCAGCACCTTGCAATAATCAATGATGAGCTCACCAAAATCCTTATTGGTAAGAGCGTTACAAGAGGTTTAGGAGCAGGCGGATACCCAGAAATAGGCGCAAAAGCAGCTGAAGTTTCAAGATCCGCACTTGAGGAAGTACTTGACGGAGTAGACATGCTGTTTATTTCCACAGGAATGGGTGGAGGAACAGGCACAGGATCTGCACCAATAATAGCAGAAATAGCAAAAGAACAGGGAGCAATAGTAATTGCAATTGTAACATACCCGTTTGCACTTGAAAAAGCAAGGCTTGAGAAAGCAGAGGAAGGAATAGAAGCACTTAGGCAAGTAACTGATACAGTTGTTGTAATTGACAACAACAGGCTTGTTGAACTTGTTCCAAACCTACCTATACAAGATGCATTCAAGGTTGCTGATGAAGTAATCGCAAGAACTGTAAGGGGAATTACAGAAACAATCACACAACCATCATTGATTAACCTTGATTATGCAGATGTCAGGTCAATAATGAGCAACAAAGGATTGTCAGTAATTGCTGTAGGTGAAAGCAAAAGCGTTGATAAAGTAAACGACGTTGTTGCAGACACACTCAAAAATGCATTGCTCGATGTTGATATCGGCGGAGCAACAGGTGCTTTGATACACATCACAGGCGGACCTGAATTAACCTTGGGTGAAGCAAATGCAATAGGCGAACTTTTAACAGAAAGAATTGATCCAAAGGCATCAGTAATCTGGGGATCAAGAGTAGACCCGACATTTGAAAACAAAATCGAAGTAATAACCATTTTCACAGGAGTAAACAGCCCATACATCAGGGGTCCTGCAGCAGGAAGCGCAGGACAAAAAAAAGTAGGCAGAGACACCTTTGATTTGGATTTCATGTAAAGGCGCAAGCCTTTACATCTTTTTTTTCAAAAACGGCTTTGTAGAAATGCTTTATAAAGCCCAAAATTTTCTGAAAAAAGAAGCCTAAATTGAACTCCATTTGCCAAAAAAAGAAAACCCGGTTTAAAAGCAAATAGGATTTCTACATAGCCTTCAAAAACTAAATAATTAAATACCTGCATAAACTTACTTTTAAAATGACAAAACAACACCATGATTCACATACCGGGCACCAGATAGCACATGTTGGCGGAGAAAGGCATCACCCCAGAGTCAGCATGAGGGCAGACTGGGCCAAAAGAAACCCTGGCGAATACAGAGCAAGGTTAAAACAGCAAGTAGAGCATGATGCTAAAAAAGACCTTATTTCAAAGGAATTGGAAAAATCATTTGAAACTTTTTTTAGCCCGCAGGTACAGGCCAACATGAATATAAGGGCATTAAAACTTACACACATGGAAGAAAGGGCAATAGAAGAAGGCAGACAAGCAGATGTTAAATATCTTCAAAAATTCAAAACAGAAGCACGCTTAGATGGAACTCATTATATGACTCACGAAGAAGTACTAGAAAGAATCGAAAAGCGAAAAAAAAACAATAAAATAAGTTAAATGAAAAGCGGAAGCGCATTAATAAAAAATAATGCAAGTATCAAAATCAAAAAGAATTTTTGAACCGCTTTTTCGGCGGCTTCTTCTTTAAAACCAAGCGTCATCAAATAAGGCGCAAAGAGCTTCACCGACATTCTGCCACCATCAAAAGGATGCATAGGCAGGAAATTAATTATTGCCACAAGAAAATTCAGGAAAAATAACCAGTAAAGGAATTCAAGCACAAGCGAAACAGTAATGCCGTAAAAGAAAAATGATTCAGGAGGCGAATAATCTTCATTTATAATTGATTCAGGCACAAATCCGAACTGCCCCAATTCATTTGGCTGCAACTTTACCTCTACTCTTTCACCCTTACGGTCAAGCAAAAATGTTTTGGCAACAAATTTATTTGTCTGCAAAACCTTGAACAAATCAGAAACATTATTAATAGCTATTCCATTTACCGCAACAATAACATCATCAGGCTGGAAATTTCCAAGGGACGGAGAATCATAAACAGAACCACAAAAGGATGTTTGTTCAAGAACAGAATTAACCTTCACTCCATTAAGGATGCTGTCCTGAACCCCCGGAAATAAAGAATCGGTAACTGCAGGGAAAACCGCAAGAGCAGGGAAAACGACAAGTGCAGTAAGAAGCATCAAAGCCAAATTGGATGTGGGTCCTGCGGCAAGGAAAGGAAGAATCTTATCTGCCTTTGCTTTCTGCATTTCCTTTTCATCAGGTTCAACAAAAGCACCTATAGGTAAAAAACCAAGAAGCAAAACACCAGTAGATTTTATTTTGAACCCATGGCGCCTGCCAAGAATGCCATGCATGCCCTCATGCACAACAAGAATAATCAGAAGCGAAAGCCACGCATGCAAAGGTGGAGTTATAGGAACCCCTGGAATTTCAACACCAGGAATCAAAGGCGCAACACCAGGACAACCCTTTACCCCAATAAGGTACTTTAGAATAATATCATAAGCCTGAAGGAAAAGCGCGAAAAGCGAAAAGCCCGCAAAACCAAGAAGCCCAAAAGAAAGTGCTACAAATGTGAAAAATGGACCAACAATCACAGAACCTGAAAGCGAATTACCCATGAAAAAATCAAAAGCATAAATCAAACCTGAAAGAAGCAAAGTAGAAACAACAAAAAGTGCTGTCCTCTTTACAATAGGAAGTTTTCTTCCTAATAGATAATCAACAGCAACCGCACCAAAACCTAAAATCATGCCGACGTTTGCAAAAACATCTAAAAATTTTTTGTGTTTTGCAAATTTATCAAACCAAGGAATTGGTTTTTTTGTTTTAATAAGAGAAATCAAAAACCAAGTGTCATTTTTAGTGAACTTTTTAATTAAAAAAGTCACGATGCCGGAAACCACAACAAAAATAACTAAAATTGAAAGAAAATCAAGAGCCACAAAAAATCACTTTTTTTTAGCAAGGTCCCAGAGAGTCATTTTTTCATTTGGAATTTTGGAACTCTGCTTTTCAACAGAAATTTTTTCAAAGAGAGCTATTTCAAGGGAAGATGAAATTTTTTTGGCAAGATCATCACTAGGCCTATGACCTGATTCAACCTTATGCAGGAAAGATTCCTTTTCAAAAATCTTCTCAGCAAACTCCTTTGCAGTAAGACCTTTTGCTTCCCGCGCATGCCTGATTTTTTCGCCAAAACCGGAAACAAGAACCATATCCGGACCGGAGTCCTTTGAAACAACAGGCGCACTTGCACGCTGTCTTCGCTCAACTTTCCTGCCTAAAGAAGAGCAGGAAGGGCAAGCATACATATAGTTGCCCTCAAAGAAAATTTCAACCGAACTTCCTTCCTTTCCGCAAATTTCACACTGCATAGAATAAGAAAAAGGAGAAACTGCTTTAATAAGCTTTGGAAATGTTAGGAAAAAGCAAAAAAATAATAAATATAGCTAGCTATATACTTACTATAGTGATTTATATGAGCGATTCTACTACAATACAATTACCAAAAAAAACAGTTCAGGAACTTAAGAAAGCAAAACAATATGAAAGACAAACTTATTCAGAATTAATAGAAAACCTGTTAAAAGCATACAAATCACACAAAACACAATACGACCAATACCTGCATGAAATACAGAAGCAGAAAATGGCGGAATTGTGGAACAACAAAGAAGACGAGGCATGGGATAATGTCTGAACCAGGGCAGGTTATTCTGGCAAAAGTACAGTTTGCTGATTCCTTTGAAACCAAAAAAAGGCCCGCAGTAGTACTTTTTGAAGAATTTTCAAATATAATTGTTGCAGGAATAACAAGCAACCTAGAAATGAAAGGAATCCCTCTTACAAAAAAAGAAGGAGCAATAAAAGACAGCGTAATCAAAACAAATTATATTTTCACAATAACTGAAGAAGCAATAGAAAAACCGCTCTTTAAGCTCAGCAAACACAAAAAAGAATTATTGCACAAAGAACTTGCAAAAAAACTCGAAAAACTCGAGCCCTAGCATAAAACCAAAAAATAAACAAATAGTTTTAGGTGATTGGGTAAAAAACGGAGCAATTTAACTGTTTTTTTTTGTTGTTTTTACCTTTATGGTTGTTGGTTCTGCCATGTTTGAACATGGTAAAAAGTGCTGGTTTTGTGGGAATTATGGCTTGTCGCGATTGCGCGACAAGCGAGTGTGGTGCAGTAATTG
>Ga0210019_1000639_pt1 | contig 43081 bp, 40 predicted proteins | sample CryGeyCG2114_020_2_FD_183969 | JGI IMG/M metagenome (GOLD analysis project Ga0210019, IMG submission 183969) | Groundwater microbial communities from aquifer - Crystal Geyser CG11_big_fil_rev_8/21/14_0.20 (SPAdes) (version 2) | ecosystem: Environmental > Aquatic > Deep subsurface > Groundwater ...
CCAATTGACAAATCTGATTTGATATGTTATACTTATATTCCAGCCACAGAAAAGAGCCATGATGCGCATATTAATCATAGGCATAGCGTGGTACCAAAATAATTTAAATACATAAAAGGCAGTTTTCTATTCAAGTTAGAAAACTGCCTTTGTTTTTGATTCCGCTATTAAAAAAATGGGTAAAAATTTAGAGAAAAAAACAAAGGTTTTTAAAAGTCATAAAACCGGCATAGCCATGTTTATGAATAGGGAAAAATCAATAGGCAAAATGGTGGGTAAGCTTTTATACGATTCAAACATGGGGGCTGTCATAATAAATCCCCGGATGGAGTTGGTTTGGTTTAATAAAGTTTTTGAAGAGGGGTTCCCCCAGGTCAAATTAAAGGCTAATCCTGTCTGTTATAAGTTATTATTTTCTAAGTCTAGGAAAAATATTTGCGATAATTGCCCGGCCATAAAAACTTTTAAAACAGGAAAGGTTTCTTTTTCCGAAACAGGAGTTTGCAGCGATGGCAAGATATACAATCTTACCTCAACGCCCAAGAAGGATAAATCCGGCAAGGTCATTTATGTAATAGAGACAATGCAGGATATTACGGCACGCAAAGCGGAGGAAAATAAAATCCTTCATCAAAAGGAATTTTTATACAGTGCCATAGAATCGCTTTCTCATCCGTTTTATGTGGTGGATGCCAAAGATTATACTATTAAATTAGCCAATTCCACAGCGCAGCTTGGAGAACTAAGCCCTAAGTCTACTTGTTACGGCATAACACATAAAAGCGGGCGGCCATGTTTTAAAGACGGATATCCCTGCACATTGCAGGAAGTTAAGAAGACAAAAAAACCGGTGGTGGTTGAGCATGTGCATTACGATAAGAAAGGCGAGGCAAGGCATGTTGAAGTGCATGCCTATCCAATATTTGACAAAAAAGGAAAGGTTATGCAGATTATTGAATATTGCCTTGACATAACGAAACAGAAGAAGGCTCAGGAGGCGCTGAATTTATCCGAAAAGAAATACCGCGACCTTACCGAAAATGCCATAGTCGGGATATACAAAACGAATTTAAAGGGAGATATTTTATACGCGAACAAGGCGCTGGCGGATATATTCGATTTTATGCCTTTGGAAAAAATAATGCATTTTAATATGGCCGGGTTTTATAAAAGCAGAAATGATTATGAGGCTTTTATTCAGCTGCTTAAAATGAAAGGCAAGGTTGAAGGCTTGGAGTTGGAAATTTTAACCGAGGCAAAAATAATCAAGCATATTCTTGTTGATGCGCTTCTTGAAGACGATGAGATCTCCGGGATGGTTATGGATATTACCCGCAGAAAACACGCTGAAAGAGCTTTGCGTGAATCAGAGGCCAATTATAGCGATATTTTTAATTTCGCTAATGATATTATCGTTATTTATGATATTAAGTCCGCCAAAGTAGTAAACGCTAATAAAAAGATGCTGGATATTTTCGCCTATTCTGAGCTGGAAATAAAAAAAATGGATATCTGCGATTTGAGCCTGGGTTATCCGCCTTATTCCAAAAAAGAACTTTACAATTTTGTTGCTGAAGCAATAGACGGTAAGCCACAAGTGTTTGAATGGCGCTGCAAGACTAAAGAGGCAGGCCTGTTTTGGGCGGAAATCAGCCTTAAGCACATCGTCCTTAATCAAAGGCAAAGTATATTGGCCATTATAAGAGATATATCCGAAAGAAAAAAATCAGAAGGCATGCTCCATGAAAGCAGCAGGCGTTACCATGCCTTATTCGAAGATTCTCCTGTTGCTTTATTGGAGGAGGATTTCTCTAATATAAAAATATTTATAGATCTTCTAAAGAAAAAGGGGATTGTTGATTTCCGCGCATATTTTGAAGCTAATCCGGATGCCATTACTGATTGCATGTCTATGGTTAAGATTTTGGATGCCAATAAATCAGCGCTGACTCTATTTGAGGCTGATGATAAAAACACCCTAATTTCAAACCCGAAAATGACGCTGGCTGAAGAATCATTGACCATGTTTAAAGAAGAGCTGATTGCCATAGGTGAGGGTAAGTCTGTTTTTGATTGCGAATTGATTGTCTTTACGCTCAAAGGTAATAAGATAGATGTTTATGTTAAATGGTCAGTTCCTCCTATCTATGAACAGACATTAGCCAAGACATTGGTATCATTTGTTAATATAACAGAGCGTAAACATACAGAAAGAAAACTTAAAGAGATAAATAAGGAATTGATAAAATCAAGCAGGCGGCTGAATGAATTGGTATTGAGAGATTACCATACGGGAGTATATAACCATCGTTACCTTGCGGAAGTAATTGAGACGGAATTTGTCAGGGCTAACCGTTATACGCAGTCGCTTTCCGTAATAATGCTGGATATAGATTATTTTAAATCCATAAATAAAGTCTATGGGCATGAATTTGGCGATTTGGTATTGAAACAATTTGCGCGCCAGCTTAAGCGTATGGTGCGGCGCTATGATATCATTATAAGGTTCGGCGGAGAAGAATTTGTTATTATATGCCCCGGCATAGATGTATCGTCGGCTATTAATTTGTCGCAAAGGCTATCGGATGCCATATCCCTGTATAATTTCGGCAATAATGATACTTCTATAAGATTAAAATTAAGTATGTCGGTTGTTTCATATCCTGAAGACAGGGCGGCAAAAGGCATGGAATTGGTTGAGCTGGCAGACAAGATTTTAGATAAGGCTAAATATGACGGAGGGGGGAGGGTTTATTCGCATGCAGATATTTTGAAAAATAAAAAAGAAAATTATATGGATAAGAGTGTAGAAGAAGACGTTTCTTTTCTTAAGGGCAAATTGGATAAACTTACGCGGCAGACTAATCAAAGTTTGATGGAGGCGGTTTTTGCTTTTGCCAAGACGATAGAATTAAAAGACCATTATACCGGAGAGCATGTGGAAAATACCGTAGAATACGCCGATAGTATTGCTAAGGCATTGATGCTTTCTAAGGAAGATATAGTTTTGATAAGGCAGGCTGCGGCCCTTCATGATTTGGGCAAGGTGGGTATAAGCGAAAAAATCCTGCTTAAGAGGACTCCGCTTTCAGGGGAAGAATTTGAAGAAATCAAAAAACACCCCCAGATCGCTGTTGATATCATACGGCCGGTACATTTTTTGCGCAGCATGATCCCGCTCATGCTGTATCATCATGAAAAATGGGATGGTACCGGCTATCCCAGCGGATTAAGGGGCGAAGATATCCCGATGGGCGCGCGAATTATTGCTATAGCGGATGTTTACCAGGCTTTAATTTCTGACCGTCCATACCGTAAAGCTTATTCGAAAGATGAAGCCATTAAAATAATTAAAGACGGCGCTGGTTCACAGTTTGACCCGGCAATCGTTAACGCCTTTATGCCTATTTTAGAAAAAAACGAGATTTAAATTCATTATTAGCGATTAAAATCACCAGTCTTTAATATATCCCGCCACGCGTAGCGGAGTAATTATCCAGCCTGTATTATATATTGACAAAATAAAAATTTGTGCTAAACTAATTTTTTAGCATTCTCATAACAAGAGTGCTAATTTTAGATCTCCCTGGCCTTTGTTGGCCTAGGGTGCGTTGCTTATTTTTTTCTCCTAGTTGGAGCTAACTATGGTAAAATCAATAGATTATGAAAAAAGAAAAAATCAGGTACTTGCCGCGGCGGTAGATTTTTATATAACCAATGCTTGCGCAGTAAGTTCTGAACTTTTGGCCAGGGATTTTAATTGCAGCAGCGCGACTATACGCAATGTAATGTCTGAATTGGAAGAGTTTGGTTTTCTTGCCCATACGCACACTTCAAGCGGCCGTATCCCTACAGATAAGGGTTATCGTTTTTATGTTGACAATCTATTATGTGAAATTGATATGCTTCAGGCGGAAAAAGAAAAAGTGCTTCATGAGTACGATACCAGCAAGAAGGAACTGGAAAGTTTATTAGAAAAAACCTCGGATATACTTTCATCTTTAAGCAGCTGCACAGGCATAGTATCTTTTACCGACAGTAAAGATAGAATTTACTATAAAGGTATGGGGTTGATATTAAATCAGCCGGAGTTTAAAGATTTAAGGCGGATAAAATTATTGGTAAATCTTCTAGAGGAAAAGAAGCGGCTTCTTGAGCTCATAAACAGCGATTTGAATGAAAAGTTTAAACTTTATATAGGCAGAGAGCTGCCTTTTGACGACATTGAAGGCTGTACGCTTATTATATCGGAATATAGTGTGAATAAGAGGCCGCAAGGCCGCATTGCAATATTGGGCCCCACGCGTATGGAATATGCAAAGGTAATCCCTGCCATAGAATATATATCAGGCCTATTAAGCGATCTTTTAACCGAATTTTAACCATATAAAATTAAACAAATGAGCGAAGAAAAAAAAGAACAATCTATTTCTGGCGAAAAAAACGGGCGCAAAGAAACAAGCCATAAGAATAATCTCCGGCAGGAGCATCAGGATAATAAGGCAATGATATCTATCCCGAAGGATGAATATGAAGTTTTGAACAGCGAAGCGAAAAAAGCAGTTGAAAATTGGGATAAACTGTTGCGTGCGCAGGCGGAATTCGAAAATATAAAAAAACGCATGGAAAAAGAAAAGCAGGATTTTATAAAATTCGCCAATGAAGCTTTGATCGCGGAACTGCTTGTAGTTTTGGATGATCTGGAAAGGTCTGTTTGTCTGGCCGAACAAAACAAGAATGACCCGCTTGCTTTTTTGAAGGGCATAGAACTTGTGCTTGGGCATTTCTATGAAATCATGAAAAAACGCGGTTTGAGCCCGATTGATACAGAGGGCAAGCTTTTCGACCCTCAACTGCATGAGGCCTTGCTTCATATTGAAAACAATAATTTGCCTGAGCATACGATTGTTGAAGAATTACAAAAAGGATATTTTTTAAACGGAAGGGTTATCCGTACGTCAAAGGTTAAAGTTTCTAAAAAGTCCGGCGGTATTTAAAACAACGGATTCTGCCGCGGTATTTTTTTGCGGCAGTTTATTATTTTAGGGAGGGAGAAAAATGGCAAAAGTTATTGGTATTGATTTAGGTACATCAAATTCCGCAGCCGCGACAATGGAAGCCGGAAGGCCGGTAATTATTCCTTCGGCGGAAGGCGCGGGGGTTGCTTCAGGCAAGGCTTTTCCTTCTTTTGTGGCTTTTACAAAAGATGATCAACTTTTGGTTGGGGAACCGGCCAGAAGGCAGGCCTCTGTTAATCCGGAAGCAACTATATATGCCGCCAAACGCAAGATGGGTACTGACCATAAGTTTAAGGTACACGGCAAAGAATATACCCCACAGCAGATATCAGCTTTTATTCTGCAAAAAATAAAAAAGGATGCCGAGGCATATTTGGGAGATAAGATAGAAGAAGTCGTTATTACATGCCCGGCTTATTTTGACGATAACCAGCGGCAGGCGACGAAAGATGCCGGAGAAATAGCCGGTTTAAAGGTCCTGCGTATTATAAATGAGCCGACTGCCGCTTGTCTTGCTTATGGCTTGGATAAGGCCGGCAAAGAACAAAAGATTATGGTTTTTGACTTTGGCGGCGGTACTTTAGACGTAACAATCCTGGAAATGGGCTGGGATGAAGAGCATAAAGCTGCTACATTTGAGGTGCTATCTACTTCCGGAGACACACAGCTGGGTGGTACAGACATGGATAATATCTTGATAGATTTTATAGCCGAACAGTTTAAGCGCGAGAACGGCATAGATTTACGCAAAGATAAGATGGCTATGCAAAGATTGCGCGAGGCGGCGGAAAAAGCCAAGGTTGAATTATCCAGTACCGTATCTACCGATATAAACCTTCCTTTTATTACCGCTGATGCCAGCGGCCCCAAGCATCTTACAATGTCAATAAACAGGGCCAAACTTGAAGAATTAGTTGCCCCGATAATTGAGCGTTGCCAGCATCCTGTGGAGCTGGCTGTTTCTGATGCTAAATTGACAGTTAAGGATGTGGCAAAAGTAATTTTAGTCGGCGGCCCTACGCGCATGCCTATAGTGCAGAAATTTGTGGAGGATTATGTGGGCAAAAAAATAGAGCGCGGCATAGATCCTATGGAATGCGTAGCAATGGGGGCTGCGGTACAGGCAGCGATAATTAGAGGAGAAGCCAAGGAGGTTTTACTTTTAGATGTGACGCCGCTTTCTCTGGGGATAGAGACATTGGGAGCCGTGTGCACGAAGCTTATAGAAAGAAATACCACCATTCCTACCCGGAAGAGCCAGATATTTTCAACCGCGGCCGATAATCAGACAGCTGTTACTATACGCGTTTTGCAGGGCGAACGTCAGATGGCTAATGATAATGTTGAGCTGGGGAGGTTTGATTTAATTGGCATACCGGCAGCACCCAGAGGCGTGCCGCAAATAGAGGTGAGTTTTGATATCGATGCCAATGGAATAGTGCATGTAGGCGCTAAAGATTTAGGTACCGGTAAAGAGCAATCCATGCGTATTTCAGCGCCTAAAAAACTTTCCAAGGAAGAGATAGAAAAAATGGTTAAGGAAGCTGAAAAGTTTTCTGCCGAAGATGAAAAACGAAAAGCAGAGGTAGAGGTACATAATCAGGCGGATGCTTTGCTTTACAGCACCGAGAAGTCGCTTAAGGAATATGGAGACAAGGTTTCCAAAGGAGAAAAAGAAGAAATACAGAAAAAAGCTGATTCTCTGCGCAAGGCGCTGGATGGTAAGGATAGCGAAGCGATTAAAAAAGGAATGGAAGAATTGACCAAGGCATCTCATAAACTTGCGGAAGAAATTTATAAAGAAGCGGCTAAGAAGCAGCAGGCATCTCAGGCGCAGGGCGCTTCGGGAGAAGGCGCTGCTTCGGCTGGAGCAGCCGGCGAAGATAATTCTAAAGGCAGGGAAAAAGAAGATATAATAGATGCCGAATATAAGGAAGAAGATGATAAGAAGTAATCAGAAGCCAGTTGCCGGGAACCAGGATAGTTTATTCGGTTACTGGTTGCTGCTATCTGGTTGCTCTCGATTAATTCGAAGATAAAATGTCTGCCAAGCGCGATTACTACGAGATATTAGGAATAAATAAAACAGCTAATGCCGATGAAATTAAAAAAGCATATCGTAAACTTGCTTTAAGATATCATCCGGATAGAGTGGCTTCTGAGAAAAAAAAAGAAGCAGAAGAGGAATTCAAGGAAGTTTCCGAAGCTTATGCTGTTTTATCTGATGAGAAAAAAAGAGCGCTTTATGACCAGTATGGGCATGCAGGCATTGATCAGAAGTATTCAGCAGAAGATATCTTCCGCGGTGCGGATTTCAGTAGTATTTTTGGCGGAGCGGATCTCGAGAGCGTATTCGGTAATATTTTCGGTGATTTCGGATTTGATATTTTCGGCGCTTCTTCTCGTGGGCGTACTTCCGGCAGGGGCAGGGATTTACAGCTGCAGCTGGATATTTCGTTAGAAGAGGCGGCCTTTGGCGCAACTAAATCCATAACAGTCCCCAGGTATGAGAGTTGTGCTGTATGTGCCGGCAGCGGAGCGAAACCGGGCACAAAAAGAAAAACCTGTTCTCAGTGTAAAGGGCAAGGCCAGATACTTGTCAGCGGTGGATTTTTTAGGATGAGCCAGACCTGCCCGAAGTGCCGCGGAGAAGGTACCATAATAACATCTTTTTGTCCTGAATGTAATGGACAGGGAAGAGTGAAAAAAAAGCGCAGCCTGGAAGTGAAAATACCGGCGGGGGTAGAAACCGGTTCGCATCTGCGTTTAAAAGGGGAAGGCGAACAGGGTAGAAGCGTAAAAGGCGATTTATATATAATAATCAATGTATCGGGGCATGATAAATTTGTCCGTCAGGGCAATGATATAATTTGTGAAGTTGCGATTAGTATGCCTAAGGCGGTATTGGGAGCGGAAATAGAAGTGCCTACTCTGGATGGGCGCGTAAGTATGAAAATTCCGCCGGGTACTCAGCCGGGTAAAATCTTCCGTCTACGCGGAAAAGGCGTAGTTGATTTACATAGCTATGCCAAGGGTGACCAGCTGGTAAAAATACAGGTAGAAATACCGGTGTCGTTAAATTCAGAACAGAAAAAGTTAATGGAAGAATTCGCCAGAATTACAGGTGAAGACGCCGCAAGTGGAACGTCTTTTACGGAGAAAATAAAAAAAGCGTTTAAATGAGTTTACAATGAACAGTGTAGAGTTTATAGCAAAAGCCGTTAACCGTTAACTGTAAACTGCCAAATAAAGTGAGGTAAAATGCCTACATATGAATATGAGTGTTTGAAGTGCAAATATAAATTTGAGGCATTTCAGACTATGAATGCTGTCCCGCTGAAAAAGTGCCCTAAATGCGGCAAAGCAGTAAAAAGGTTAATAGGGGCCGGGGCAGGCATAATATTTAAAGGTTCTGGTTTTTATGCCACAGACTATAAAGCTAAAGGCCGCAGCAGCAAGCAGGAAGAAAATATTTGCCCGGCCAGTGGCAGTACGTGCGGCAGCAAAGAGTGCCCTAAGATGCAAAAATAGAGCATATTAAATTTTATTCAGACTTATATTTTTAAAGAGATTATTTGATATATTATTGCGCGAGTTAGGCAAGAATCAAAAATAATATAAATTGGCTAATACATTGCAAAAAAACTCAAATATATTTCTGACGCATTGGTTGTCGGTAATCATTTATGCGGCTTTCGTATTTTTGTTGTCCTCCATGCCTTGCGCGTTAAGAACCCCGCCCATTTACTCTTTTGATAAAATATTACATATTTTTGAGTATGCTGCATTCGGTATTTTATATTCGCGCGCTTTCCTTAAATCTTTTCCAAAAGCCACTATTTTAAAGTATTATATATGGGTCGTGTCAGCTCTGGCTTTTTATGGCGTCTCAGATGAGCTGCATCAGTTATTAGTTCCAAACCGCGAGTTTAGTTTCTATGATATTTTGGCTGATGCCGTTGGAGCAGGGTTTGGAGCTTTCCTGTACAGATTAGGTTTGTCCAAAAATTATGGCAGATATAAAACCATTCAAAGCGATTGTTTATAATCAGGATAAATTTAGCGATTTATCCAAGCTTATATGTCCTCCTTATGATGTAATTGACAGTAAGTCGGGACTGAAGTACTACAATTCTACCGATTATAACGCCATACATTTAATTTTACCCGGCTTAAGGCATTTGGCTAAAACCTACGCACTTTCTTGCGCCGATGCAGGAACATCCCGTAGTGGCAGGGAAGATAAATACGCCTATGCCGCCCAAAAACTTAACGAATGGATAGAATCAGAGGTATTAAAAAAAGATAATTCCGATGCCGTATATTTTTACGAACAAGATTATGCCTATGCCGGAGAACGTAAAAAACGCATGGGTTTTTTTGCGCTTTTACGTTTAACTGGCCCGGATAAAGAACCATCCGCCAAAGGCGGAAAAGTTTATGCTCATGAGCATACGCAATTGGGGCCAAAGGAAGACAGGCTAGAGCTTTTGAACCATGTTAAGGCAAATTTAAGCCCTATATTCGTGCTTTTTCCAGACAAAAATCATATTATAAGCCGCGCCTATGAAAAGTGTCGCGATCAATCTTGCTTTGTGGAAATCGAATGCGAATCAATAAGGCATAAATTGTGGCGCATAACCGATGAAAAGATGACAAGCCAGATAATAAAAAGCCTATCTCTCTCGGATGTCTTTATAGCTGACGGCCATCATCGCTATGAGGTTGCTTGTAATTTCCGCAGCCTTATGCGCCAGAAATTAGGTAATCCGGACAGGGAATTACCCTCTGATTATGTAATGGCTTATTTTACCGGCATGCATTCTTCCGGCCTGACTATTCTTCCCACCCACCGGGTAGTTAAATTCGTCAAAAAGGATATTTATGATAAAATGATGGATAATCTGGCGGAGTATTTTGATATATATAAAGCTGATCACCGCGCTGATTTATTTATTATGCTGGGCAAAGCCGCTAAGAACGAACAGGTTTTAGGCCTGTACCGGGAAAATAAATTTTTCCTGCTGCGGCTTAAAAGCAGGATTGACATAAATAAAATCATTGATGTTAATAAGCCGCGGGAATATAAAAAATTAGCGGTTGTAATTTTAAACCGTTTGATCATCGGAAAAATACTTCAATACGAAGAAAAAGATTTAAAAAGCGAAAATTTGTTTTATACCGATAGCGCGGATTTAGCAATTAATATGGTGAATAATAAAGAGGCGATGCTTGCTTTTTTTGTTAATCCGGTTAAAATTCAAGAAATGGCCGATTTGGCTTTGCAGGGAGTACGCCTGCCTCCTAAATCAACATTTTTTTACCCTAAATTGCCAACGGGTTTATTGATCTATAAATTCGACGGCCAGGAATAATTTTATCGATAACAATGTCTTTATTCGGAAAACCTAAATATACGATTGTACGCACTAAGAAAAAACAAATGCCTGACGGCTTATGGACTAAGTGCCAGGACTGCCTGCAGCCTATTTATAACAAAACGCTGGATGAAAATTTGAAGGTTTGCCCTGAATGCGGCTATCATTTTTCTTTAACGGCTTATGAGCGCATTTTATCATTAGCGGATGGCGGAAGATTCGAAGAATTTGACAAAAATGTGGAATCGCTTGATCCCCTGGAATTTAAAGGCCCAAAGACTTATAAGGAAAAACTAGAGCAGGATAAGGAGCTTACCGGTTTATCCGAGGCATGTATTTACGGCCAGGCGAAATTGTCAAGTTATGCTGTGGTGCTTACCGCTACCGATTCCCGTTTCATAATGGGTTCAATGGGTTCGGTGGTGGGGGATAAGGTTACCCGCTCCATAGAATATGCTACCCGTAAAGGGTTGCCTATAATTATCATTTCAGGTTCGGGTGGAGGGGCGCGTATGTATGAAGGCATGTTTAGCCTGATGCAGATGGCTAAGACGTCTGCGGCATTAGCGAGGCATCAGGGAAAAGGCTTGCTTTATATTTCTATATTGACGAATCCGACTATGGCAGGGGTTATGGCATCATTCGCCGGTTTAGGCGATATTATTATAGCCGAGCCTAAAGCCCTTATCGGTTTTGCCGGGCCGCGCGTAATAGAGCAGACCATCCGGCAAAAACTTCCCGATGGTTTTCAAAAGGCGGAATTTTTACTGGAACACGGCTTGATAGACATGATAGTGCAGCGGAAAAATCTGAAAACTATATTAAGCCAGCTGCTTGACTATCTGACATAATGACATATAATATTTAAAGCAGCCAGTAGCTAGTGCGCTGTTAATTTAATTTTTAATAGGACAGCGCGCAGAGCAATTGAGCAATAGAGAGTAGAACAATAGACAAGCAAAAGCTCAATTGCGGTCTATTTTCTATTGCTCTATTGTTCAAGAATTAATTTTACAGTGCACTAGTAATCAATAACTAAAAATCGTCTGCTTTCGAAAGAAGTGAGGAGAAATGGCACAGGTAAGTTTGCGCAATATAAGTAAAGTTTATGCTGGGGCGGTTAAGGCCGTAGATAATATAAGCCTTGGAATAGAAAATAAGGAATTCATGGTTTTAGTCGGCCCTTCCGGTTGCGGTAAATCTACTACGTTGAGAATGATCGCGGGATTGGAAGAAATTTCGGAAGGCAAGCTTTATATCGGCGACAGGTTTGTTAACGATATACCGGCCAAAGACAGGGATATCGCGATGGTATTTCAAAATTACGCTTTATACCCGCATATGACCGTGTTTGAGAATATGGCGTTCGGGCTTAAGCTCCGGCGTTATCCCAAGCAGGAGATAGTCAACCGCGTGAATGAAGCAGCCGATATTCTGGGTATAAAAAAGCTGCTTGAAAGGCATCCCAGGGAGCTTTCCGGCGGCGAACGCCAGCGCGTGGCAGTAGGGCGTGCGATCGTAAGAAAACCGCTGGTTTTTTTATTTGATGAGCCTTTATCCAATTTAGACGCAAAATTACGCACTCAAATGAGAACAGAGTTGCATAAATTGCATGCGCGCCTTAAAAGCACAATGATTTATGTAACCCATGATCAGGTTGAGGCCATGACTTTGGGCGATAGGATTGCCGTAATGAAGGACGGTATTTTGCAACAGGTTGACGCCCCTGTAGATGTATATGATAGGCCGAAAAATAAATTTGTGGCTAGTTTTATTGGTTCACCACCGATGAATTTTATGTCGGGCAGGCTGATAAAAAAGAACGGCAAAATTTATTTTGAAGAAGGCAGGATTTTAGTCAAGATAGTTGACAGTATGAAAAATAAACTGGCCGATTTTTTAAATAAGGAAATAATCATGGGAATTAGGTGCGAAAATATTTATGATAAATTATTCGTTTCAGATGCGCCTCCGGAAAATATCGTAAAGGCCAGCTGTGAAGTTATAGAACCCATGGGTTCCGAGGTGTATCTTTATCTTAATACCGGCAAGCACACATTTATTGCCAGGGTTGGCGGGCATGATAAACCGCAGGTAGGACAGGATATGGAATTGGTTTTTGATATGAACAAGGTGCATTTCTTTGATAAGGCCACAGAAGAAACTATTATTTAACAACAGATTATATTATCTTTTCTTTCTTGTTTCCTACTTTGTAATTCCTATATATTACGGGATTAAATTCTATCCCGGCCTGGTTAAATTTTTTCTCTCCGCATATTTACTTACCATCCTTTTTTGCTATTTTATTCACGCTTTTAACCGCAGCAAAAATAATAACATATCATTTGAAAAAGATAAGCTTCTGGAAAAAATAAACATATTAGAAGAGGAAGCGAAAAAAGAGTCTTATAGGCTTTCCGTGCTTTCAGATAAGATCGGCAGGTATAGCCAGTTACAGAATCTCATGCAGATACTAATGCAGTCGCTTTCACTGGAACGCACGGCTAAAATTATAATTGAGCGGATTTATGCTTTGGTCGCAAATTCTAACGGAAGAGTTGTTTTATATCTTTTGGATACGCAAAAACAGGCCTTGACTGTTTATAAATCTTTGGGCGCTAAAAATTATCCGGCCAAGGATATCGGCGCCGATATTTTTGACAGTTGGGTTTTTAAACATCAGATGCCGCTTCTAGTTGAGGATGTTAATGGCGATTTCCGTTTTAACATAGATAAAAATTATGCTTTACGGCGTTATTTGGGGTCCTTGATAAGCGTTCCTTTGTTTGTAGGTAAAAGAATTATAGGTATATTACGCGCAGAACACAGCGAAAGGGAAAGGTTTTCTTCTGAGGACTTAAGGTATCTCCGCGCTTTTTCTGACATAGCCGCTTTGTCCATAGACAATGCGCGCCTTTATCAATATACACAGCAATTAGCCATAACCGACGGCTTGACAGGTTGTTATCTCAGGCAGTATTTTATGGTATGCTTAAACGAAGAAATAAAACAATCCGGTAAGGAAGAGGCGGTTTTTTCCTTAATCATGGCCGATGTAGATAACTTTAAAAAATATAATGATAAATTCGGCCATATAGCCGGTGATATTTTATTGACAGAGATAGCGGCATGTTTGCGCCGGTGTTCTCCAAAAGGAAAATCAATAATTTCCCGTTACGGAGGAGAGGAATTTATTATACTTCTGAGCGGCTTTGATAAAAAACAGGCAAGGGCTGTTGCGGAGGAAATAAGGAAGAGCGTGGAAAAAAGAGAGATAGTTTTACGCAGAATGAAAAATTCCGCCACCATGTCAATCGGATTATGTAGTTTTCCCGAAGACGGATTATCGGGAGAAAAATTATTACAGGTGGTAGATAAGCGCCTTTATCGGGCAAAGAGCGCGGGAAGAAATAAAGTATGTTTTTCTTAATTGCGGTTATAATTTTATCTCTGGTTGTTATTTTGCAGGTAAGGGAAGCAGGCAGGAATTTTTCCTTGAGGCAGAATGCTGAATTTGAAAAATACCGGAATGAATATAATACGATGCTGGATAAGTTAAAGAGCATAAGAAGCCAATCTTTGCTTTTAGAAGAAGAATACCGGAATGTTACAACGCTTTATAAAGTCGTAAAAGACATATCAAAAACATTGGACAAGAATAAAATATTTATTATATTTAAGAATATTTTAAAATCGGTTTTAGGCATCGCGGAATGCTTATTATTGAATAGAGAGGAGCTTGAAAAAATAGATAATTGTTATTTCGTTTTTCCGCTTAGCTTGGAAAATCAGGGCATGGAAGCTTTAGCCGTAAAAGGCTTAGAAGGCGGCAATAAGGATAAATTTAAGATTCTTGCTAATCAATTTGCTTTGGTCCGGAAACGGGCGGAGCTTTATCAGGTAATGCAGGAATTGTCAATAACCGATAACCTTACACAGGTTCTAGTTAAGCGTCATTGCCTGGAGCGTCTCAAGGAAGAGGTTTTACGCTGCCGGCATAATAATCTTTTCCTTTCCTGCGTGATGATTGATGTAGATAATTTTAAAGAATATAATGACCGGCTTGGGCATTTGATAGGCGATGTTGTTTTGGTGGCGGTATCGTCTGTAATAAAGGAAAACATCAGATCTATAGATTTATTAGGCAGGTTTGGGGGGGAAGAATTTATACTCATACTTCCGGAGACGGATAAGCAGGCGGCTTTGTTTGCCGCTGAGCGCATACGAAGGGCAGTGGAAGATAACGTTATAAAAGCCTACGATACTGTTTTAAGGGCGACTATAAGCATAGGAATTACCAGCTTTCCCATTGATGCGCAAAGCGATAAAGATTTGATGGATAAGGCCGACAGGGCGCTTTATGAAGCGAAGAATCTAGGCAAAAACAGGGTTTGTTTGTATAGCGTGAAATAGCGCGCAGTTGTCTTATTAATAAATGCTACCGTGCCGGTTGGTTGTGTAGAATAAATTGTGTAAATTATAGCGGATTAACATGGCCGCTGGCTTGGCCTTATTTTTCGCGGGGACGCGCGATTTTCCCCAGCGTGGAAAATCGCGCTCGGCTACTCGGCCTCGCTCTCGCCAATATGCAATCAAAGGCGAACCTTGCCTGCTCGGCCTGCGTTACGCCCTGCTCAAAATCAGCCCAAGCCAGCAGGCGAATTTACACAATTTTCCGCATACTACCGTGCCGGATTTGAATATTGAAATAAAGGCTATTTTATGCTATTATATTTTTTTACGCTCAGAAACTCCTTGCCTCTATTTCATATAGGCAATAACCTTCTGGCAATTCCTATTCTTGTTTAAATATTGATAAACTTTATTAATGGAGGGAGTATGTCTTTAATTCATCTTAGTGATGGAAATTTTAATCAGGAAGTTGTTTCTTCCGCCTTGCCGGTATTGGTTGATTTTTCCGCTTCGTGGTGCGGGCCGTGTAAGGCAATAGCGCCTATAGTTGAGGAACTAGCCGAAGAATACAAAGGCCGTTTAAAGGTAGGCAAGCTTGATATAGACGAAGGCCAGGACACGGCTTCTAATTACGGGATAATGTCCGTGCCTACTTTGGTAATATTCAAAAACGGCAAGGTTGTAAATCAGGTTGTCGGCGCATTAAGCAAGCAACAGTTAAAGCAGAAAATAGATTCGAGCTTATAATATGAAGCTGGGAGTTGCCAAGGGTTATATAATTTAGCTTATGAGCAATAATCATAAAAATATATTTATTGCCGCAACGCGCCAGAATGACGGCAAGACCACCACGTGTTTAGGCCTTATTTCTAACTTCAGCAAAATGTATAAAAAAATCGGCTTTATAAAGCCTATAGGGCAGAGATACCTTATTGAAGAAGGCGTAAAAGTGGATGAAGACTCGGTCTTGATAGAAGAGGTCTGCGGTATCAAATGCGGGCTCAAGGATATGAGCCCTGTCGCAGTCGAAAAAGGATTTACCGAAGAATATATCCTGCATCCAAACAAGGAGGCGATTACCGAACGTATACTGGCTTCCTATGAGCGTATAGCTGCCCAAAAGGATTTCGTGGTGATTGAAGGTACGGGGCATGCGGGAGTGGGCAGTGTATTCGACCATTCCAACGCTTATGTAGCAAAGTTATTGGGCGCTAAGGTGATCTTGGTCTCTTCCGGAGGGATAGGCAGGCCGATAGATGAAATAGTTTTGAATAAAACGCTTTTTGATTCCTGCGGAGTCAGGCTTCTGGGAGTAATTATAAATAAAATAATGCCGGATAAGTTTGATAAGATTAATAAATTGGTACGCAAGGGTTTAAGCAGGAAAGGCATAGATGTGTTGGGTGTGATTCCGTATCATCCCCGCCTTTGCGCTCCTACCATAGGACAGGTTGCGGAGGAGGCGGATTTTAAATTGATTTGCGGAGAAGAGGGCCTGAATAATGTCGTGATGAAAATTATCGTAGGCGCCATGGGCCCGCATGACGCGTTAAATTATATCTCTGATAGGTGCTTGATGATTACTCCGGGAGACAGAGAAGATATGATCATGACGGCTTTAAATTGCCATAGCTCACAGATAAAGGGATGTATCAATGTTTCCGGCATAGTTCTTTCCGGAGGCGTCATCCCGCACAAAACAATTATTGATTTTGCTCAGTCAATAAACGTGCCTATTCTTTTATCCAGCCTTGATACTTACAAAGTAGCCTCTATCATACATGATTTAACTATCAAGATAAGGCCGCAGGATAATGAGAAGATTGAAGAGATAATTAATTTGGTAAAAAACAATGTGGATTTGGAAAGAATATCCGCGGATATATAAACTAACATATGGACATCGAAAACTTTATCAGGGAAAAGGCAAAGAAAAATAAAAAACGCATAATTCTGCCCGAGGCGGATGATCAAAGGGTGATAAAGGCAGCCGATATCATAAGAAAAGAGAATATTGCCGAAGTGATTCTTTTAAGTAAGAGTAATATGGAAAAAGAAAAAATCAAAGAATATGCGGATTCATTTTATGAAATACGCAAGGCTAAAGGTATTAGCCGTCAGGAGGCTGAGCGTGTAATGTTTTCGCCGGTTTATTATGCCGCAATGATGGTTAGGGCCGGCCTTGCTGATGGTTTTGTTGCCGGCGCTTCACATACGACACCCGATGTCGCCAGGGCCGCGATATATTGCGTGGGTTTGGATGCGCGTTTTAGTGTTATATCCAGCTGCTTTATAATGTCGGTTTCGGACCAATCTTTTGGCGAGAATGGTTTATTATTTTTTGCTGATTGCGGGATAGTGCCTGATCCCAATGCCAGACAGCTCGCCCATATAGCGCTTTCAACCGCAGACTTAGCGAAAAAAATTTTGTCTATTGAGCCCCGAGTTGCTATGCTTAGTTTTTCGACCAAAGGTTCAAGCAGGCATCCTTTGCTGGAAAAAGTAAAGGAAGCTACGCGCCTGGCAAAGGAAATTAACCCGGATTTATTATTAGATGGAGAAATGCAGGCTGATAGCGCGATAGTTCCCGAAGTAGCCAAGATAAAAAATGCCTATGATGTTTTAGAAGGCAGGGCTAATGTTTTGATATTCCCCGACCTGAATTCAGGGAATATAGGTTATAAGTTAGTACAGCGGCTTTCAGGCGCCCGCGCTATAGGGCCGATACTGCAGGGGTTGAAAAAGCCTTGCTGCGATTTATCCCGCGGCTGCAGCGCGGATGATGTGGTCGATTGCGTTGCAATTACAGCCATAAGGTCGCAAGAATAAAATGAGCATGAAGATATTAGTTATAAACAGCGGCAGCTCCTCCATTAAATATGAATTATTTTTGATGCCGCAGAAAGCGGTACTTAAAAAGGGGCATATAGATAAAATAGGAGAGAAGGGTTCTTTGATAAGGGATCACAAGCAGGGGCTTAAGTTAATTTTAGAAAAGCTGGGCTATATTTCGTGCGTTGGCCATCGCGTAGTGCACGGAGGCGAGAAATTTCACAGCCCCACTATTATAAATTCGAAGGTAATAGAAAACATAAGGGCGCTTTCTGCTTTGGCTCCTTTGCATAACCCGGCTAATCTTTCCGGAATAATTGCCTGTAAGCAGGTCTTAAAAAATGTTCCTCAGGTAGCTGTTTTTGATACGGCGTTTCATCAAACACTGCCTGAGCATGCTTATATTTACGGCTTGCCTTATGACTATTATAAAAAGTTTAAAATTCGTAAATACGGGTTCCATGGGATAAGCCATGAGTACATGCTTCATGAAGCGCGCCGTATATTAAATAAGCCCTTAAATAAAATAAATTTAATCAGTTGCCATTTAGGTAATGGAGCCAGTATCAGCGCTATATACAAGGGCAGTTCGGTAGATACAAGCATGGGTTTTACCCCTTTAGAAGGGCTGCTTATGGGTACCAGGTGCGGAGATTTGGATCCCGCTCTGATAACTTACATTATGCGCCTTAAAAAATTGCGCCCGGGAAGAATAGATGAGATTTTAAACAGGGAAAGCGGGTTAAAAGGAATAAGCGGCATAACAAATGATATGCGTTATATAAAAAAGGCCGCACTAAAAGGAAACAAGAGGGCACAGCTTGCGCTTGATATCTTTGTTTATCGTATCAGGAAATACATTGGGGCGTATACGGCGGTTTTGGGAAATGTGGATTTATTAGTTTTTTGCGGCGGTATAGGAGAAAATCAAAGGTCTGTAGTATCGGCTATTAGTAGAGGGCTTTTTAATAATTTCAAAAAAAAGCCCAAGGTTTGCGTAATTAAAACCCGCGAGGAATTGCTTATAGCTGAAAAAGCCTATGATCTGGTAAAATAAAAGCGGGAATTTTTACAAGGGGTAAAATATGTTTAGAACGATGTTAAAATCAAAAATTCATAAAGCGCAGGTTACGCAGGCGGAGCTTCAGTATGAGGGCAGCATTACCATAGATAACGTTATATTAAAAGCGGCAGATATTTATCCGCATGAAAAGGTAGAGGTTCTTAATTTGAATAATGGACAGCGCATAGAAACTTATGCTATAGTCGGTAAAGAAAATAGCGGTATAATCTGTCTGAATGGCCCAGCCGCGCGTTTTGCCTGCGTGGGCGATGAAGTGATAATCTTAGGCTATGTTAATGTAAGCGAATCTGATGCCAAAGCATTAAAGCCGAAAATAGTTTATTTAAATAAAAGTAATAAAATAGAAAAGATAAAATGAGCAAAGAATTAAAGATATATACCTACGCCTCCCCTGTATTAAAGAAGAAAACAGAGTGTTTGCAGTTTATCGGGGAAGAAGAACGCGCTTTTTTTTCTTCTATGGTTGAAATTATGCATAAAGCCAACGGCGTAGGCCTGGCTGCCAATCAGGTAGGCGTCAATAAGCAGATGCTGGTTATTGATATAGGCACGGGTATAATTAAAATTGCCAATCCTAAAATCATAAAGAAAGCAGGCAGAGTCAGCCAGGAGGAGGGTTGCCTTAGCCTCCCTGATATTGTTGTGAAAGTGTGCCGGGCAAAAGATATCGTAGTAGCCGGGATCAATGAACATAACCAATCAGTAAAATTCGATGCCCATGATTTGCTTGCTAGGGTTTTTCAGCATGAGGTGGACCATTTAAACGGAAAGTTAATTATTGATTATGCTCCATGGCATAGGAAGCTTCTTCTAAAGGCCGATTTTTCAAAGGCTAGGAAGAAGGCGCTTCGCCTTAATTAGCGGCGGGTATTTCACCGCGGCAAGCGGGGCAGCTCACAGTGAAAAATGTCTAATTGCGTAAATAAAGAAATTAATTTAAAAAACTGTAATTGTACTTATAGTTCCTGCGGCAGGAAAGGTGTCTGTTGTGAATGTATATTGTATCACAGAAAAAACCGGCAGCTTCCCGCTTGTTTTTTTAACCCCCAGGCAGAACGCGCCTACGATAGGTCCGTAGAAAATTTCATAAAGATAAATCAAAAGTAACAATATTAAGGAGTGATTTTGCCCTTTGATCTTCCTGTTCAATTTTTTCAGCAAATACCGGATAGTATTTTACTGGAAAAAAGGAAAACCTTATTTTCCAAATACAATATAAATACGGTTTGTTCGAGCGCGCGTTGCCCGAATTTAAGCCGCTGCCTAAAGGATAATACCGCTACCTTTTTGATCCTGGGAGATATCTGTACGCGTAAATGCCTTTTTTGCGCGGTGGATAAAGGCGCTCCGGATGAGCTTGATGATAATGAAGCTTTGAATATAGCGCTTGCGATAGAAAGCATGGGGCTTGCTTATGCGGTAATTACTTCCGTAACGCGTGATGATTTACTAGATTACGGATGCAGCCAGTTTATAAAAGTATTAAGATCTATACGCTCTCTGGGCAAGGATACAAAAATAGAACTGCTTATTCCTGATTTTTCAGGATCTTTCGATGCTTTGCATAAAATCGTATATGAAAAACCGGACTGCCTTGCGCATAATCTTGAAATGGTTAAGCGCCTTTATCCCGAGCTTAGGCGCGACAGCTCTTTTTATGACAGATCGTTGGCTGTTTTGCGCAGTATCAAGGCTCTGGATCCCGCGATGCCGGTTAAGTCGGGTATAATGCTGGGCCTGGGGGAAAAAAAAGATGAGGTTATAAAAGTTTTAAGAGATTTAAAAAGCGTTGACTGCGATATAATTACACTGGGGCAATATCTTTCTCCATCAAAGCGGCATTTTCCCGTAAAAAGATTTCTTGACAGAGAAGAATTTATAGAATATAGAAATATTGCATTGGATTTGGGTTTCAAGGCTGTTTTATCAGGGCCTTTGGTAAGAAGCTCGTATAAAGCGGAGGAAACCTATCGCCGCTTGAAAGGATTTAAATAATGTATGATGTAGTAATAATCGGGGCAGGCCCTGCTGGATTAACAGCGGGGTTATATGCCGGCAGAAGCAAATTAAAGACTCTTATTTTGGAAAAAATTTCATGCGGCGGACAGATTTTACTTACGGAATACATAGAAAATTACCCTGGTTTTAAAGAGCCGCCTTTGGCCAGGGACCTGATGCTTGATATGGAAAAACAGGTTAAGGGCCTGGGCGTTGAGATTTTACAAGAAGAAGTAAGCGGTATAAAGAAAGATGAATCCGGCTGGATCGTAAAGACAGATATAGCGGAGCGTATATCTAAATCAATTATTATTTCGGTGGGCTCTGACCCTAAGCGCCTGGGTGTTGAGGGGGAAGATTTATTGATTGGTAAAGGGGTTTCCTATTGCGCCACTTGTGATGCGCCTTTATTCCGCGGCAAGCAGGTAGCGGTTATTGGCGGCGGTGATACCGCCGTAGAAGAGGCCTTGTATCTGGCTAAATTCTGCGAGAAAGTTTTTCTTGTTCATCGAAGAGATACTTTAAGAGCTGCGGAAATACTGAGGGAGAGGGTGCTTGGTAATGATAAAATTACGCCTGTCTGGGATTCTGTAGTCGTGAAAATATCAGGCAAAGATAAAGTAGATGGGATGGTCTTGAAGAATGTTAAGACAAAAAAAGAAGAAAATATACGCTGCAGCGGGGTTTTTATATATGTGGGGAGGGCTCCGGCAACCGGTTTCCTGGCTGATTTAGTAAAATTAGATGAACACGGCCATATTTTGACCGATGAATGTATGCAGACAAACAAAAAAGGTATATTTGCCGCCGGCGACTGCCGCCAGAAGATATTAAGGCAAGTAGTTACTGCTTGTTCTGATGGGGCGACTGCTGCTTTCTGCATCCAGCGGTATCTGGAGAGCCTAAATTAACATGAAGAAATATCCTACACACAATAAAAAATTAATCAATTGGGTTGATAAAATGACGCGATTATGCGAGCCGCAGGATATTGTTTGGATTGACGGTTCAGAAGAGCAAAAACTTAGGCTTCAGGAAGAATCGGTGTTAAGCGGAGAGCTTATCCGTTTAAATCAAAAGAAGCTCCCTGGATGTTTTTTGCATCGTACATCAATAGATGATGTGGCGCGTACGGAACACCTCACTTTTATATGTACAAAAAGAAAGCGTACGGCAGGGCCGACAAGTAACTGGATGCCTCCGAAATTGGCTTACAAAAAAGCGGAGGCTATTTTTAAGGGCTCCATGCGTTGGCGGACCATGTACGTTATTCCTTTTTCGATGGGGCCGGTTGGTTCGGAATTCAGTAAAATAGGCGTAGAGCTTACTGATTCGCGTTATGTTGTATTGAACATGTTAATTATGACGCGGGTAGGGGAAGCTGTCTTACGGCACCTGGAAGATAAGGATGATTTTACTAAATGCCTGCATTCTAAGGCAGATTTGGATATTAATAAACGTATGATATTGCATTTTCCGGAAGATAACACTATATGGAGCGTTGGTTCCGGCTATGGCGGTAACGTTCTTCTGGGTAAAAAGTGCCTTTCTTTGAGAATCGCAAGTGTCATCGCCCGCCGGGAAATGTGGTTGGCAGAGCATATGTTAATTATGGGCATAGAAGAGCCTAACGGCCACATAGAATATATTGCCGCGGCTTTTCCCAGTGCCTGCGGTAAAACAAATCTTGCCATGTTAATTCCTCCTCAGGGCCTGAGGCGAAAGGGTTATCGTATATGGACAGTGGGAGATGATATTGCATGGATGCGCATTGATTCTGACGGCGCGCTTTGGGCGATTAATCCGGAGTCGGGATTTTTTGGCGTAGCCCCGGGCACCAACAGCCGGACTAACCCGAATATGGTCGAAACAATAAAAAAAGATACTATCTTTACCAACGTACTTTTAAAGCCTGATGGCACGGTATGGTGGGAAGGAGCTGACGGAGAAATACCTGCCGAAGGTATTGATTGGCAGGGGAGGCCATGGAGACCGGGGATGTTTGATGCCTCCGGCAGGCCTATTCTAGGCGCGCATCCAAATAGCCGTTTTACTACCCCCATAGAGAATTGTCCCAGCGTATCATTTCGATTAGAACAGCACCACGGCGTGCCTATATCCGCTATTGTTTTTGGCGGACGACGGCAGCATTTAGCGCCTTTGGTTTATGAATCGTTTAATTGGCAGCATGGAGTGTTTTTAGGGGCTACTATGGCTTCTGAGCGTACGGCAGCGCAAGTAGGGAAATTAGGAGAGGTCCGCCGCGACCCCATGGCAATGTTTCCGTTTTGCGGATATAATATGGCAGAATACTTTAAACATTGGTTGAAGATGGGTAAAAATATGCCCAAAGCTCCGAAAATTTTTCATGTTAATTGGTTTAGAATAGATGAAAACGGTAAGTTTCTCTGGCCCGGCTTTGGAGAAAACTTAAGAGTTCTGGAATGGATACTTGACAGGTGCAACAATAAGATTAGCGCAGTTCAAACCCCCGTAGGATATATACCAAAAATATCTGATATAGATATAACCGGGCTAAAACTTAGTAAAAATTCACTGCAGAAGCTTTTTGAAATACATAAAAAGGACTGGATGGTAGAATTGGAAAGCATAAAGACTTTCTTTAAGAAGTTTAAAAATAGCCTGCCGCGTGAACTTTGGCAGGAATATAAGGCATTATATTCCCGTATAAAGAATTACAAAGGATGATATAAGTGAAAGTAATATTTTCTATTGTCTTAAGGGCCAGCATAAGCATAGTTATGCTGTTTTTTTTGTTTAAATGGATAGGTATTAAAAAGATTATCGGCGTTACTCATACAGCCAGATGGGAATTATTATGTTTAACCGGTTTGCTTTTTTTATTAATTTATATTCTTTGTTTTTTCCGCTGGTGCCTTTTATTGAAAAGCGCTGGTGTCAACGCGCCTTTTGGGCGCCTAGTAGTTTCTTACGCCGGCGGAATATTTTTTAATCTTTTTTTGCCCTCAACGATAGGGGGGGATTTTGTACGCATCGCTGATTTAACAAATCATGCAAAGCGTACGCGAGAAATAGCCGCGACCGTACTGCTGGATAGATTATCCGGATTTGTAGCTTTAAGCCTGATAGTTCTAATATCTATCGGTTTAGGCCACACCTATATTAAAGAACAAGGGATATTAAATCCGGTATTGATTTTATTTTCAATAGTACTGATTATGGTTTGGATATTTTTTACTAAAAATCTTTTTTCTAAATTGAAGATGTTAATTCCTGTTAATTCATTCAGGATAAAGGCGGAGAGCCTGCATGCGGAAATTTTCTTTTTCCGCAAAAAGAAAAAGGTTTTATTGGATTCTTTGCTGATTTCGCTTCTGGCGCAGATTGCCATAGTCTTCAGCTATTATTTAATATTTCTTTCTTTGGGATATAAGCTGAATCTTATTTTCTTCTTTATCGCGGTTCCGTTGATTAATGTAGCCGCTATGATACCTCTTTCTATCGGAGGCCTGGGAATAAGAGATATGGGTAGCGCTTTCTTTTTTGCTAAGGTCGGCATAACCAAAGATATTGCCGTAGCCGCCTCATTGCTAAACTTTTCTTTTATGGCCATAGCCAGTATTTTATGCGGGATAATTTATGTCGTTGCACTACATAATCGATGGTTACAACGTGGTAAAAAAATCTCAGGCCTGGAAAGATAAAAACCTGGAAGAAGCAAGGGATCTCTTCCTCAGGTTTTTACAAACCAATAAAATCTCCCAAAGCCTCCGTAATAACATAACCGTAGTTTTTGATGCCCTTCATAATCCCGGTAATTATGTTTTAAATGAAGATAAAAAGAAATACGGCAATATTAAGATTATTTTTTCCAGGTCTAAGGACGCCGATGGGGTAATTGTTGAGATGGTGGATAGAATGCCTAATCCAAAAAATGCCGTAGTTATTACGGATGACAGGCAATTGGGTTATCGGGTGCGCGCGCAGGGTGCGTTATGGGTCGGCGTTGATGAGTTTCTGCGGAAAAAAGAGAAAAAACTGGATCATAAAAGCGATAATATTAAGCTTTTGCCTTCTTTGGAGCGCAAGATCACCGAAGAATTGAGCAGGTTTTGGCTGAAAGAAGAATAACTTACTTAAAAATCATGCTAATACATTGTTAAACTAATTCTTGAACAATAGAGCAATAGAAAATAGACCGCAATTGAGCTTTTGCTTGTCTATTGTTCTATTATCTATTGCTCAATTGCTCTGTGCGCTGTCCTATTAAAAATTAAATTAACAGCGCACTAAACAGATGCCTGAAAAATTTAAAAAGCAGCGTAAAATACAGCAGGGCTCCGGCGGTTTTCTTAAGTTTCTTGGAACGGCTGGTGCGCGTTTTGTGATGCTGAAACAGTTAAGGGCTTCCGGAGGCATCTGGATAAATTATGAAGGCGTAAATGTTCTCTTAGACCCCGGGCCGGGGAGTTTGCTAAGGTGTTTAAGCTCGCGTCCTAAGCTTGATCCCGAACAGCTGGATAGCGTTATTATTACGCACCGTCATCTTGATCACTCTAACGATGTTAATGTTATGCTGGAAGCCATGACCGAAGGGGGATTTAGGAAAAGGGGTTCATTGTTTCTTCCCGCAGATGCCATTGATTCGGAACCAATTATATCTTCTCATATACGCGGCGCTATTGAGAGAGTGGAGATATTGAAGGAAAATGCTGCTTATACTGTAGGTAAGCTAAAATTCTTCACTGCTATGCGTCATATCCATAGCGTGGAAACATATGGCTTAAAATTTGAGCTTGGTGCTAGGACTGTTGGGTTGATAAGCGATACGCGTTATTTTGATGAATTATCCCATGCATACGGCTCGGATATTTTAATCATAAATGTGGTTTTTCATCAGCCGCACCCCGGGGTTGACCATTTAAGCCTTGCTGATGCGGAAAATATTATTAAAATATCTAAGCCAAAAGAAGCAATTATTACTCATTTTGGGATGTCTATGCTTAAGGCTAAACCGCATATATTGGAAGATGAGCTTAGGAATAAACTGGGCGTAAACGTAATATGCGCATACGACGGCATGACTATTCCTATCGTATAATTTTAATGTAAATGCTATGCAAAGAGCTTTATTGATTACGGTTGATATTAGCCATTTAATAGAGACGCTTTCTTTAAACATGCGCCAAGAGGAATTGGCCGAGCTGGCAATTACGGCAGGTTTGCATGTAGCGGATAAAATCAGCTGTTCATGCAAGAATATCACCCCTAATTTTTATATCGGAAAAGGCAAGGCGGGAGAGATCAGCTTGTTATGCCAAAAGTACGGCATCGAATGCGTTGTTTTTAATAATGAATTGACGCCTACTCAACATAGAAATCTGGAAGATTTATTGAGCGTGAGGGTATTGGATAGAACACAGTTAATACTGGATATATTCGCCAGGAATGCTCATTCTCAGGAAGGCAAAGTTCAGGTGGAGCTTGCGCAACTGGAATATATTCTCCCCCGGCTTTCCGGGAAGGGGGTTATGCTTTCCCGCCTTGGCGGAGGCATAGGTACAAGGGGCCCCGGAGAGCAGAAGCTGGAAATAGACAGGCGCAATATACGCAGGAGAATCGCCAAGCTTAAGGAAGATTTTGAGTTATTGAGCCAGCATAGAAAGAATATACGTAAAAAAAGAATTAATGCCGGCATTCCGTTGATATCGCTGGTAGGATATACGAACGCGGGAAAATCAACACTAATAAATGCCCTTACTTCTGCGCATCAGGTTGTTAAAAACAGCCTGTTTACCACGCTGGACCCTCTTTCGAAGCTATTGATTTTACCCGGCAGGCAAAGGGTTGTTTTGTCTGATACTGTAGGTTTTTTATACCGCCTGCCGCACCACCTGATCGAGGCCTTTAAGGCAACACTGGAAGAGGTTGCGGAGTCAGATTTACTTATACACGTCATCGATGTGTCGCGGGAGAATTTTTCCGGGCGCATTAGCTCGGTGAATGAAGTACTCATGCAGTTGGGAGCCGCTGAAAAACCCGTAATCAATGTTTTAAATAAGATTGATAATCTGGAAGATTATATTTGGCTTAATCACATAAAGCAAGATTTTAAAAATTGCGTGGCAATTTCCGCAAAAAATAAACAAAATTTAAATGAACTTATGTCTTTAATAACGGCCTGCCTTCCCAAGCTTTTTAAAAAATACAAATTTTTTATTCCGTTAAACCATATGAATATATTGGATATGGTTTATAAAGAAGGGACTATTGAAAATATTGATTACGTTGAAGCAGGATGTAATCTTGAGGCTTATCTTCCGGAACTGGTATTCAAAAAAATATCCGGCACGGTATCAAAAAATACTTGACTATATTTTTCTGGTATGTTAGTATCAATTTAATAATCAGCTTATGCATTTTTTAAAATGATGCTAACCTCTCTAAAATAAAAGCGATAAGTGCAAGAAGAGATAAAATCAGCTCAAATAAAAACCTCCCCAACAGTATCAGCTTTATTATCCCCTTTTTTTAAAAAATTTAAAAAGAATTTAAATCAAAAATCAGGTTTTCAGGCTTCAAAAAATTCTTCACGGGATTTTTTTAAATCACTGCTGAAGGCAATTTTTACTCCTCCCCAACTAAGTAAAAACATTTACGGGCTGGATATCGGCAGCAGTGCTATAAAATTGATACAAATAAACCGTGGCAAGTCCGGCTTGGAATTGACTGATTTTTTTATTGAAGAATTACCTAAAGGGATACAACCGGGCTATGAGGTGGTGAAAGAAATTCTTAAAAAATTAATTTTGAAACATAAGATCCAGGGAAATGTCGTTGCCTCCATCGGAGGAGATACCGTTAATATCCAGACTATACGGATTCCCTTTATGCCTGAAGAAGAAATTGCCAAGGCACTACGCTGGGAGGCACAGGATGAATTATCTATAGATCTCAACAGTACTTCCATGGATTATATAGTTTTGGGAGAAGCGGATAAACTCGGGACCCGGCAGTTTGAAGTTTTGCTTATAACAGTGCCAAAGTCTGTTGTCGCCGAACTGGTTAATTCAATAAGAGATATCGGCCTTAATCCGCATGCTTTTGAGCCGCCTGCGCTGGCAGTGGTGGAAGCTTTTGGTTCGGATAAATTACGTAAAGAAGGCAGAGTTTTAGGCATATTGGATTTGGGCGCCAGGCTTACAAATTTTAGCATTGTCATTGACGGGTCTTTGCGTTTTACGCGCAATATTCCCATTGCCTCCGATTTACTTACCGAGGAAATTGCCAGCTATTGCGGAGTAGATAAAATAAAAGCAGAAAATTTAAAAATAGAATACGGCTTGAGCGGGTTTTTTGATTCGCAGGCGCTTGATAAATTAAATCAGGATACAGGCGCTTTAAATGAAAAACTGTGCGTCTATCAGGCCGTGAGTTTCAAAATAGAAAAATTAATCAACATCATTGAGCATACGTTTAAATCTTACCTGCATCAATTAAGCACGCTTAATATTACCGGTTTTGATAAATTGATTTTATCAGGCGGGGGGGCACTGATTAAAGATCTGGATAAAATACTATCCAGCCGTTTTAATATTCCCGTGATAGTGGCTAACCCTTTTGAAAGAATCCTGATTGACAGCGGTAAGTTTGACAGTGTTTATATAAAAAGGAATGCTCCTCGTTTTACGCTTGCCGTAGGTTTAGCGTTAAGAAAGGACGGTTTTTGATGCATCGAACTAATCTTATGAGCGATGACTTAACAAGCGGCCAGTCGCCTTTTAGCTTTAAGACACAGTTTGACTACATAATGTTTTTATCATTCGTAGTGGCCATTTGCCTGTTTGTAGCCATTACAATTTTTCAGCTTATAACTATAGGGTACTATTCATACCGAGTAAAACAAAGCAGTTCTGAATTAAGCTCTCTTTCACAAAGATTAAGTGAAAATAGAAGGGTAGGCGATAATATTTCCGCTCAGATAAACTCTTGGCAGCAGAAATCTAAAGAAGCAGAAACGCGCATAGAGTTTTTGGATAAGGAGCTTAAAACGAATGTTGCCTGGAGCGGTGTTTTGGAGAAGTTAAACGATTTGCTTCCGGCGCGCCTGTGGATGGTAAAATTATCATTATCTGAAGAGCTGATAGCAATAAGGGGCAATACTTATGCCAATGTGCTGATTACCACGTTTATTTCTAATTTATTTCATTCCGGAGTATTTACCGATGTCAACCTTAGTTATGCAAAAAAGAAGCGGAGTCAGCAGGTCCTGGAGGGGATCGCAGAGCCGGAAATCATTGAATTTGAGCTTACCTGCCGGCTTATCGAAGATAAATTTTAACAGTCATCGTCAAAATTAAGGAGTAACCGCATAGATGATTACCATACCAAATTTAAATCGAAGAGAAAAAATTTTGTTGGGCGTTTTGTTTTTGTTTTTACTCCTTGGTTTATATAATAAATATATCTACCGGAATTTATCACATAATATCGGTAATTTAAAAAAAGAATACCGTGATTTACGCCATGAGTTGGATAAGACGGAATTCCAGTTTATAGATATTAAGAGCGAACAGGCGCGCCTATCAGCAGAAAGTACCCGTTTTAAAAATCTGGAAGACTCATTAAAAACCAGAGAGGATAAATTATACAGCAAGGCGCAACTTGGAGCATTTTTAAGAAAAATAACGCAGAGCGGCGACGCGAAAAATCTGGATTTTTTCTCAATCACACCTAAAAAAACGCAGGAAAAAGAGTTATATATGCGTTTTCCGGTTGAAATTAAACTTTCTTCTCCTTATTCCGATTTTTTAAGCTATCTAAAAGAAATTGAAAATATGCTGGAAGTTTTAAAAATAGATAAAATTGAAATAGAGCTGGATGAAAAAGTTTCTGCCAACCCTTCGGTTGTTATGAAGCTAGGCAGTATACTTTCGGACAGGCCTGTTCTACCCGAAGATCAGAAAATGATTTCAATTTCTTCCGGTTCGCAGCTTTTTGGCCAGCAGGAAGCCCCGAAGATAAAAACGGAAACTAAATTAGAGGGCGTTAAATTAAACGGAGTCATATGGCAGGGCGGTAAGGCTACCGCAATAATTAATAATAATGTTGTGCAGTTGGGAGAAAGTATCGGTAAAAGAAAAATTCTTGAAATTAACGCGGATAATGTTGTATTAGGAGAGGGAGATCTTAGGTATACCTTAACTATTGAATGACAAGCATTTTTTTATCAATAAGTCTAAAATATTAATATCCGGAGGAAATAATGAAAAAAAGAGTTATGGTTGCGATGGCGATTTTCTGTTTAATTCTTATACCTGGTTATTCTATGGGCAAACAGCAAGATCCGGATAAAAAAAGCGCTGGTAAAACTGCCGCTGATGTTTTAAATGATAAAATAGCTTCTCTCAGGAAAGACCTTGATTCCGCCAGGGTAGACAACAGCGCTTTAAATAAGCAAATCTCATCGCTTACCAGCGACAAGGCTTCTCTGGAAAGCAAGGCCGGCAAATTGCGGGCAACCATAAATGATTATACCTCCCAGATAGATTCGCTGAAAAAAGATATATCCGCCCTGAAGAAGGAATTGGATGCTAACAAAGGGGACAATAGCGCTTTAAATAAGCAAATCTCATCGCTTACCAGCGACAAGGCTTCTCTGGAAAGCAAGGCCGGCAAATTGCGGGCAACCATAAATGATTATACCTCCCAGATAGATTCGCTGAAAAAAGATATATCCGCCCTGAAGAAGGAATTGGATGCTGCCAGGCAAACCAATACTTCTATACAAAATAGCTTGGGGAGTTCCCGGACTAATATCGAGGAGTTAAATAGAAAGAATGTGTTGTTGAATAATGAGTTGGCAGAAAAGAACGAAAGCTTGGAAGAATTAAGGCAAAAAACTGCTTCTTTGGAAAGCGGTTCCAAATCTTTAAGCGCCCAGCTTGAAAAAGAATCGTCCGCGTTTTCAAAATCCGAGGCAGAAAAAAAATCTTTGACGGAAAAATTAGCTAATACTCAAAGAACCGTTAATGAGTTATCCGGTAAAAATACGTCTTTGACAAAAGATATCAAGGATAAGGAAAGGCTCAGCGCAGGCACAATGGCAAAGCTTGATAACCAGGCCAAAGAATTTGAAGATATGAAATCAAGATTTTCTAAAGCCCAAGATGAATTAGATAAGATTACAGAGGAGTTATCGCGAAAAACAAAAGAATACACCGCTTTAGATAAAGATCTCTCGGACGCCCGCCACAATATGGATAAGCAGAAGAGTGATTATGAATCGGTGTTGAATCAATTGCGTAATAAAAATGAAGCTATAGCCGCTGAACTTGGCAAGGCTAAAGAGGAGAATAAGTCTTTAAGCCATGCTATAGACAACCTTAATCAAACGCTTAAAAACAGGGATAAGGCGCTGGCCGATCTAGGGAAAAAAGTACAGAATTTGAATGGAGAGGTTAAATCTAAGGATATTGGACTAAAAGATAGAATAGCCGAATTAGCAAAGCTCAAAGATGAACAGGGCCGGGATAAAGCAGCAGTAAAGGAAAAAGACGCGCTTATTCAAAAATTGAATAATTCTGTTAAAGATTTAAGTTCCAAAATTGAAAAAATAAATTTGGTGAAATCTATCCTTGAGGATGATGTAGCCAGATTTAAAAATGAATTAAAGCAAAAAGCTCCGCCGCCTCAGGTTAGTGAACAAAAACCGCCTATGGCCGTTGTTTCACAAGAGCAGGCCTTGCCTGCCCGTAAAGAAAAACTCACTGATTATGAGATGGTGCATATCCGCCTTTCCAAAGCGGATGAGTTTATCAACCGCGGTGAATATGAATCAGCCAGGAAAGAATTACAGGAAGTATTAAAGATAGATTTTGAAAACAGAGAGGCTTTGGATTTATTGATGCGCGTGGATAATATTTTGAATATCCTTAAATAATAAAATTACAGGAGGACTGATGAGAATTATAAAAAATGCTGTGTGTTTTTTTCTGGCTGTTTGTTTTCTACTGGGGTTTCCTTTAGGCGTATTCGCCGAGGTGGCAGAAGACTATTTTCAAAGTGCCGCGCAATATTACCTGAGAGGGGATTTGGAGCAGGCCAGGATCCAGCTTGATACAGCCCGGAAAATAGACCCGAATTATGAACCGGCTAATAAGTTAAATTCTTTAATTAAGGAAAAGATTGGCTTGGGCGAAAAAGGTGATACGCTTTTGTCTTTGGATTTTCATGACGCGGATATTACAGTCGTGCTTCAGGCCCTTTCTAAAGCATACGGTTTAAATATTATCGCCGGTGAAAAGGTTAATGGTAAAGTTACGGTGAGTTTCCGTGAGGTAAATTTAGAGCAGGCTTTAGATGCTGTTCTGAAGGTGAATGGCTATACTTATGAGCGCAAAAATAATATTATTACGGTATTGCCGGAAAAAGGAGATAAAGAAACGCTGGTGATTCCTTTAAAATACAGCTCAGCAGACGCGGTTAAAGAGATGTTCGCCAAAACCATTTCTGTCGATGGCGCTATTGAAGTACACCGGGAAGCGAATTCTTTGGTTGTAACCGATCTTTCCGGGAATATTAAAAAAATTAAAACTTTAATGAAAGATGTTGATGTTCCGCCTGTGCAGATAAGCATTGAGGCAAAGCTGGTGGATATACAATCTAAGGATTTGCGCGCCTTGGGAGTAAAATATACCGCGGATTATACGGATACGGATATTTTTGGGCACAGAGGATCGTCTAATACCACGGAAGAAGAAATAAAAGGTACCTTTGATTTAGGCGAGGAGTCATCGAGCCTTTCTGGCGGGCAATTTAGTTTAGAAACATTTAATATCAAGCATTGGGTTGCCGATGCTACTATTGATGCGCTTATTTCCAAGCAGAAGGCGCATCTTTTAGCCAGCCCCAGTATTACCACTTTAAACAATAGTGAAGCAAAAATAATCATCGGTGAAAAGGTTCCTTATAGAGAAGAAACGCAGACGCCCGTAGGTACGACTGAAACGACTAATTTTATTGATGTCGGTATATCGTTAAGTGTTACCCCCCGCGTAAGCGACGACGAATATGTCACAATGACTATTCATCCCGAAGTCAGCTCGGTTTCAGAATTGCTGGATGCCGGCCCCCGCATTACTACCCGTGAAGCGGATACTGTAGTGCGCGTGCGCGATGGCGAAACCGTTGTCATAGGCGGATTAATCAAAAATCAGAATGACGGAGTGCGTTCTCGGATACCTATTTTAGGCAATATTCCAATACTTGGTTTATTATTCAGCAATAAGAGTGAAGACAGGCTTCAAACAGAGTTAGCGGTTTTTATTACGCCTCATATTGTGCGCCCAGGCGTTAAGACAAAACTGGAAAATACATTTAGTCCGGTAAGCGCTGAATCTTTATATACCCGGGCAATGAATTTAATAGACAGGTTGGGAGTGGAAACTTGGGATAGGACCAAGGAAGAAACCTTGAGAGAGGCCGCGTCAATTTTTGAGCAGTTAATTAAAGATTATTCCTCTAGCGAAAAAGCAGACGACGCGCTTTATAATCTTGGGATGATTTATTATCGGGAGAAATCGTTAAAAAATCTGGATAAATCCAAGGCGGCATTTGAACAGTTATTGAAGTGGTATCCGGAATCAAGGTATGTATCCAGGGCCCAGACAATCCTTAAGAAAATCGCAAGCATACAAAAAAGAGAAAAGGCAAGAAAGAAATAGCTAAAAATTTAAAGACGTTTATTCTGCCATGCCATTTTTTAGATATAAGGTAAGAGATAGGTTCGGAGATGCGGTTAGCGGCCTTGTGGAGGGAGCTAACCCCGCGAGTGTCGCATTGGATCTGCGTAAGTTAGGTTATAGCGTTATAGACATAGAAGAACAGGGTAGTTTTGAAACAGCTGTAAATAACATATTAAACCGGTTTCGCAAGATTACAAAAGAAGAGGTGCTGCTCTTTACACGCCAGATATCCGCGATGATGAAGTCCGGCCTCCCGCTGTTGATCAGTCTTGAGAGTACGCTTAGTGAGATGCGGAATAAGAAATTCAAGGATGTTATTTTGACCATTAAAAAAGATGTGGAATCGGGGAGCGCTTTTAATGAAGCCCTGGCTAAGCATCCGCTGGTTTTTTCGGACTTATTCGTAAATATGGTTAAGGCGGGCGAGTCAGCCGGTATATTGGATGATATTTTAGAGCGTCTAACACAGCTTGGAATACGCGATATCGAGTTGAGGAGCAAGGTGAAGGCGGCATTTACCTATCCTATAGTATTGTTGACCGTGGCAGGCGCGGTAATAATTTTTCTGCTGGTAGGTTTTTTGCCAAATTTTATTTCAAAGATTCAGGCTGCCGGGATAAAATTACCTGCCCCCACTTTGTTTTTAATCACTCTGAGTAATTTTTTGCAGAAGTTTTTCGTTTTTATCATATTTGGAGTTATTTTTGCGGTCATGTCTTTTTTTAGATACATTAAGACTGAAAAAGGCCGTTATAATTTTCATCATTTTCTTTTAACTATGCCGATATTCGGGCCTTTGTATCTTAAAGTTTTGGTAGCGCGCTTTGCCTATACGTTGGCAGCATTGACAAAAAGCGGCATACCTATATTACAGGCTTTGGCGATAGTCGAGGGTACTGTCGGCAACGCGGTCTTAGTTCATGCAATACAACATGTGCGTTCAAGCCTTAGTGAGGGCCAGAGCCTGGCAGAGCCTTTTCGCGCGAGCGGGCTTTTTCCGGCGATGGTTACGCAAATGATTTCTGCGGGTGAAAAAACCGGTAAATTAGATAATATGCTGGAAGATGTGGCAAATTTTTATGAATTAGAGACAGGTTATTCTATACGCAATGTAACGACATTGCTTGAGCCGATTTTATTATTAGGCATGGGTTTGATTGTAGGATTTATTGCGCTGTCGGTGCTTTTGCCTGTTTTGAATGTAGTTAAATCAATGCAATACACATAAAACTGAATATTTCACAAGGAGGTTTAAATGTTATTTAAGAGAGAAAAAATGCCAAGAGGAAAAAAAGGTTTTACATTAATCGAGCTTTTAATAGTAGCTACGATTATTGCGATATTGGCAATGATAGTTATACCGAATTTTGCGGGATTTGATGTTGGGGCGAGAGTCGCCGCGACCCAAAGTAACTTAAATATTATCCGCACCGCAATTACCGTATTCAGAAGCAAGGAAGGGGCTTATCCTGTTTCTCTTGCGGATTTAGTCAATACAACCTATCTGGACGCCGGTATTCCCCGGCCGTATCTAAGAAAGATGCCGCCTGAGTTAATCAGCGATAAATCAGGCAATAGTTTCTATGTAGATCAGTTGTCTACGGATCCTTTGTCGGGTGCAGGAGGATGGGCATATTTTACAAACCAAGCCGATGTAGTGGTAAATATTAATGCGCCTTTAGATGTGAAATGGAGCGAATATAAAGGCGAAAATCCTTCCCAATGGTGAGGTTGTCAGGTAATTATACTCTAAAACATTTACGCGGAGCAACATTATTATTAGCAATAATTGCACTCTCCGCGCTTTCTTTGTTCGGCTTGAGTTTAATCAATCTAACTATATCGCGCATAATTAACGTTGATTTAGAGATAGATAAAGTAAAAGCCCTCTATGTGGCGGAGGCGGGCATAGCCAAATCATTACATGAGCTTAAGAAAGGCCTGGATCCTGATGGCGACGGGATAGGAGTAATAGCCCGTAGTAAATTTTTTGAAGGCACTTTCGAAGTAACTTATAATGCTGCCTTGTTTACGTTTACATCTATAGGCAGAGTAAATGGAGTGGAGCGTTTAATTCAACTGAAGTGTGTGGGAGGCTGATGCAAAATAAAAAATTAAACACGGCATTTACCTATATTGAAATGATGGTGACAGTGGTGATCGTTGCCATCTGTTTTGTTCCGTTGATACAGGTTTTTTCGGACAGTATAGCTAAAATTGGTTATGCCGGAGATAAACTGACTGCTCTTAATTTAGCCAGGGATGAAATGGAGAAGATCAAAAATCTAAATTTAACTGAGGCGCAGTTTATATCGATGGGCAATGTTATTATTCCCGCTAAAGATAAGCCTCCTTTAAAGCGGAATAAGGCGTATTGGAGAATTGAGCGCATATTAAAAGAAAATTCAGATCCTTTGGAAGTGCGTGTAATTGTCTATCGCCAAGGAAAAGAAGCATACAAGGTGTTAGAATTGGCGACGCTGATAGAAGACCTGGAATGGAGCGCCGATTAAAAAGATATGCCGGATAAAAAGGCGTTAATTTTATGATTAGGAAAGCAGAATCATTTTTCAGGATTTTTAGCCCTAAAAAGCGTTTATTTCCGGCTGGGCTGACACTTGTTGAACTGCTGGTGGTTATTGTCTTGGCTGTTATAGTGACCAGCGTAGTTAGTTTGACTTTGAGGGCCGGGTTGGGATCATGGCAGATAGGCGAGGGAGAGATAGCCTTGCAGCGCCAGGCACAGCGAATAATGGAGGAAATTATAGAAGGCAAAGATGATATTCCGGGAATTAGAGAAGCTTTAAGTGTTGTGGAAGCGGACGTTAATTCTTTAGGAGTTGTGCCATTATGGGAAGATATTTATAGGAATTATCAAAAAGAAGAAGCGGAATTCGTATTGACAAAGCCGTTTAGTCCGGGAGCGCCGCTTCCCATTGGGCAAATGAAGACTCCCGGCTCAAAAAAATATATATCCGTGCCGGCAGTTTTTCTTTATGATGAAGACGGTACTTCGCGGGCTGGCGGAAATACGGTAAAATTCCTTAATTCCGTCCCCAGGGGCAGCGATGTCAGGTTGTTATATTTTCCGGACGCCTCAGGAGACTCCAGTGTTATTATGCGATATTATTGGGATAGGAATTCCAGGAAAATATTCAGGGAATACCGCGGCAGAAAAGAAGAGGTGGTTAAATATGACAGGAATGTTAATATCGCCGATTTAAAATTTTTATATTATGATAATTTAAATAATATGCTCAGTGTGGGAAAAAAAAGTTCTCTTTCTGCAGTTGGGATAGATTTTATTGTTGAAAAAAACAATGTTTTACGGGAGCTTTCTTCTTTTGTTTCTATACGGGGATTGGGCGGTAATTTGGGCAGCGGTTTGGCCTTAAATGAAGAGATGGAGGTTTTGATTCCCGATAGTAAGCAGATACGCACACTCGCCTTAGATAATATATGGGGAATATCAGACGATGATAAGCTTGATATCGAAATTTCCGGATACGGCCGCACATGGAAAATTAGTATAGATTTTGGCATATCCGGGGCAGAGCCGTCGATATTAGGATTTAATATCGAGTATCCGCCCGGTTCAGTCGTATATACGAATAAGCGTATCAGGCCTGCCAAAAGCGGTTTAAATTTATTAAAATTAGGTAATGATTATTATGATTATGACGACGATGCCAATGTCGAAGACATAGTTGATGTAAGCGGGGAGGAAGTAAAATTTAGAGTTACGCGTATGGATATATCCGCCGCGGCAATATTTGTAAGGCCTTAAAAAAACGGAGAATGCACATGGAAAACCTGGATAAGAAAAGAATGCTGATAGGGGAAATCCTGTTGAAGGAGGGTGTGATAAACGATAAACAGCTAAAGGATGCCTTAAAAGAACAGCAGGCTACCGGAAGGCCGCTGGGAGATATTTTAGTCCAGAAGCGGATTATCAGCGAGGAGGATGTGGCGATTAGGCTCAGCGAGCAGCTAAAAATTCCTTATGTGGATTTAGCGTTTTATTCAATTGAGAATAATATTTTGAACCTTATTCCGGAAAAAGTTGCCAGGAAGTTTAATGTCATGCCGCTTTTTAAAATAGGCGATTCGCTTACAGTGGCTATGGTTGATCCTTTGGACATAGGAGTAGTTGACCAGCTTATGCAGGTGGCAAAATGCGAAATAGAGCCTGTATTTGCGACTAGCTCAAATATTCATGAGGCGATAGATAAATATTATGGCGCCGGCCTTAAGCCATTTGAACAGGCGATAGAAGATATTAAAATAACGCATCAGGAAGAGTCGCTAAAGCGCCCGGCAGGCAGGGCCGCGGTTGCAAAGTTTTCCTCTCCAGATCAGGCGCCGATAGTTAAATTGGTTAATTCCTTAATAGAGGATGCCGTAGCTAATGATGTCAGCGATATCCACATCGAGCCGGCTGACAATGCTTTGTTTGCCCGCTATAGGATAGACGGGGTACTTTACGATGTTACGGCCCCTCCGCGCAAGTTCCAGGAGGCGATAGTTTCCCGTATTAAGATTATGGCGAATATGGATATTGCCGAAAAACGGCTTCCGCAGGAAGGGCGTATTCAAATGCGCGTTTCCGGAAAGGAAATAGACCTAAGGATTTCTACTTTTCCGACAATCTATGGCGAAAATTTGGTTATCCGCATATTAGACCGCAGTAATGTTCTTTTAGAGATAGGCGATTTAGGTTTTAATCCGCAGCATTTAACACAATTTGAACAATTAATTACGAGGCCATATGGAATAATACTTGTTACCGGCCCCACCGGATCAGGAAAGACGACCACGCTTTATGCCTCTTTAAACAAGATAAATTCTACCGACAAAAATATAATTACTCTGGAAGATCCGGTAGAGTATCGCCTGGAGCGGATAAGGCAATCACAGATCGATGTTAAATCCGGCTTGACTTTCGCAAAAGGCCTGCGTTCAATATTAAGGCAGGATCCGGATGTGATAATGGTCGGTGAAATCAGAGATTTGGAAACAGCCGAAATCGCAATTCATGCCGCCCTGACCGGGCATTTGGTTTTTGCCACGCTTCATACGAATGACGCGGCAGGGGCTATCGGGCGGCTTGTGGATATGGGTATTGAGCCGTTTTTAATATCTTCTTCGCTTGCCGGTGTTTTAGCACAGCGGCTTATCCGTCGCATCTGCCAAAATTGTAAAGAAACTTACAAGGCGCAGGAAGGAGTCGTTAAAGAGTTAAAGCTGGATAAAGATGATCTTTCTAGAGGTAAAGGCTGCGATAAATGCCGTGGCACCGGATATAAGGGGCGAACGGCTATTTTTGAGCTGCTTATCCCGAATGAACAAATAAAAGAATTAATTATTGAGAAGGCCTCGTCTGATAAAATAAGAAAAGCCGCCATTGCCGCAAAAATGCAGACACTCTACGAGCACGGATTGTTAAAAGTTAAATCCGGGTTAACTACGGCGGAAGAAGTAATGCGGCTTACCATCGAAGAATAGGCTTTAATGGAGATGTTGGATTATATAAGGCAGAGGCGTGCTGTGCGCAGGTATAAGGATGCTGTCCCCGAAGAAGGCTATATAGAAAAGATTTTAGAGGCAGGCCGTTGGGCCCCTTCCGGTTTGAATAACCAGCCGTGGCGGTTTTTAGTAATTAAGGATAAAGAAAGAAAAGCCGCCATATCAAAATTTACAAAATACGCGAAGATTATAGAATCTGCCCCGGTATTAGTTATAGTCTGCATGGATGTAGCAGATTCTTACAATCGCGACAAGGATTTAATGGCAATTGGTGCCTGCATACAAAACATATTGCTTGAGGCGCACTCGCTTGATATGGGGGCTTGCTGGCTGGGAGAAATATTGAATAATAAAGGCCGCCTGTCGAAGTATCTCGGCTTAGATGATGATTTTGAAATTATGGCAGTTTTGGCGGTTGGGTTTTCGGATGAGGAACTAACGGAAGGCTGCCGTAAGCCTTTAATGAAATTAATGATAAAAGCCGATGAAAATTAGCTTGACAACTTTATTATGCTATGGTATATTATTTTTTCTGGTTGAAATATAAGTAATTGGTAGATAAGTAGTTAAAGATATTTTTTTTATTTTTATTTGTGAAAAAATTAACAAGGTAATCAACAAAAATAATTATGCCCGGATATTATCCTGTTAACTTAAATCTCAAGGCGAAAAAATGTGTTGTTGTCGGCGGCGGAGATGTTGCTCTGCGTAAGGTAAGGCGCCTTATTTCTTGCGGGGCTAAAGTTGAAGTCATAAGCCCTAAATTTGCGCCGCATTTTAAAAAAGCGGCTGTTCACGGGCGCGCGGTTTTGAAAAAAAAGCATGTAAATATATGCGATATAAATGACGCTTTTTTGGTAATCGCCGCTACAGGCGATCGGCGAATAAATAATTTGATATCATCTTACTGCATGGAAAAAGGCACGCTGGTTAATGTAGTCGACTGCCCTGATGATTGTAATTTTATCCTGCCTTCCATAGTGGAAAAAGGAGACCTTACTATTAGCATATCTACCTCTGGGGTAAGCCCGGCGCTATCTAAGAAAATCCGCGTAGAGCTGGAGAAAAAATTCGGCAGTGAATACGCGGAATTTTTGCGCCTGATGAAAAAAATCCGTCCCCGGGTGATTTCGCTTGTAAATAAACCGGCGGCGCGGAAGGCGTTTTTTAAGAAAGTCGCTAGTTCTCAGGCGCTGACTCTTATCAAAAAACACAAAAGAAAACAGCTGGAAAAGAAGATTGCGCGAATGTTAAAAGATATCCCCAGGATACCCCGGTGATTTTATGCCCTCAATAGACAATTTCTATTTATCGCTTCACCTTTTATCTATACATTTAAGTTATTTCGCGTTTTTTTCCGCTTTTATTGCCGCGATAGCCTACTTGATACAGGATGCCAGCCTCAAGAGCAGAAAATTACACCCTTTGCTTATGCGCATGCCTGATTTGTCATTTCTGGACAAATGGAATTATTCTTCTATCGGGCTGGGGTTTCCCGTATTGACCATGGCTATTATTTCCGGCTCTCTTTGGCTCAATGATACTACCGGCTCTTTCTGGCAGTGGAATCCCCGCGCGTTATATTCTCTTGTTTTATGGCTGACATACGCGGTTATACTCCACGTGAGGCTTTCTTCTAAAATCCGCGGCAGAAAAGTAGCTTTTTTATCCATAGTAGCTTTTTTAATAATTATTTTTACCTTTTTCAGTAATTGCAATTTTTAAAACTGCCTAACCGCTTGAGGAATTTGGATGAGATTAGTTGTAACGGGCATAAACCATAAGACAGCCCCGGTTGAAATAAGAGAAAGGCTGTCTTTCAGCATTAAAGAAACAGTGGAAGCAAACCGCCTGTTTAAGAAAAATCTTGCTGTTTCAGAGGGGCTGATTTTATCAACCTGCAACCGGATGGAGATTTATGCCGTGCTTAATAATCATGACGGCGATTATATCGCAAAGCTTACGAGCTTTTTAAGCGAGTTTCGCGATATTGACAGTCGCCAATTTAAAGACCGCCTCTATATACATGAAGGCAAGGCGGCTATTGAGCATTTGTTCAGGGTCGCCGCCGGCCTTGATTCTATGGTTATCGGGGAGATGGAAATATTGGGGCAGGTTAAGCAGGCATATTATGACGCGCAGGAAAGCCGCACGACCGGTAAAATCCTAAACCGCCTTTTTCAGAAAACTTTTAATACGGCCAAGAAAATACGCACGGATACTTTTATTACCCGGGGTTCTGTTTCCGTAAGTTCGGTTGCGGTAAAATTGGCGGAAAAAATACTCGGGGATTTATCGGATAAAAAAGTTTTGATAGTAGGAGCCGGACAAATCGGCGAACAATTGCTGGTTTATTTGAAGAAAAACGGGGTAAAGGCGATATTGGTTGCCAACCGTACCTTTGAAAAAGCCTTAGCTTTAGCCGACAGGTTCGCGGCCTCCGCCATTAAATTTGACGATTTTATTAACAGCCTTATTGATGCCGATATCGTTATTAGTTCTACCGGCGCTCCTCATAATATAATCCGCAAAGAAGACGTTGCCCATATCATGCCCAAGAGAAGGCAAAAACCGTTTTTTATCATTGATCTGGCGGTCCCGCGTGACGTGGAAGCCGAGGTTAATAAAATAGACAACGTTTATCTTTACGATATAGATGATTTGCAGAAAATAGTGGATGGAAACCTGGCTTTGCGCAAGAATGAACTGAGCAATTGCGATAAGATTATTGAAAGCGCCTCGGCTCATTTTGAGAATTGGCTGGTAAAGGAAAATATAAAACACCATGAAGGATAATTATATAGTTATTGGTTCGCGCGGCAGCAAGCTGGCGCTTGCGCAGACAGGGCTGATAAGGGCGGCTTTAAGTAAAAATTTCCCTCAATTAAAAATAGATGTTAGAATAATTAAGACTACCGGAGATAAGATTTTGGATACTCCGCTTGCTAAAATCGGAGACAAGGGTTTGTTCACCAAAGAGCTTGAAGAGGCGCTGTTGGCTGTCGAAATTGATTTAGCGGTGCATAGCATGAAAGACCTGCCGACGGAACTTCCCGACGGCTTGGAAATAGGCGCAGTCAGCGCGCGCGAAGAAGCATGCGATGTTTTGGTCTCCAGAGAAGCTTTTACAATTAATAATTTGCCGCAAGGCGCAAAAGTCGGCACCAGCAGCCTGAGGCGCCGTGCCCAGGTTTTAGCTTTAAGGCAGGATTTGGAAGTATTAGATTTACGCGGGAATCTGGATACGCGATTAGCGAAGTTAAATAGCGGTAGGTATGATGCGATTATTTTGGCTTACGCGGGGATAAAGCGGTTAGGGCTTGATTTAAATATGTCTAAGCTGTCATTTGATGAAATGCTTCCACAGGCAGGACAGGGAGCTTTAGGAATTGAGATCCGTAAAAATGATTTGGATGTGTGTAATCTTATTAACGTCTTGGATGACAACGATTCACGACTCTCAACAGAGGCAGAGCGGGCGCTATTGGCGGGTTTAGGCGGCGGATGCCAGGTGCCTATCGGGGTATATGCGCGGATTGAGGGCGGAAAAATCGCAATAAAAGCGGGGGTATTTTCTTTAGACGGAAAACGCGCGATAAAAGATGAAACAGCCGGAGATAAAAAAGACGCGCTTAGGTTAGGCAAGGAATTAGCGCAAGCGCTGCTGAAAAAAGGGGCGAAAGAGATTTTAGATGAAATTATTTAATTCTGATATTATGCAAAAATCAACCGTATATCTAACAGGTGCCGGGCCCGGGGATGCAAAGTTAATTACCGTAAAGGCGCTTGAGCTTATCAAGCGCGCCGATTGCGTTATCTACGATTATCTGGCAAATCCGGATTTACTTAAATTTGCCGGTGAGAAATGTAAAGTAATTTATGTCGGTAAAAAAGGTAGTGCGCATACCCTGCCGCAGGCGAAGATTAACCGGCTTTTAGTTAGCTCCGCCAAAAAATATAAAACCGTTGTGCGGTTAAAGGGCGGAGACCCGTTTATTTTCGGCCGGGGAGCGGAAGAGGCGGTTTTCCTGAAGAAGCATAAAATAAATTTTGAAATTGTCCCCGGAGTTACCAGCGCGATCGCGGTCCCTGCCTATGCCG